>LKMJ01004660.1_pt1 | contig 12943 bp, 20 predicted proteins | sample 643391 | NCBI WGS metagenome assembly LKMJ01 (sample SAMN04112250, study PRJNA286221) | soda lake metagenome | biome: soda lake; feature: Kulunda Steppe; material: water; isolation source: sample PL-Br10 brine of Picturesque Lake | place: Russia: Kulunda steppe | collected 2010-07
AGCGGGCAACGGGGGGCGGGGGGGGGAGGATGGCTGGGTGGGGATAAGGAGGCTTGCGCACCCACATGCAGGGCGGCAGCAGGAAGATTGGGGGGGCAGAGGGGCACTGCGGGCAGACGCTTTTTCATCGCGCCCATGCCAGCCGGCTGGGGGAATGATGGAACGCCTAGTGCCTGCCATGTGCACCAAGCCACTGCCAGCCATGTGCACCAAGCCACTGCCGGCCATGTGCACCAAGCTACTGCAGGCCATGTGCACCAAGCCACTGCAAACCACCCAGCCCTGTGCATCCCTCGCCTACTCGCCAAAGGCAATCTCCACCCATGGGGAGCAACAGAGCCACCGCCAGCCTGCCCCGAACTCCCCACCCTGTGTGTGCGTGTGTGTGCGCGCCTGTGTGTGTGTATGTGTGTGCGCGCGTGCGTGTGTGTGCGCGCGGCGTGCGCGCGCACGCTCACCCAACTGCAACACCGCGCAAAACAATGACCTGTCTGCCCCCACCCCACCTGTGCATGCACCCCCCCACCTGGGATGCCGCGTCGTACATCGGCGGCTTGCCTTCGCTTGACACGGAGTGGCTCCGCTCTGAGGACGACATCCTGCCCGCTGGTGCCTGCTCCGCTGCCAGCTCTTGCATAATCGGCAGGCCCTCTGCTGGCGCGCACGCGCCCTGCGTCCCTGCCAAGGCGGCTGAGGAGCCAGCTGCCCCCGGGGGGACATGGTCAGGACCGCCCAGCTGGCTGCTATCCCTCGAATAGACTGGGCTGGGTGGCCGGAAGCTGAAGGCAGCCTCTGTGCAGCTTCTACAGCTGGAGGCCCTGTGGACATTGACGCAGAGAGGCGGGGGCAGCAGGGGTGAGAGCAGGGGGTGGCTTGGCAGGGGAAGAGGCCCTGCAGGTGGGGCAGCATTTCTGGGGCAGCGCTCTTTTGTAGAGCCACGGGTTCCTTGGGGCATGCGAGCAGGCATCCTGAGCGCATTCAAGCTGTGGACACGCACACACACACATACACACACACAGAGGAGAATGCTTGTGCTTCAGGACTGCCAAGGAGCAGCCTCCCCGCAGGCACAGGTTCTGGGCACTTGCACTTACTTGTTCTTGCTCGTGCACATTTTCGTGTTCATGGAAGCAAGGCGCAAGAATGCATGGGAAAACTTAAGGGAGCACACAGCCACCTGACAAGGGAAAGATGGCCAAGGCACCACACAGGGGGAAAGCAGCACAGGCAACAAACAGGCAAAGCATAGCATAACCCCAAAGCAAGGGGGGGGGGGTGCGGCATGGGCACTTTGGAGCACGCAGGCACCAACACAGAAGGGGGGCCGCGCGTAGCCGCACCACTCTGTGCCCAAAGGCCTCCCCTTTGAGGTGCTCCGGGCCCTTGGGGAGGCAGCCGGGGTGGCTCACTCACCGCTCCGCCTGCAGCAGCGTGTTGGCCTTGAGGGCCAGCAGGCAGCCGTCCGCATGCCCTGCCAAGATGACTGTCTGCAGCCCCACTTGGCTGCAAAAGTCCAGCACCAGCTTGGCCTGTGCAGGGAGTGCATAAGGTAGGGGTGGGGGAGGCTGACACAGCTGGGCACATCACATCCTTGATTTGTATGTCGCCAACACAGCAGGTTGCATGCAGTTTGCATGCAAGTGGACGCGCGCACGCGCACTTGGGCGAGCTGGGAGGTGAAGCAGAGCATGCACCAACTGGCAGCGCCTCACATCAGATTGCCAATTGATCGCGGCTACGTTCACACTCTGCAGTCGCATGATTGTGTGTGCATGCATGGCATCTTTTGGAGGGGCGCAGCAGCGTGCACATTAGAAACTTTACTTCACGCACCACATCCAGTGCACACTTGTGCCATTGCCTTTGAAATGTAGTGTGCGTATGTGCACGGATTGCTATACAACACACACACACCATACAGCACGAACACTAAAATAATACCTACACATGCAACTGTGGTTGTATGGTACCCTCCATCACAGCATGGAATGCGCGGTGCAGGTGCTGCCTCAGACATGCACCATGCATCATGCATCAGCCAAGCACCACACAACTCAGCTACTTCCGTTTCCATACCTGGGAATCCATCGTGTAGGGGTTAGCATATGGCCCGTCCTGCTCGTTTATGGGTATAGGTCTACTTGTCAGTCCAAAAGCTGGCCTGTGTTGCAAAAATAAGGCGACACGACAAGGCCAGGAGCTTACTCATAAGGATGCGCTTGCATGTCTCGGCGCCCACCCGCTCAACAAATCCATACGCAGATTGGCGAATGCGAGCGTGCTCTTGGCATGCTTGGCCGTAGTGACTGAAAAGGAGAAAGAATTCATACAAAAAAGCCGCGTGATCATGACCCTCAGATCATGACCACGATGGTGATGCTAGCCTTGATGTGAAGAAAACAGGTGTGCCACTGCACACACCTGTCAAACGCCACCACTCGCAGGCCTGTGTGCCGTGCCAGGGGCTCCAGCACATGCCGCCAAGAAACCACCCCCCCGCCAAAGCCATGGATCAGGAGGACGCCCGTGCTGCTGCAAGCGGCGGAGCCGCCTGCAATGCTGCTTTGGCTGCTGCTGCTGGTGCTGCCGCTGTTGCCACCGCTAATGCCGCTGCTGCCGCCCTGGTTGGGCTTGAACAGAGGCAGGGCCTCCTTGTAGTGAACCTGCGCACGTCGCGAAGCGCACGCAGTGGGGTGAGCCCACTTCCCTTGCACAGTGGAAGGGTGATGTGATGCACGTACAGAGGCAGGATAGGGGTGTCATGCGCACGCCTTAGCGCAGTGCAGGTGCGTGGCAGTGTTTGATACACACACAGACGAGGGGGGCAGCGATGTGGATGCGTCAATGTTAACATAAACACACAAGGGGGACACGAATTGGTTGCCAGGGACAGGCTGCTGACGTGAATAACCTCGCGCAATATGAGGCTTATGATCTGATGCGGAAGCAGCTGCTGCCATAAACGAAGCAAAGCAGGCAAGCACACCACGAGCAGCTGGGGCCCAGGCCCACCCACCCGCAAGCCCCCGATCTCTACAAACTTGGAGTCCGCATCTGCCAGCATCTCCGGCGCTACATCCTCACCCCACTCCGGCCCATCACTGGACTTCGTCATCTCCTCAATGTCCGGCGCGCGCCGCAGCGCCTGCGCAAGTGCGCACACATGCACAGTACACATGTGGCAGCCTGGCAGAGCGGAATGGCCTCACAGGGGATCACATCACTTCCGGCCCAGCCAAATCAAGGGCTCTCAAGCAGGGGTTTAAGGAAGGCTATCAAAATTGGGAGAGGGCTCCAAACAGGAGGAGGGGACTAGACTTGAGTGGGCTGCGCGCTGTGCGCAGTGCTCAGCGCCGCATTGGCACCCTGGTGCTGCCGCTGCCCGGGCAGGTGTGGAGGAGAACGCAGCTGCATGAGCCGGGCGGGTGTAGCGAGCAACGCAGCTGCACGAGCTGGTTGGAGCCATACTGACTGGGGACAGGTTTGTTGTCTCATCTCAGACTTTGCGGATCACTTTTGGCTGGTATTGACCAATCAGCCAATCAGCCTTACGGCCAGGCTGGCGGTTACCTGACTTGTAACTCATTCTGACAGGGTTTGGGGTGGCGTGTGACCCGCGAGCGCAGGATGCTTTTTGGAGGGAAGCAGCCACGTCTACGCCACCCACCGTCCAGCCATCGTCGGGCGCCTCTTCCCACAGGCAGCCGTATCCCGTGAGGCCCAGCAGCGTCCTGCGCCTCACCCACTCCGCGGACCGCCTGCGGCAGCGGTGTGCGGCATGGTCCACAGTGAAGAAGATTGATGGAGGCAGTGAAAACACACACTGCCTAGAACAACGAAGGAAGAGGGGATACCTACGGCCTGGGCACCGCATGACCCCTCCTCCACCAGGTGTCCAAAGGGAGGGTGAGCCGGCAGCGAGCAGCCCACCGCGCGCTGCGCGCCAGCAGCAGGTGCGTGGCGTACGCATGTCCCACCCAAGGCTCTGAAGGCCGGCGTGCCCACAGTGCGCGTGCCAGCATGCACCGCCCATGGTGCGGCCCAGGCGCACACATGCAGGACAGTAAGCAGGCGGCACCGTCTGGAGTTCAGAGTGGGCCAGATCAGCTGCCAGCATACATTGATAGGTAGTGGGGCAGTCACTCTGGACCAAAGCGCAGCCTACAGGCAGGTGGTGCGCAGTCGGCGGCGCAGATGCGCCAGCTGGCGGCACACACTGCCGGCCTCGGTGGCACCCGAACTAAAAAGCTGACTGCGCGTGCACACAGCAAGCTGGTGCATGGAAAAGAAAAGGATGCAGGCAGGCGTGCGCGTGCAGGCGCTTGCAGCGCTGTCCTTGGAGTGACGAGAGACACAAGAGCAATAGAATGAGCGCAGCAACTGGAGGCATTATTAAAGCAATCCAATGAACAACTGCGCGCCTGGGAGCCGCTGCAAAAGCCCGGCAGCAGGCATGGGCAGCCAGCAAGAGGAGGCCTGCCACGTGCGCACCTGGCAGCGAACACATGCAGCCAGCAAAAGAGGCCTGCCAGTCCAAACAGGCACGCCGCGGGCACGGCGTCTTGCCCATACCGGAACAGGATGGTCTTCACCACAATGGCCGGGAAACACCTGCGCACGCAGCGCCAAAGGGGAGGGAGGGGTGCAGCTTGGTGGCTCATGCCTAGCAAGCAACCAGCCAACAGCCAGGAAAGAAGCCAAGCAAGGGGGCCGCCTTGCTGCCTCCCTTCCACGCGCCGCACACGCAGCTGCCCCATGCATGCACGACATTGACACTGCACCACCTACAAAGCCACAAGGCCCTCGCTTTGACCAACGCGCTCGGCCTTTTGGTACAACAAACAGCCCCGCACGTATCAACAGCACAGATCCTTTTTGCTCGCAGGGCCTCCCATCCTAAAAGTGCCAGGGGTCCCAACAAGCCAAGGGCATGCACCCATGGGTGGCTCAGCTTCACCGGCACCAGCAAATCTCGTGCGTCTACCCACCACCCTTTGCCCAGGCATACTGAGCACACCCTTAGGCAAGCCCAGGCTTCAAGTTGCGCGAAGCAGCACACAGTAACTGTTGCAGAGAGGTCAAGATGCTGAAATCTGTTCCCTGGGCATTGCGCGGAGAGCCTGGGCCGCCTAGCTTAATGGAGTGGTTTCCCTGGCACGTGCACTCAGGACCCCTATGAAGCGCTACCAAAAGGTGGAAGGTGAACAGGCTCTAAGCGCTACAGGCTGAAAGCGTCGCCAAGAGTTGGAAGGCGAACAGGCAGGGGCGGTACATGGTAGGGCTCAAGCATCATGACAAGTGCTGCCTGCAGGCATGAAGGGCATAGGTCGGGGCATTGCACGTTGCGGCAGGGCACCGACACTTACAGGGCTGCCAGCAGGTAGGAGGTGTACAGGTAGGGGCGGTGCATGTAGCGCATGCCCATGGCGTAGGTGAAGCTGAGCACTAGCGCGCGCGCGATGGAGATGGCCACGACGTCTTCAAGGGAGTGGCGGTAGGAGAAGTGGTAGTGGTGGCCCTCGGGCGGCGGGTGCAGGAGCAGGGACTTGGAGGTGCCCAGGCAGTAGATGCACAGCACAGCCACCACCTCGACCGTGCACAGCATCCAGGGTGCCACCTGCCCGGCCAAAGCACAAACGGGTCATGCATGCCCTGTGGCGCCATTGCAAGTCAAGGGGGGGCCGAGCGAAACACAGGGAGGGGCTGCTCATTACTTGTGCCCTGGGGCGATCCGCAGATCTTTGGGGATCTTTGGGTAGAGGGTGGGTTGCGTATGCAAGGCGAGGGGAGGTTCAGACGAGATGCAGGGCTGCATGCGCTGTGAAGCGCTCTTTGGAGCCACAGAAGCAGGCTATGATACTTCTGGCGTTCTGAGTGATTTGCCATTAAGACCCAGAATTAAGCATTGAACGCAACGTGAATACCACACAGGATGGGCGGAGATGAGATTGATCCCACTTCTCATAGCAGGCGCGACAGCCATGCTCCCAAGCCTAGTATGCTTGAATCAGGAGCTTGCCCAAGTTAAGCCCCTGTGTGGTGCATGGTTCCACGCCGCAATGGTATGTGGAGCACAATGCTTCCCATCCACGATGTGAGGGCTCTGTGCGCAGTCATGCCCGTGCAACCTCTGATTTCACACAGTGGGCCACAGGGCTGGCCCTCTTGGTGCATCATGGCCAGGGAGAGCAATGGCCTGCGCACTGTCCTGCTCGTGGTTGCAGGCTGAGCAGGGGTTAGGCCGGGCAAAGCCCCCCATACACACATATGCACTCACATACACGGCACGTGCGCATGCATAAGTGGCTATACATAAGGTTAACACACACATACACACATAAACATACATGCACATGCAGCACCTTCATGCAGACAGCACACAAAGACTCACGTTGGCGCAAGTTACGCAACGAATGTAACATTGACTTGAACATCAGACAAATGCTCATCGGTGTCCTTCCCTTCCTTGAGGTTTATGAACTGCCTGTGCAGCTACTGCACCCACCATTTGCAGCAGGGACAAAGTGCAAACGCAGAAGAAGCGTGTCAGCTTGATGAAACGCGTGCAGCTCTCTGAGCTCGGCCCACACCCGATGCTGCATATTCTGCTCTTGGTAGCTGGTCTGCTGTGCAGAAACTTGTCCTTGAGGTAGCTCTCCACCTGCAATAGCCACAGGGAAAGCCGTAACGGGCTGATGGGGCTCCATGTAAGTTCGCACCCCTGAAGATACTGGCCCGCGCCCCTGATACTGGCCCCACATATCACAGAATAAGCCGGGCACGCACCTTGATGCCCCTGAACTTCCTCTTGGTTTTCGTCTGCGTTTCCTCCATTTCCCCCAGACGCGCGATTAAACCTGCTGACGTCCGTACCCCGTTTTTTAACACGCTTATACCAATTAACCATCGACTACTGGGTCGAACACGAATAAAGCTGTAAATGAACACGTTCTTACATCCAATTCCCTGCACAGTATTTGAAATTGGTTATTGAGAGATAGGAAAGCCCCCTGCTTGAAAGGAAAAAATAGCAATTTTTTTGTGCGTATTACTCTTTTCTTATCAACCGTCCGCAACCGACTGGATTGGCAGAAACGCAAACACACTTTTGCACAGCAAAAAATTTTAGTGTTGATGATGCATGAGGACGGTGGCCACAGCGGGGGCCTCCTGTCCCCCGGCTCTTCCCCAAGCTATTCTACGCTCGCGACCCTCGCAGTGTCCACGGTCACAATCGGCGTGCTGCTATACAAGCGTTATTATGTGTCCTCAGCACAGCAGGCCAGGAATGCACAGCAGGCCGCGGCACTGCGGGAAGCCAGCCGGGACGCCCTAAGCAGGCCCTCCCTGGATGCGGACCCCTCCCGTAAGCGCGTGCGCGTGCTCTTCGGCACGCAGACCGGAACTGCGGAGCGGTTTGCCAAGCACATTGGTGCTGAGCTGCGGAAGCACCACGGCGAGTCCACCGCTGTGGATGTGGTGGACCTGGAGAACTACCGTGGCGCGGTGCAGCTGGCCAGGGAGAAGCTGGTAGTGCTGTGCGTGGCCACCTACGGGGATGGGGAGCCCACGGACAATGCTGCAGACTTCTTCTCCTGGCTTAACAAGGAGTTTGAGGCTGTGAGCGCTGGGGAGAAGCAGCCCTACCTGCAGGTGAGAGCGCGCATGTGGCCCACACGCGCGTGTAAGACACTCAGGCCCAGGGGTAATGGCCCTGTCATTGCTTGCCTCCAGCCACTGAACCAGCCATGCTGTGTGTGGATTTGACAAAGATGACCACCCACTAGCGCAGCGGCTGCTTTTAAAGAGCACTCTTTTGAGGGCTCATGACCATGCTTGCGAGGCTGGCAGATACTTCCCGAGTGGAGCGCAAGTGACTTTGCTTGTGTCAGCCCAACCACATCCCTGTCTGCTGCATGCCTGACCTCCTCTACAATTGTCACCTAAGAGTTTGGAATGGCTTGGAAACAGTTATGCAGGCACTTGCCCCCCGCAGTGGGGAAAACCAACATTTTGCAGTGGGCTTCATGTATGTGTTTTGAGATGCCAAAAGACACACCTGCTCATGTAGAGCTCATGCTGCTTTCATGAGCAATTTGCGTCCCCAACCAAGAGCAGGCATGCATGGTTGAATGTCTCACGCACACACCATCCAGATGGATATCATGGGCCTGAACGCGTTTTTGTGCAGGATACCACATTCGCTGTGTTTGGACTGGGCAACAAGCAGTATGAGCATTTCAATGCCATAGGCAAAAAGGCATTCAGCGCGCTGCAGGCCCTAGGTGCCCAGCCCCTGCTGCACAGAGGGGATGGCGATGATGACGGCTGCATTGATGACGACTTTGAAAAGTGGACTGGCGAGTTTGCAGAGGCCTTGAAGGGGAGAACAGGTATACACTGGGGAACAGGTGGGGATAATTGTTGTGTGTGCCATACACCCATTGATGGATGGAACGGGATGCCCATTGACGCTGCGCATTTACAGGCGTGCCTGCCCTGCGGGCACGCAAGCTCAATGCACGCACGCCACGGACACAGACACATGCGCTTGTGCGTGCGCACGCTCGCACATGCGCACAGGCACGGACATGTGTGCATGCATGCATGCAATGGGTCTGTGATGCGTGGCGCTGCTGCATGCAGACCTTGTGGGAGCCACGCAGCATGTCAGCAGCGACCTGCCCATTGACGTACCCTGCTACGAGGTGGAGGAGCTGCCGGCAGGCACACCCGAGGACCCAGCCTTTCCGCTCAATGGCACTGGCAGGTGCGGGCTGAGCCGCCCCCCTTGCTTGCCTGCCCGCTACTCTGCCAGCGCTTGCAAGCCTGCGCTAGCCGGCAGAGCAGATGCTGCGAGAGCGTCTGTGGAGGCAGGCCCCTTGCATGGCGGTGCCTGTGCGCCATGTCCCTGAGCAGCAGTGCGTCCCTGCCAGCATGAGCGCAGGCGCATGTGCGTGCGTGCACGAGTCTGGAAGCAGTGGCATTTAAGTGGTTTATTAGGTTTAGGTAGTTTAGCTTGGGCAGGTCACCAAATTCATGTATCATTACCTCAGCAAGTACCTGCCAGCAGAGCTGTTGCCTGTGCATCGGTCAGACCTTGCCAACCTTGCACCTTATTTAAGCAGCCATGCCGCCTGGTGCGCTCACGACAGCACACCCACATGCGCTCGCTTGAGGTCCATGCACCCGTAGGTTGGTCGTACATGCACACAAAACACGCACACATGCGCACACACATGTGAACACTCACACTCACTGGCAAAGACAGACACACACACAAACTTTCATGCACACACACGCAAGCATGAGCATGAGCGCGGGGGCCTGCCTGTGGGTGCGCAGGGACTACCACAGCCCCTTTTGGGCCACCATCATGGAGGTGCGGCAGCTGCACACGCCCGAGTCCGGGCGCTCCTGCGTGCACGTGGAGCTGGACATGCGGGGCTGCTGCGGGTCTGGGCTGTCCACCCCCACAACTACCAGCGGCAGCCCAGTGGCAAACAGCTCGCCCCTGGCCAACGGCATGTACAACAGCACCAGGTGGGCAGAGCGTGTAGGTGGGACTGCGTAGGGGCGAGGTAGCATAAGGGTGCTGCCGCGTTTCAGAACATCAATATTGTTGCAGGTGAGGCACGCAAGCAGGCCGGCCAGCAGTGTTTGCTGGCACTAGGAGGGTGGGCGGCATGAGCAGGCAGGCCCCTGTGGGGGCCTGAACCCTTACCCCTGGGCGCGCAGTGCTCGCCGCTCAGGCACGCTGTGTGCTGTGTTGCAGCTCCTACATTGTAAGTACACGCTTACACATCAAGATGTGTGGGTGCGGGACTCACTGAGACGCGTGCAGCTGCTCCAGCTCCGCCCCAAAGCCTCACCGGCAACGCTCATTGCCGGCTGTTTCAACGCAGCACGAGCGCGAGCAGCATCACCAGCAGCAGCAGCGGTGGCAATGGGGACGCGTGCAGCAGCGGCTCCTCCTGCATGTACGAGCATGGAGACCATGTGGCTGTGTACGGCCAGAACTCTGCGGCAGTTGTACAGGTGCGACACTGAGCGCGCGCGCGCGGGCGCGCGTGTGTGTGTATGTGTGTGTACCCTGGATGATGGATTAGGTGGAATGCTGTGCTCTTGTGTACGACTGTGATGGGTGTGCCTCCATCCTGCGTGGCTGCTAGTGCCCGCTGCACACGCCCTATCCGCGCTTCAAAGAGCGGAGGACCGACGTGCAAAGAGGCCCTTGCGTCTACCCTCGCACAGGCCTTACACTGGTGCACAAGCGCCACTGGCGCCCTTGTAGTCTGTTTTGTATGGTGCAAGCGACAGCCGTTGTGGTGTGCTGAGCTGTGTGTCTTGGTGCCAATGACCGCCAGGGTGGTACATGAGTTTTTTTAAAGGTGTAAGGCGGCAGCTGCAGCCTGCTGCTTGCTCTCCTTGTTCACCCTGTCCTGGATGATCCGGATGCGGAGGGGGTCATGTTTTCCAACAGCAATGATGGCTTGGCAGTGCATGCAAAGCACTGCCTGGTGGCCGAGAGGTGCAGTAGGTGCAAACAGCGCGCTCATGTGGTGATCCTGGTGTGCAGGAGATTGCAGAGCGGCTGGGGCGGCCGTTGGACCTGGTGCTCAGGCTCTCCATGCCTGAGGGCTCTCAAGGTGAGAGGGCTGCAAGCGAGCGCGCACTTGAACCGGTGCAGGGTTGTAATGTGCACCTATTGTGGACTTGTTGAAGGTGGTGGGGGTTAGCAAGCATGCCCATGCCTGAGCATGTGCAGGGCTGCAAGTATGCGTGCTAGCATTAAAGGATCCGCCCAGTATCGAATATTTCTGTGCGAGATATGTCAAGTTGCACATGCTGTAGAATGCGCGGCTCCTCCAACTGTGTGATGCATGCAATTAGATGACCTGGCCGAGCATCAACCTTTGCCTGTGTTTTCGGCTTGTGTGTTTGGTGCATTGGATGCCTTGCCTGGGTAACATTCAAGATAAATATGCATCCTGTCAGGTGGGGTGCACCCCACCTAAATCCTTGAACCAAATTGCGTGTGTACTTGCCGTCATGCTGTTGCCGTGCGCAGACCGGCTCCCGCCATTCACTGGCCGGCTATCCCTGCGCACTGCGCTGACGCTGTTTGCGGATGTGCTGTCCACGCCCCACAAGGACGTGCTTGCCAGCCTGTCCACCTTCGCCTCCGACCCTGAGGAGGTGCGTGCATGCTCACACGCTGTAAGCAAGCACACACACGCACACACATGTACAACCGCATGCGCATGCACACGCACACACAGACATGTACACAAACACGGGTACAAAACACGTACATGCATGTGCATGCACATGCCCACACACATGCAGGGGCTTGGCACGCTGTGCTTCATAAGGAAAAAGGTTTCTGGAAGTGCTGATGGGCATGTGCGTGCATGGACATTTGTGGCTCCAGCATCCCACGCACACACAGCATGAAGCATAAAGTTCATTTGCATGCACAATGCCGCACACACACCACACCAGCGCCCAAGCTATGTGCCCGCCACATGACCATACATACGAATGTGCACAAGTGTGCACGCAGACACCCACTCGATTGCGCACTTCCTTACAGACACACGCTATCACCCGCACAGAAATGTGCACACATGCATGCATTGTGCGATCATGATGTCCATAGGCCAAGAAGCTGCGCCAGATGGCTGAGCCTGAGGGGAAGGGGGTGTATGCAGACTTCATCGCCAAGCCGCACCGGAGCCTCCTGGAGGTGCGTTGGGCTTGCTGGGTTGCGGTGTCAGAGCCCACTGTGGCTATGGGTGTTCAGTGTTGATGGCCTGGTGTGCCTGTGGAGGGGCCCTGCGGTCAGGCCACTGCAGGCATATGGTCAGGCCACTGTTGGCATGGTCAGACCACTGCAGGCATATGGTCAGGCCACTGTTGGCATGGTCAGACCACTGCGGGCATATGGTCAGGCCACTGCAGGCGTATGGTCAGACCACTGCAGGCACATGGTCAGGCCACTGTTGGCATGGTCAGACCACTGCAGGCGTATGGTCAGGCCACTGTGGGCATGGTCAGACCACTGCAGGCATGGTCAGCCGGCTGCAGGCTCAGGAAATCCCCGCTGCTGCCAACCAGGCACGGTCCTAGTAGCTAGGCAAGGTCAGACTGCCAGCCAGGGAGGGAAGGCTACCAGGCATAAGCTCTGTGGGCCAAGAGAGGCAAAGGCCAGGGAAGGCCACTTAGGCCACAGGCATGGCTCTGTCGATACCAGGCGATGCAAGGCAAGGCCAGACAATCCGGACTCCCCGCCAAGCGGTGCTGCGCTGCTGCTCATTTTGCCTGCTGCAGGGCCAGCCCTGAGCCAGCTAGCCTGCGCTCGGTGCAGGCCGCTGCACGCCACGCCTGCCTCTCTGCAATTCATGCAGGAGCAGGTCAAAGGAAGAGTGTAAAAGTCAAGGGAAGGGTTCAAAGTCAAAAAAGTATTCAGCCCATTCTCAAAGGCTGCGCATCCCAGGCTCCTCCTGAGGATTGGTTTAAAGTCAAATTCATAAGTAATTCAGCTCAAAGGCCGAGCATCCCATGCTGCCCGCCAACCCTGACCTGCCCGCAGGTGCTGCGCGCCTTCCCCTCCGTGAAGCCCAGCCTTGGCGCTTTTTTCGGGTGCATATCCCCGCGCCTTCAGGTGAGTTCAGGCCGCGCCCTGCTTTGGCTGTGCGGGCATGCCAGCGCTATCGTGCCAGCTCCATGCACAGTCATGGGAGGGCTGCCAGGGGCTCCGCCTCTTCATTTCCCCAGGATGCACCGAGGCTCTGCTGGGCTCCTTGGCAACATCCAAGGCCGGCCTCGCCCCATCATAAGCTTGTGCTTCCACTGCTCGCCACACAGACGCCTGTGGTCGTCACTGTCGCCAAGCATGTCACTGACGGCCCCTTATGCCTTTCCCGTCAGCTGCACCCCC
>LKMJ01004661.1_pt1 | contig 12943 bp, 15 predicted proteins | sample 643391 | NCBI WGS metagenome assembly LKMJ01 (sample SAMN04112250, study PRJNA286221) | soda lake metagenome | biome: soda lake; feature: Kulunda Steppe; material: water; isolation source: sample PL-Br10 brine of Picturesque Lake | place: Russia: Kulunda steppe | collected 2010-07
ACAGCGGGAACTGATCTGGTCGAGTGCGGTCGACAGCGGTGCACCATCCCGGCCCGATCGTGGCGTTCGCGACGTGAAAGCGGGTGAGAAGAATGAGTGACGTGATCGAAGAACCAGAAACGACCGACGAAACGGACGCGAGCACAGTCCAAACGAACGCCAATATGGCGAAAGACGACGTCGTGCTCAGGGTCGAGGACCTCCAGAAGTCCTTCGGCGCACTCGTCGCCACCGATCACGCGACCTTCGAGGTCGAACGAGGGACGATCACCGGCCTGATCGGTCCGAACGGGGCCGGCAAGTCAACCATCTTCAACCTCATCTCCGGGTTCTACGAGCCGGACGGCGGCACCGTTACGGTAAACGGAGCCGACGTCACCGGAAAAGAACCCTACGAAGTCGCCGAACACGGCCTCATCCGGACGTTCCAGACCCCACGCAAACTGGAGGGAATGACCGTCCGCGAGGCGATGCTGGTCGGCCCGCGAAACCAGCCCGGCGAGTCGTTCATCACGCTGTTTACCGACCCTGCCACCGTCGCCGAGCACGAGCGACGGAACCTCGAGGACGTCGAACGAATCCTCGAGGAGTTCGAAATCGATCATCTCGCGACCCAGCCCGCGACGGACATCTCCGGCGGCCAGATGAAACTGGTTGAGCTGGCCCGTGCGATGCTCGCCGAACCAGAGGTCCTCCTGCTCGACGAACCGGTCGCCGGCGTCAATCCGACGCTCAGGAACAAGCTCGCGGAACAGATCAAGCGGCTCAACGAGCAGGGGACGACCTTTCTGCTCATCGAACACGATATGGAGTTCGTCATGGAACTCGCCGATCCGATCGTCGTTCTCGATCGGGGGAGAGTGCTCACCGAAGGGGCCCCCCAGTCGATCCAGTCAGATACAGAGGTCATCGATGCCTACCTCGGGGGTGGTGGCGTATGAGCGCGGATCACGTTCTCGCCCTCGACGGCGTCGACAGCGGTTACGGCGAGGTGCAGGTGCTCGACGAGTGTACGCTTCACCTCGATACGGACGAAATCGTCTGCCTGATCGGGCCAAACGGTGCCGGCAAGTCGACAGTACTCAAGACGGCCTTTGGTATGCTAACGCCGTGGGAGGGTACTGTCCGCTATCACGAGCAGGATATCGGAGGGATGGCGCCGGAGGAGATCGTACGCGAGGGGATCGGCTACGTCCCGCAGACGGAGAACGTGTTTGGATCGCTCACCATCGAGGAGAACCTCCGAATGGGCGGCGTTGCCCGGGATGACGACCTCGGCCCGGTACTCCAGACACTGTACGACCGGTTCCCCCTCCTCGACGAGAAACGCTCGGCGAAGGCACGGAACCTCTCCGGGGGCCAGCGGCAGGTACTCGCGCTGGCGCGCGCTCTCGTGATGGAACCCGACGTGCTCCTGATCGACGAACCGTCCGCGGGCCTCGCACCGAACACTGCGGACGACGTGTTCGCGGACGTTCAGGAAGTCAACGAGATGGACACGGCGATCCTGATGGTCGAACAGAACGCCAAGAAGGGCCTCGGTATCTCGGATCGTGGCTACGTCCTCGACCAGGGTACGGTGCGGTTCGAGGGCGAAGCCGATTCCCTGCTGGACAACGAAGAAGTCTCGAAACTGTATCTCGGGGGCTAAAACGGGCGTCGAGAAGGCGGTCTCGTGACCGTGTTCCACGATGGAGTGCCCGCCCGTCGAGGGATTCTGTGGCTTCTCAGTTCCTCAGAGCCACAATCGAAACAGAACCACTGCCCCGACGCCGACACAGAGGGTGAGCAGGATATTTTCGGTCTTCCACATTACCAGCACGGTCACACCCGCAGCAGCCCACTCTGCAGGGCCGCCGGAGACGAGTTCCGGGCCCAGAATTGCGACCACGATCGCCCCCGGGAGTACCGAAAGTCCAGCCCTGAGACGGTCGCTGACATCGATCTTGCTCAGAAACCAGAGCCCGCCCACCTTGGTGATAATCGTCACGAGAGCCATGGCGGCGATCACAGCGACCACAACAGGATCGAGCGAGAACATGCCGTCACTCATCGTAGCGGAGCACCTCGACGATACCTGCGGTCACTCCCCCGACAAGAATATACCACTGTCCAGCGAGTAGCTCCGCAGCGAGCACTGCTGAGACGAGTGCGACACACCACGGGACGAGCGAGGATGTACCCTCCCACAACTCGACTGCAAGCGCCAGAAAGACGACGGCGAGTATGAAATCGATCCCCCAGGCTGCCGGATCGCCGATCGCTCCACCTGCGAGCGTCCCGAGAATCGTGGAGCCGACCCACGCCGACCAGATTGCGAGACCACTTCCGAAAAGGAACCCACCTCTACTGTTACCCGCCTTGAGATCTCGGAGTGTCAGCGCCCAGTTCTCGTCGGTCATGAAAAACAGGCTCCCGTAGGTCTGTCCCGCCGAGAGATGCTGGAACCAGGGGTGCAAGGCGGCACCCATCAACGAGTACCGGAGATTGACCAGAAAGGTCGCGAGAACGACTGTCGCAATAGGAACGGGGTTCGCCCAGAGTTCGACAGCGACGATCTGCGATGCACCGGCTAGCACGGTTGCACTCATCAGTGTCGCTTCGAGAAGACTCAGACCGGCCTGGTCGGCCAACAACCCGAACGCGATCCCGTATCCTGCGACGCCGAGCGCAACTGGGAGTGTGATCAGGAATCCGGCACGAATACCCGGATACCCGAACGTTACTTGCGCTCCCTCGGGGGATTCACCGCTTGCTGAATGCGAAATGTGTTTTTCGCGCGGATCTACCTCTTCCATCGTCTTCTTTCGTGTACTCTCTGATCGAGACGTAAGTCCGCTCCGAACCGTGGATCGGCCGGATGAACGACTTTCATTCTACTCGACCGCTTCGGCCGTTCGATCATTGACCGGGGGGTCAACCGGGATGAGTTGTCGATCCTCGTCGGCGGAGTGGCGAACGCGCAGTAGGGGCGATCTGTCGGGCGGTGGTACGCCGTTGCACATCGGACCAACACCCAGGATGAACTGGCACCAGCGGATCGAACTGTCGTTGTTCCTCGACGATGGCCCCGGCCCACGTCGGCACGGTGAGAGCGAACCGGTGGTCCGGTCCCGGCGGCCGCGGTGGATTGATACGCTATCAACCCGCAGACAGTACTGTGACGTCAACGTACGGTCCCGGCTTTCGAACGCTGACAACTGAACTGCACGACCATCAGCCGGCGATCGAGGGAGAGATCCCCGAGTGGCTCTCCGGTACGCTGGTCCGGAACGGCCCGGGACGCTTCGATGTCGGCGAGCACCGCGTCAACCACTGGTTCGATGGGGTCGCGATGTTGCGGCGGTACGCGTTCGAGAACGGAACTCTGCGCTACTCGAATCGGTTTCTGCGCACCGAGGCGTACGCCGATGCGATGGAGGGGCGGCTCACCGGGCAGTTCGGCACGGACACCCGTGGCTGGCGGCGCATCGTCGAGACGATCCGCTCGCTGGGACTGCCGGAACCGACCGACAACGCCAACGTGCACGTCGCCGAAATCGACGGCGAGTACGTGGCGCTGACCGAGGCCCCGCGCCGGGTCGCGTTCGACTCCGAGACGCTGGAAACGCGTGGGCCGTTCCGATTCGAGGACGACCTCCCCGAACATCTGACAGCGGCGCATCTGGTGGCCGATCCACACCGTGACGAGTTGATCGGCTTCACGACGGAGTTCGGTCGGTCGCCTCAGTATCACATCTATCGCGTCCCCGAGGGGAGCCGCACCCGCGAGCGGATCGCCTCGATCGACGCGAACGGCCCGGCGTACATCCACGACGTGAGCGTCACCGCGGAGCACGTCGTCCTCGTGGAATCGCCGCTCGTCGTCTCCGTCCTGCGCGCGTTGAACCCGTTCTCGCAGGGCGTCACCGACATGCTCGACTGGCAACCGGACCGGCCGACGCGCGTGCTCGTCGTCGACCGCGAGAGCGGCGATGTCGTCGCGGAGCCGACTACGGATGCCGCGTTCACCTTCCACCATGTCAATGCCTACGTCGAAGACCAGACTGTCGTGCTGGATCTCGTCGAGTTCCCCGACGACGAAATCGTCGGGGCGATGGCCATGGAGGAACTCGACGGCGTCGGCTTCCCGTCGGTTCCGGACGGACGACTGGTCCGGTACGAGATCAACCTCGAACACGAGCGGATCGAGCGCTCGCAACGCTACGATGGGGGGATGGAACTTCCACGGATCGTCCGCTCCTCGATCGGTCGGAAACACCGCTACGCCTACGGACAGGCAACCGATCGGGACGGCGCGAACGGGCTGGTCAAGGTCGACGTCGAGACCGGGACTGCACAGGAGTGGTGGGAGCGATCCGTGTTCGTCGAGGAACCGGTTCCGGTACAACGTCCCGATCCAGACCACGAGGAGGACGGCGTAGTCCTGGCGACGGCGCTCGATGTCGAGCGCGAGCAGACGATGCTCCTCGTGTTCGATGCGGCGACGCTCACCGAGGTCGCCCGTGCGTACCTTCCGCATCCCGAGCCGTTCGGGTTCCACGGCCGCTTCTTCGAGCGCTGATCATCGTGCAAGCGCGGCGAGCGTTTCGGCGGTGACGGGACTGGCCGGTGGGTCGTCCGTGACTGCGAGTTTGTAGATCGCTCGCCCGGCCATCTCGACGGAGAACGGTCTGTCCTCCCCCAGCCGCCGCGCGATTGGGTCGAATTCCCCGACCGCCGCGAACAGGCGGTTCGCGAGCGCCGGGAAGTGTGGCTGGTCCGGGCCGTACACCGGTCCGAACCGAGGGACGATTACCGTCATATTCAGATCCGTGATTGCGGCTTCAGCGCGGCGTCGAGCCGTCATGTATGCGTCCTGGACCAGCGGCGGCTTCGTCGACGAAGAGACGTACACGAAGCGGTCAACGCCAGCCCGTTCGGCCTCCAGTGCGGTGACGATCGCGGAATCGCCGTTGAGACGCTCGAACGTCACGCCCGTCTCAGGGGTCTCCGAGATGGTGCCGATCGAGTGGACGACACAGTCGACAGTAGAGAGGGCTGAGCGCCACTCCTGTGGTGCAAAGACGTCCGCTGCGACCCATTCGACACGGTCGGCCCACTTGGTACTCCCACCGTCTGGCGGGGGGCCGCTTCGTGCGACGCTCGTCACGTCGTGGCCTGCAGCGATGGCGTTTGCACAGATGCGGCGGCCGATGAAGCCGTTACCGCCAGTGACGAGTATGTGCACACGTTGGATCCGTGTCGGCAACGGAAAACAGCGTCGCCGACCTCAGGCGTCGGTCGGTGGACGACCGCTGTACTCGCTGGTGTCTTCGTCGGGGTCGAGATGGATCGTTTCGATGCGTTCGACGCACGCCACCGACTCCGCACCGGCGATTCCGTCACCGACGAACCGGGGGAGCCGCCGGTCCGCCTCCACGTCCTCACGTGTGACCGCCAACAGCGCGTCGACCGCTTCGGTCAGCGGGATGCAGGCCCGGTAGCCGTCTTTCCCGGTGACCAGAAGATGCGTCGATCGTTCGTCGGCCTCGACGCGTGAGAGCAGCGTCTCTATCAGAACGCCGCGCCACTGTCCCACCTCGTAGTCGCCGGTGGCACAGGTCACGCTATGATGGCGAGTCTGGAGGTCGAATTCCCCGAGATACGACGGATTCGTCGGCAAGAGTAGTTGGCGTGTGCTAGAAATCAACACGCGCTCCGACTCGGTATCAGTACGTACAGCCACTATGTACGTACTCATAGCGAAGTGACTGTTAAATCGCTATGAAAGTAGACTGAAACGAACGAGCGTGTTTGTCCGTTCGTGATCGGTTCTGTTCAGTATCTCGTCGTCTGGAGTTCGGTGAACCGGGCTTCCACGTCGATCATCGCTTCGGGGTAGTCGACACCGAGCACCACATCGTACGACGATTCCTCGTCGGCATCCATCCGCCACGGTCGGTGTGCGTACTCGGCGGGCAACGCCTGCAGTTCCGTGAGCCAGGTTCGGACGTACTCGGCGTCGGCGTCGTAGCGTTCGGCCTGTGACAGGACGTTAAAGAAGCCGTCTCGCGAGTCGTTACCGACGCCCGCCTGATATGCCCAGTTTCCCCAGTTCGAGGCGACGTCGTAGTCGATCAGCTGTTCCTCGAAGTAGGCCGCACCCCAGCGCCAGTCGATTCCCAGCGCGTCGGCGAGAAAGGAGGCGACGTTCTGTCGCCCCCGGTTCGACATGTATCCCGTCTCGTTCAGTTCGCGCATGTTGGCGTCGACAAAGGGCACCCCGGTTTCGCCTGCTGCCCATTGTCGGAACGCGGTCCGGTCGTGTTTCCACCCTTTCTCGACATCGCGGATTCCCGTCGGGGTAAAGAAGTCGCCGCCGTGTTTGAGGAACTGAAACTGGAAGAAATCCCGCCAGCGCAGCTCGAACAGCAGCCAGTAGGTGTCCTCGTTCGAGACTCGTTCGTCCTCGTACCGTTTTACCTCGCGGTGGATCCACCGCGGCGAGAGACAGCCCGCAGCGAGCCACGGGGAGAACTTCGAGGAGTAATCCGGACCCAGCAGTCCGTTGCGCGTCGATTTATACTCCCGGAGTCGGTCGGCGTCCCAGAGATACTGCTGAAGTCGCTCTTTTCCAGCGGTCTCCCCGCCCTCGAACGGAAGCACAGAGCGCTCGTCACGTGGCGAGGTGTCGAACCCGAGGTCGTCGAGCGAGGGGATCGTCCCGGCGTCGATTTCGGGCGTCGAAACGCGCTCGGGTGCGGGAACGGGGTCACGGACCGAAGTACCCTGCTCGACCTCCTTTCGCCACTGCGTGAACGTGTCGTCGATGCGATCGTACGGCGTCGGAAGGTCGTTGATGTGGTGCAGCGTGTGTGTAAATTGGCGTTGCAGATCGACGGTTTCGGGAAGCGCGTCCCGTACTGCATGCTCTCGCTCGACCTCCTCTGTCGCTGGTTTCGTCTGTGTGAAGACGGCGTCGGCACCAACCTGTTCGACGATTGCCGGAACGATCTCCTCGACGAGTCCCTCGCGGACGATCAACTCGCCGCCCCGATCCCGCAGTGACTCGCGGAGGTCGTCGACGCTCTCGCGGCGGAACTGTGCCCTGTGAGGTCCCATTTTTGCCGGTCCGTACTGGCTTTCCTCGCGACGACGCGAATCGAAGACGTAGGCTGGCACGACGCGTTCGGCCGCGTGTACCGCGTTGGCGAGGGTCGGGTTATCTTCGACGCGCAGGTCGTCGCGAAACCAGACGACGGCTCTTTGCATACACACCCTAGCGACGCCAGCGATAAATATCGACTGCCGGAGAGGTCGTCAGTGGGGTAGTTGTCGTCATGCTCGCACCGCGAAGACGAACTCGGTCGAACTTCCGAGCGGATCGTCGGCTGTCGTGGTCCGGATGTCCTCGAACCCCGCCGCCTGAAGCCCGTTGAGTGTCCGATCCCGCCCCGGTGACGAAAAGAACATCGAGCCGCCCATCCAGCCGCGCCGCACCGTCTCGAATCGGCCTCCGGGGAGCGTCATCAGGAGCCGACCACCGGGCCGGAGGATTCGGGCGAACTCCTCGTATACTGCGGGGTGAGATGCCCGCGGGACGTGAAAGACGGCGTGGTACGCGGTGATCGCGTCAGCGACGCCGTCCGCGATGGGGAGCGTCTCCATCTCCCCCTGTACGAGCCGGGCGTCCGGGACCGTAGCCGCCGCCAGCGAGAGTCCTGCGCGCGAGATGTCGACACCGACGGAGTCCCCGGGGAGGTTCGCGAGCGTCCGCGCACCGTCCCCACAGCCGATATCGACAACCAGTGGGTCGTCGGGACAGCGTTTGAGCAAGTCGTCGATCAGTTTCGCGTCCGATCCCGACGGGTTTCGCCGGGTCGCGTACGTCTCCGCGATCTCGTCCCACGCCCGCCTGATCGCGTTCCGGTCCATATCACAGTGAGGGTCGGGACGGACATCACTCTTTGCCGGGAGGCCTCCGATCATTGCACACCTCGGCCCGGTAGCTTGCTCCGGAACAAACCGTTTTCACTGGTCGCACCAACGTCCCGACATGCGCGCAGCTATCTATCAGGAACCCCGCGAGATCACTGTCGAGGAGGTACCGGACGTGACGGTCGACTCGTCGACCGATGCGGTCGTCCGCGTGACGCACACGGCGATCTGTGGCTCCGACCTCTGGTTCTATCGGGGCGAGAGCGACCGCGAGGCGGGATCACGGGTCGGCCACGAGCCGATGGGAATCGTCGAGGCGGTCGGCGAGGACGTCACCTCGGTCGACATCGGCGACCGGGTGTTTGCACCCTTCGTCATTAGCTGTGGTTACTGTGAGTTCTGTCGGAAGGGTCTGCACACCTCCTGTGCGAACGGCGACTCCTGGGGCGGCGAGAACGGCGGCTGTCAGGGAGAGCAGATCCGCGTCCCCCAGGCCGACGGCACCCTCGTTCGAGTTCCCGATCGGCACGCGGACGACGAGGACACCCTCGAAGCGCTGCTCCCGCTGACGGATGTGATGGGCACCGGTCACCACGCCGCGGTAAGCGCGGGCGTCGGTGCGGGCGATACCTGCGTCGTGATCGGTGACGGCGCGGTCGGCCTCTGTGGCGTCCTCGCGGCCCGCCGGCTCGGCGCAGAACGCATCGTCGCGATGGGCCACCACGAGGACCGACTCGCACTGGCCGAGGAGTTCGGCGCGACCGAGACGATCGCGGCCCGCGGCGACGAGGCGGTCGAGCGCGCCCAGGAGTTGACTTACGGCGGTGCGAACCACGTTATGGAGTGCGTCGGCGCTGCATCTGCGATGGACACCGCGATCGAAGTCTGTCGCCCCGGTGGTACGGTAGGATACGTTGGCGTCCCCCACGGCGTCGACGAGGAGGGACTCGATGTCTTCTCGATGTTCGGCGACAACATTACGCTACAGGGTGGCGTCGCACCAGTTCGGGCGTACGCTGAGGAGCTGATGGCCGACGTGCTGGGCGGCACGCTCGATCCATCGCCGATCTTCACCAAGAGCGTCGATCTGGAGGGCGTGCCCGAGGGCTACCGGGCGATGGACGAGCGCGAGGCGATCAAGGTGCTGGTCAGGCCCTGAGTCGACGCGTTAAAAGAATTCTCGAAGCCCAACTGGCATCGGCCTGAAGACGTTCGCGAGTGGCTCGCGAACCGACTCGTCTCTCACCTGCAAGTCGCCGAGCCGGTCGGCCTCACCGACCCCGAAGGTCCCGACGGCGAGTTGCGAGAGCGTCCCGATACCGACGGTCGCGTCGGCAGTTCCAACCGATCCACCGTTCGTACTGTCGGCGACGCGTTCGATGCTCGCTCGCCCGTTCGAGACCGAGAACTCGAACACGCCCTCGTTGTCGGCGACGAGTGGGTCCGACACCGCAAGCGAGCACTCGACATCGTCCGCGGGCCACTCGATAGCTTCGAGCGCCCCGACATCCGTCAGTCTGACCATGGGTCCCGCCTCGACAGTACAGTCGATGGCCGCCGGATCGTCGACCCGGGAGAGTAGATCGGTGCCCAGCGCGCGCTCCCCGACGATCCGCTCGATCTGTGCGCCGTGGCCCGAGAGGAAGTCGAAGAGGGCACGATAGGCCTCTTCGTCTGCCGCGACGAGCCCGCTGACAGTGAGTGTCCGCTCGTCGTCGTCACCCACCGTGTAGACCAGATATCCTTGCAGCTGTCCGTCCCGCTCGTAGCCGTAACAGAACGGATCGCCCTCACCGGTCCAGTTCGCGAGGGTACGCTCGCGCCACCACGTCTCGGATCGGCGCAGCGCGAGCGATCGAGTTCCACTGGCCTGACGCTCGACCTCTCGTAGCTCTGCCCAGTCGTCGCCGTCGATCCGGCGCATCCGCCCGGCAGTATCAGCCATCGGGAGCGCCCGCGGCGGGAGTTCGTACCGTGTCACCTCGTTGGCCGTGCCCCAGCCCATCCGTCGGTAGAACGGCGTCGAGAACGGCCAGAGCGCGACGAGACCGATCCCTCGGTTCCGATACTCGGAGAGCACCTGCAGACACAGCTGTCGCCCGTAGCCTTTCCCGCGGAACTCGGGGAGCGTGGCAACCGCACCCAGTCCGCCGATCGTCGTGACCTCGTCGCGGATGCGGGCCTCCGGTGTGTACAGTTTACAGCCGCTGACGAGGGTGTTGTCCTCGTACAGCCCGTACCGATCGAACAACGGCGTCTCCTCACTCTCGGTGTCCACCTCATCGAGTGGACCGCGTTCCGGGGTGAACGCGTAGCGGAGCATCGAACGAAACTGCTGGCGATCCGCGGCGGGGAGCGGCCGAAAGTCAATCATGGTTCTCCGTTTTTATTCGAACCGTATCAGTGTATCCGATCCGGAGTGGCGAAACGGGGCATCTACACGTTCCGATCAGTCCAGTTTCCGGTACTCGCGTGCCTCTTCGGCCCGTTCGAGAACCGAGTCGAGTGTCGCTTTTCCACTGGTCGTTTCGACGCCAGCGTTGACAGCTCCCTCCAGTACGGGCGCATCGGCGATTCGCACTTCCGCGGCGCTCATCTCGATTGCCAGTTCGGCGTTCATGACCGCGCTGCCGAGGTCGACGAGGACGACGACTCCATCACCGTCGTCGGCGCTCTCGATGGCCTCCCGAATCCGTCCTGCGTCGGTTCCGAGCCCGTCGTCTTCGCCGCCCGCAGGTTCGATCCGGGCGTCGCCAGCCATCTCCTGAGCAACCTCACAGATCCCCTCCGCGGCGCGGGCGCTGTGGGAGACGACGACGAGGCCGATCATTCCGCATCGCCCTCCGCTACCTCATCAGGCATATCTTCGGGTGCTTTTTCAGCCTCGGCAGTCGCTTCGACCTCACCGTTGAGATACGTCTGTGCGGTCGCGAGCAGTTCCTCCATGATGAACAGCGTCGACGTCGCGCCGGGGTCCTGATGGCCGACCGATCGCCAGCCGAGATAGGAGGCCCGTCCCTTCTTCGCGCGGATCGGCGTGGTGAACTCGACGCCCCGCTCGGCCGCATCGACCGCCTTTGCCAGCGCTTCCAGCGGTTCAAGATCGTCAGTCTCGATCGACTTCTTGTAGGTGTGGACGGCAGGCGTCAGGGCATCGACCATCGTCTTCGAGCCGATCTCTGCGCCGCCGCGATCCTGTACCTTCTCCAGATAGGCCTCGGCGAAGGCGACGCTTGTCTCTGCGGTGATCCCCTCGTCGGCGAACTCACTGCTCGCGGACATGATCGAGCCGCCGTAGAGCGGTCCGGACGCGCCGCCGACCTCCGAGACAAGCGTGACGCCGATCGTCTTCACTAGCTCCGTAGGATCGGCCTCGTCCATCTCCTGGACTTTTTCGTTGGCCTTCCGGAACCCGCGGGTCATGTTCGACCCGTGGTCCGCGTCACCGATCGCAGAGTCCAGATCCGTCAGGTGTGACTTCTCCTCGTCGAGCCGCGCCGTGACGTTTTCGAGTGCCTGTGCGACCGCCTCTCGTTGTCGCTCCGTGTCTTTCATAAAAGAATAGGGGTCGGGAACCAACAAATGGTTTGCGGCGACTACTCTTGGGCCGTCAGCGCGGGCGTATCGGCCGGTGCGGACAGCAGGTCTTTGAGTTCGTCGTCGACGGCACAGACGGTGATCGACGCGCCGTCCATATCCAGCGACGTCATGTAGTCGCCGACCCAGGCGTCCCACGCCTCCAGCCCGTGGTCGTCGATCAGTTCCTGCAGACGTTTGTTGACGACGAACAGCTCCATCAGCGGAGTGCCGCCCATCCCGTTGACGATCGTGACGACCTCCTGACCGTCGTCCAGATCGAGGTCCTCCAGCACCTTCTCGGTGAGATGCTCGGTGATCTCATCGGCGCTCATGATGTCGGTCCGCTCGGTGCCCGGTTCGCCGTGGATCCCGATCCCGAGTTCGATCTCGTCGTCACCCAGATCGAACGTCGGTTCACCCTTGTCGGGGGTGATACAGGAGGTCAGCGCCATTCCCATCGTCCCGACGTTGTCGATGACTTTCTCTGCAACACGTGTCACCTCGTCGAGGTCTGCACCTTCGGCCGCCTTCGCGCCGGCGGCCTTATGGACGAGAATCGTTCCGGCGACGCCGCGCCGACCGGACGTGTACAGCGAGTCTTCAACGGCGACATCGTCGTTGACGACGACCTGTGAGACCTCGACATCTTCCATCCCGGCCATCTCCGCGCCGGTGTCGAAGTTCATCACGTCGCCCTCGTAGTTTTTCACCACGGCGAGGACGCCTGCACCGCTATCGCAGGCCTCGATCATCGACCCGAGCTGGTCCGCGGTCGGCGACGTGAACACCTCTCCGGCCGCTGCACCATCGAGCATCCCCTCGCCGAGGTAGCCCGCGTGTGTCGGCTCGTGACCGCTCCCTCCGCCTGAGACGATCCCCACCTTCCCGTCGACAGGTGCGTCCGCCCGGACGAGCACTTCGGTATCGTCGAGCCGCCGGAGTCGGTCAGGGTACGCCGCTACCATTCCGTCGAGCATCTCGTCGACGACATCTTCCGGTTCGTTGATGAGTTTCTTCATTGTTCATAATGTACTTTAGCCGGAGAGACCAAATAGGTGCATGCTCGTTCTGGGGGCGTATATGGTCCCCTGTGCTGCCGAGATTCGAGGCGAACTGGCGAACTCGAAACACACAGGGCTGATCAAAAACTGATATCGAAATAGTACAGCTCAGACCTATAAGTAAAGGTCCAGCGTTCACTCGCTAATGAACTTGTTATCCCGCCAGTTGACGCCGCCGCCGTTCGAGTCGTTGTCGCCCGCACCCTCGACGACTTCGATCGAACTCGGGCGAGGGTCACCGTCGACGATTCGCGTTGCTTCGAGGTCGCCGTCCCGTTCGGTGATCGCAGTGAGCGTCCCCTTTTCGGATTCCTTGGCGATCTCACAGAGTACCTGGAACATCTCGTACTGCAGGGTCGTGTTCTGCAGAACGGTTTCGCGAT
>LKMJ01004663.1_pt1 | contig 12940 bp, 11 predicted proteins | sample 643391 | NCBI WGS metagenome assembly LKMJ01 (sample SAMN04112250, study PRJNA286221) | soda lake metagenome | biome: soda lake; feature: Kulunda Steppe; material: water; isolation source: sample PL-Br10 brine of Picturesque Lake | place: Russia: Kulunda steppe | collected 2010-07
ATGTGGCTGCTCTGTCTCGTCGCCGCCGCCGCGATGGCACTGGCTGCCGGGTCCGCCTTGACTGTTCAAACCATCGTTTTCACACTCGGTGGCGGTGTGCTCGCAATCGGTGCAAGCGGCACGTTCAATCACGTCCTCGAACGCGACAAAGACGAGAAGATGTCCCGGACCAACGACCGGCCGCTGGTGACCCACCAGGTGCCAAAACGCAACGCGATCATCTTCGGGCTCGTTCTGACTGCGCTTTCGATTGCGGCCTTCCTGCAACTGAACCCGCTGACCGCAGCGCTCGGGTTGATCGCAATCTTGTTCTATAGCATCATCTACACGCTGGTTCTCAAACCAAACACCGTCCAGAACACCGTCATCGGCGGGGCTGCTGGTTCGCTGCCTGCACTTATCGGCTGGGCTGCCGTTACCGGCCGGATCGACATTGCGGGTGTCGTCCTCGCTGGTGTGATCTTCGTCTGGACGCCAGCACACTTCTACAATCTCGCGCTCGCCTACAAGGAGGATTACGCCCGCGGTGGCTTCCCGATGATGCCCGTCGTTCGCGGTGAGACAACGACGCGAAAGCACATTCTGCTGTGGCTCGGAACGACGCTTGCGGCGACGACCGTCCTCATCTGGCTGACACAGCTTGGCTGGCTTTCTGCCGCGACGACGGCAATCCTCGGTGCTGTTTTCCTCTGGGCTGCGATCCGTTTGCACCGTGAACAGACCGAGCAGGCTGCGTTTCGCGCATTCCACGCCTCGAATGCCTATCTCGGATTGTTGCTCGTTGCGATTGTCGTCGACGCGCTCGCGTTTTGAAACCAGTCTGCTGTAATCGAACGGCCTAACTGTTCTCGTGGCAACGACCGGTATGGACGTACTCGTTGCCGATGATGTCTATCGGCGCTACGGCGAGACAGTCGCCCTCGATGGTGTCTCGCTCACTGTCGGCGAGGGCGAGGTCTTCGGTCTCGTCGGGCCAAACGGGGCCGGCAAGACAACACTGGTTCGTGCGCTTACCGGAACGACGGAAGTCGTCGGCAGCGTCGAACTGTTCGGTACCCCACCACAGGAAGCCGACGAGGAGCGCATCGGATTGCTTCCGCAGGATTTCGACCCGCCGGACCGACTCACCGCCCGCGAACTCATCGACTACTACGGCGGTCTCTACAACGACGCCCGCGATACCGACGAACTCCTCGCGGCCGTCGGCATGACAGACAGTGCCGACGTTCACTACGAGAACCTCTCGGGTGGGCAACAGCGTCGAACCTGTGTTGCATCGACACTCGTCAACGATCCTGACTTGCTCGTCCTCGACGAGCCAACGACCGGTATCGACCCCGCTGGCCGGCGACGGCTATGGGGGCTGCTGACCGACCTCGCGAACGACGGAACGACGATTTTCATCACGACACATTACATGGAGGAAGCCCAGCAACTCGCAGACAGAGTAGGGTTACTCGCCGATGGTGAACTCATTGCGGTGGATACGCCCGAGCAGTTGATCGACAGCTACGGCGGTGAGAGCCTGCTGTATATCGACGGCGAGTTCCCAACTGATGTGACCGAACTGCTTGCATACGAGTCCGAACTTGACGATGGTCGGCTGACTGTCCGGAACGTTCCAGCCGAGTCTATCGGTGAGGTCACTCGGACACTCGATTCGGCCAATGTTAGCTACGAATCGCTTACGTGGACCGAGCCAGATCTCGAAGATGTCTACCTCGAACTCACCGGACAGACGGTGACTGCCACCGGACGACTACAGGAGGTTGAGACATGAGCCGTTTCCGCCGGATCATCGCAACGACACGGGCGGGCTGGCATAGCTTTTTGCGACGCCGGACGGCAGTCTTCTTTACGTTCTTTTTCCCTGCGATTATCGTCATCATCTTCGGTGCCCTCGTCGAAACACAGCCGACCGATGGCGGGTTGTTCACCGAACCCGCGGGCTGGTATATCGCGGGCTATCTCGCCGTCGTCGTGCTCTTTACACCGCTTTCCCGGGTCGGCAGCGAGGTTGCCCGCCACCGCAGTGGCGGCCAGTTCGAGAAACTCGCAACGACACCACTTCGGCGCTGGGAGTGGCTACTCGCACAGACGCTTGTCAACACAGTCATCATCGGGTTGGCGTCGATTCTCTTGCTCGGCCTGCTGTTTGCAACGACTGGTGCAACCCTCGTTTACTCGGTCGAACTGCTCCTTGTCGTTCCCTTCGTCGGAATCGGTGTGGCGCTGTTCTGTGCTGTTGGTGCGATTCTTGGCAGTATTGTCGATTCAGAGGATGGTGTCATCGCCGCGAGCAATGGGGTTGCGATTCCGCTTCTCTTTTTGTCCGAAGCGTTCGTCCCACGCGAGATGCTTCCCGGATGGCTTCCGCTCGAACTCTCGCCACTGACGTACTTTGCGCGGGGTGTCCGTTCGGTTACGCATACGCATGCGGCGGATGGAGCGCTCGTCATCGCGCAGTTTCCGGAGCCAAACCCATATCTCGATTTGCTCGTCCTCACGGGCTTCGCACTCGTTGCTTTCGTCGTTGCTGCCTTCCTCTTACCGCAGACCGACTAGCGGTGTGCTTTTTGCCAGATAGCGAGAACAATAAAAGGATGAACGGCGATCAATCGGATACGTTTCGACCGGTCGTGTGGTACCTCGCCGGTATCGGCACGCTCTCTGTCGTTATTCTTGGCTTGCTGGTGGTGCTTTTTGTCACACGAGTGCCCGAGTTCACCGATGCGTTCGTTCGCAACCCGCCGGAAGCAATCCAGAACGATCCGCTGGCTCTCGTTCTCGTTTCTGGAATCGTTGTCTCGATCTTGCTGTTACTCGGGTTGATCGTCGGATTTGGCGCGAAATATGGGCTGGCAGAACCAGCCGAAAACCACTCCGACAGACCCCGGTAAGCATTTGCGCGCCGTTGCCCTACCTGCGTGCGTGCAGATTGTCGGATACGAAACTGCGCCGGGCGGAGAGACAGATCGGCCACGACTGCTGGTCGCACGGGAAGGAACCGTGTTTTCGGAGTGGCTCGATACCGGTGAGACGCTTTCGTATTCGCTTGGCGACCGCCACTGTGCTGGCGTTGTCGACGGGAAGACACACCAACCCTGCGAGAACGAGACTGCCCCGTACTGCGAGACACACACGAGTCGCTGGGCGTGTGCTCGCTGTCGCGGCGAGTGTTCGCGTCCGCTCCCATCCTGTCACGAAGAACACGCGGTCTATCTCGCAGCCTTTGGGCCGGGAGTGTTTAAAGTCGGTGTCACTCGGTCGTGGCGACTCGAGACGCGGCTTCGAGAACAGGGTGCCGACCGGGCCGCCCACATCCGAACCGTCTCTGACGGTCGGATCGCCCGACAGATCGAAGCCGACATCGCTGCTGAAGTCGGTGACCGCGTTCGCGTCCCAACGAAGATTCGGGGACTCCATCAGTCAGTCGACGAGGCGGCCTGGGAGGAGTTGCTTTCTTCGTACGACCTACACCAGACGTTTCGCTTCGAGTACGCGATTGACCTCGACCAACAGCCCGTGGCAGAAACCATTGCAACGGGAACGATCCGCGGAACACAGGGGCGGGTGCTGGTGCTCGAAACCGGCGGGACAACGTATGCAGTCGATATGCGTGATCTCGTTGGGTACGAACTAAGAGAGGGTGAGACCGACCGGACACTCCAGTCGAGTTTTGCGGCATTCGAGTGATCACCAGGACTGATGGCGGTGCTGTCGTGCAAACAGAACGAGGCTGACGAGCAGCGTTGCACTCAACACCCAGAAGGCGACGATAAAATCAGTCAGCTGGGCAACAGCGCCGATAAAACCGGGGCCGAGTGCATTCGCACCGAGAAAGACAGCACGTGCTGCGCCGAGATCTCCACCCATATTGCCATCCGGCGCGGCCTCCATGATGACTGTATCCGCGATTGGAAACAGAGACTTGTAACCAAAGGCGGTCAAGACCGTCCCGACAGCAACGAAAGGAAGCGACGGCGCGAGAAGAATTAACACCATCCCGAGCATGGCGAGAAGCAACCCGGAAACGGCAACCAACAACCGAGGAAACCGGTCGCTCAGGTCGCCCCCAGTCGGTTTTGCGAAGATACCGACTGCAAAAAACAGCGCGAAACTCGCACCTGCGACAGTCTCAGAGAAGCCACCGGCAACGAGCAACGTCGGAAAGAAGTTCGTCAACCCGCCCACGAAAAAATAAAATATTGCGAAAGCGACCAGCAGCTCCCGCTGTGCACGCGTTGCCAGCAGTCGCCCGGCCGTCTCGCCAGGGGTGAGACGAACGCGAGAAAGCCTGTACGGTTCCTGATTCCAGTAGACGAACAGAAGTGTCACCAGCGCAATCAAGACCACGACCGGGAGAAACGCCATCTGCCAGATTGTCGTTGCAAGCACGAAAACAGCAAGCCCGGACGCGAGCAATCCACCCACGTCTGTTCCTGCCGAGTAAACCCCGATTGCCCGACCCCGGCGTGCAGTAAACAGATCGCCAAGCAGCGCTCGGGAGGGACTGGCAAACAATCCCTTGGCGATGCCGAGTAACACGACTGCAATAACGAACAGTGACGCAGTAACGGAAAGCCCGATTGCAATAAAGCTTGCAAGCATGACGATGAAACTCGGGAGAATGAGCGTTGCCCGCGAGAGGGCATCCGAGTAAGTGCCGCTTGGATACTGTGTCACCGCATAGACCAGCCCGAAGGCAGTCAGCGCCGCACCGATCCCGGCCGGCGAAAAGCCGAGTGTCTCGGTGATCCGCGGGAGCAACGGCGGAAGCAGAAACCGCCCCCCCTGCAGTGTCGCCCAGCCGAGGGCGAGCACCACGAGCATACGACCTTCGTAGGAAATCTCTGAGAGACGGCCGAGATGTCGGTTGCTCACGCAGGAGGGTAACGAACTGTCCGGCTTGGCTTTTCGCAAATCGGGACGCTTCGAGAGAGAGTAACAAGCAGCTACAACGCGTCGGCAATCACGGGTGCAACGCTGACTTCACTCACCGGTCGTTCGATAGAATCGGTGCCATAGATCGTTTCGACGCCCGCCCGCGAGAGTTTCAGGTACGCATTCTGGGCCAGCAACGGATGGACGCAGGTGACGAACACGCGTGCGGCATTGCGGTCGTTGAGTACGGCTACGGCCTCGCTCATCGTCGAGCCAGTGGCGATGATATCGTCGACGAGCACGACGTCGCGGCCATCGACAGGTGCCTCGCTCGGTTCGACCGAGACCTCGCTGCCGGAGTGGCGCGTCTTCTCGAAGTGGTCGGTCTCGCCAGCGCCGTAGGCATCGCGGACAGTCTCTGCGAGGCCGATTGCGCCGGCATCCGGCGAGAGAAAGAGCGGATCAGTGAGGTCAGCGAGCGGGTCGGCAAGCACTGTGGCACCATCGACTGGCTCCGCTGGCACGTCGAAAAACTCACAGACGGCATGTTCGTGAGGAGAAACCGTCAGTACCCGGTCAGTTCCAGTGGAAATCGCCCGTGCCATCGCACGCGCGGAAACTGGCTCACCGGCTTCGAAGGCCTCGTCCTGTCGGGCATATCCCAGATACGGCAGGACGGTCGTCACCTCCGTCGCACCTGCCTCGCGAACGGCATCCTGCAACTGGAGGAGTTCGATCCAGTCTCCATCTGAAACGGTGGATGCGACCACGATTGTATGCTCGGCAACATCGCCGACCTGTACCTTGCGTTCGCCGTCTGGGAAGACCTCGTAGGAGACGGACGCGAGTTCACGACCAGTCTCGTTCGCGAGTTCGGCCGCGAGCGCTTGCGTTGCTGACCCGGAGACAATCATGTCAGAGCACTCGCCGTCGGCGGTAAACGGCTTTTCGATTCCCACTCGGTCGGAGTTGCCGTTCGGTTTCAAGTACTGGCGGGTTGATCTGGGAGTATGCTCGTTGAAGAGGTCATGACGAAGGATCTGGTCACCTGCCCGGTCGATGCGACCCTGCAGGATGCCGTCGAAGCAATGCTTCGAAACCAAGTCGGCAGCGTCATCATTCACGACGACCGGGTGCCCACCGGCATCGTCACAGAAACAGATACACTTCATGCAGGCTATGTGACAGAGGAGCCATTCACAGAAATCCCGGTCAAGAAAACGATGAGCAGCCCACTGGTGACAATCACGCGAAAGAAGACGTTGCGACGGGCGACCCAGCGAATGAAAGAAGAAGACGTGAAAAAGTTGCCTGTCGTCGAAGACATGGACCTCGTTGGCATCATCACAGCACAGGATGTCATTCGTAACTACCACGAGTTGAAAGCTCAGATCACCGAAATCGTCCGCCCACATCAGGGCCGAAACTTCGAACCGCGTTCGTCTGATACCGAGGGGGATAGTCACCAAAATTAATTGACTACCAGCGGAATGCTCACAGATTTTGTCCGAGAACAGAGTCCTCAGAACTCGCAAAGATGACGAGGGCCGTAATCTCGTCTTCGATATCAAAGAAGTCGTGTTCGACTCCCTGTTCGACGAAAATCACATCGCCTTTTTCGATGGCGAACCGCTCACTTCCGACGTGGGCCATCCCAGATCCGGAAATGATGTAGTAGAGTTCATCGGTTTTGTGAGGCATTTTCGGCTCGGGATTCGGATACCGTGCGAGTTCGACACTCAGCGATTCCTCACTAAGCACTTCTCCGTAGCTTTTCTCTTCTTGCTCAAGTTGTTCGAGCAATTCGGTAGTCGAAATGTGGCTCATTATATGACCATATTGCTCCCGTGTCCGATGAATACTTTGGTCCCGTTACGGTCGTGCGCAACTCTTCACAGCGCCGTTTTATACGCTTCGAGCGCCTCCTCTATGTCGGCTTCTGTGTGCTCGTTACAGATGAACTGTGACTCGAACTGGTTCGCGGTGAGAAAGATCCCTTGCTCTTTCATTGCTGGCCAGAACAGCCGTTCCCAGCGTTCGGTTTCTGCCTGCTTGATATCTGTCCCGTTTTTCGGACAGTGCTCGTACCGTGAACATTCCGGATTCTGTGTGCAGCCAGCCTCGCAGTGATTGGAGTGGTCGTTTGGCCCCTCACGTGTGAAGACGACCTTGAACATGCTGTCAGTGCCAACGACGGTGTACTCCGGTGCCTGGTCGGCGAGGATATCGGTCAACCCGGAGCGAAGCTGATCTCCGAGGCTGTTGATATGGTCGTATACATCGTGTTTGGCTGCATACCGTAGTGTCTCCAGACCTGCGGCCATCGTTACCGGGTGGCCTGAGAATGTCCCGGACTGGAAGACCTCACCTGCAGGGGTAAACTCCTCTATGATTTCGGCCCGACCGCCGATTGCACCGACCGGGAAGCCACCGCCGATAATCTTGCCGAAGGTGGTCAGATCTGGTGTGACGTCGAATTTTCCCTGTGCACACTGCAAGCCACCGACTCGAAAGCCCGTGATGACTTCGTCGAAAATCAACAGCGAACCGTGCTCGTCGGTCAGTTCGCGCAGCGTCTCGTGGTAGCCATCAACCGGGTGGACGATCCCGTAATTGCCAAGGACCGGCTCGGTCAGAACGGCAGCAATTTCGTCGCCGTGTTCTTCGAAGACCTGTTCGATTGCCTCGGTATCGTTGAATGGGACCGTAATCGTGTGTTCGGCAAAAGAGTCGGGAATACCCGGGCTGGAAGGATGAGTGTCGGTTCCCGACCCGGAGACGAGCGTAGACTCCTGGGCACCGTGGTAGCTGCCTTCCATGATGACGATTTTCTCGCGGCCGGTATAGCCACGGGCAAGCCGGACTGCCGACACTGTCGCTTCGGTCCCGGAGTTGACGAAACGGATCATCTCAACGCTCGGAACGTGGCGGGTGACAAATTCGGCGAGTTCGACCTCAACTTCGGTTGGTGCGCCATACATCGGGCCGTCGCTTGCACGTTTTTGGACTGCAGCCTGGACGGGTTGGGGCATGTCGTGGCCGAGCAACAGCGGTCCATAGCCCATCACAAAATCGATGTACTTGTTGCCATCAGCGTCGATGACGTGTCCACCATCCCCGCGTTCGACAAAGAAGGGATACGGTTTGATTGCCCGAACCGAGGAGTTGACGCCACCGGGCATGACCGAAAGCGCTCTGTCATACAGCGACCGTGACTGCTCGTGTGTCATATCCGGGAATTTGGCTGCCGGGCGAAAGAAGGTTACCGTCCACGCCGCCGATCAGAAATCACAGCTCGCGGCTGGTTCCTCCTCACACGAGTAAGTCGCCTCCTCGCTGATTTCGATTGGTCTGACGTAGACACCATCGTCGGGTGTCTGGGTATCCCAGTCCCAGTCGTCCTCATCACCGTTCGCTTCGGCTGGGCTGGTTGGCAGTCCCCGGACGACGGGAACGTTTCGCATCGCCTGGTGATCACAGTCACGAAGCTCCTGTGTGCCAAGCCCGAGGTCGTACTCGTATCCTTCGAGTTCGTCGATGATCACATCCGTATCGAGTTCGCCTGCTCGCTCGGCTGCTGCTGCATACTGACACAACTGGACGTATGCAATGTGTGCATGTTCGGATAGGACGTCGGTGTCTGTGGCGAAATCAGTCCAGGCATCGATCAAGGCCTCACCAAGAGAATCATCGAGACCAGGTGTCCACGGAACTGTACCGATGACATCAGCCAGGGCGCTGCCAGCACCCGAAAGCAGTTCCCGATTCATGAACGGAATGATAACCTCTACGTCGTCATCCGCCTGATTGGCCAGTTCGCGGACTGCGCTCGCACCGGAAAGCCCCGTATAATTCAAGACGATGACGTCAGCGCCAGTCCCGAGAATTGATTCGACAGCGCTTGAGAAATCGTCTGTCCCTTCGCGTGTCGACTCACGGTCGACGTGAGACCAACCGATATCCGCAAACCGTGACCGGAACGCAAGCGAGCGTTCGGTGCCGATATCGTTGCTGGGGTATAACTGGGCGAAGTTCTGGTCATCACCGAGTTCGTCTTCGAGAACTGGCGCAAGCGCTTCGGCTGCCATCCGCGGGTTGTACATTTCGTGAAAGGCATACTGCGAGCAGTGAATCCCACTGAGATCGTTCGCCGATGTGAGCCCTCCCAAATAGATGATCTCCTCCTCGTTTGCGACTTCCTGGATACTCAGTGCCTCCTCGGCCGAGGCACCACCAGTAATCATGTTGGCACCTTCGTTTGCGAGCGTCTGAGCGCTCTGTCTCGCCCCGTCGCTATCGGAATCGGTATTTTGAATGTCGAGTTCGATCTCTCGACCGAGAATCCCCTCGTCGATATCAGTAGCCCAGGGGCCATCAGTGAATGCCCCGCTACCACTGTTGATATGATCGGCTGCGATGCGGTACCCATCGAGAAGCTGTTCACCCTCATCCCCGAGTCCGCCATCTTCCGGAATGCTGACCCCGATTTTTACAGTGTCGTCCTCGTCATCCTCATCATCATCACTAAGAACTCCACACCCCGCCATCGAGACTGCTCCTGCAGTCCCCATCGCCCCGAGTACCTCTCGCCGTGATGGCGACCAGCCAGTATTCGGTTTATCCCGTCCAGACATTGTTCGGTAATACAAGCATACTGCATCCCCATATATACGTTTTCCTTACAAAATTTGGAAAGAATCTATAAAAATGAAAGGTGGATGTCAGGTGTGCGGCAGGAGAACGAGCGAAAAAGAGAGTGCCCTAGACAGCGTCGGTCCCGCGTTTACCAGTCCGGATCTGCAGGGCATCATCAACAGGCATCACGAAGATCTTGCCATCACCGGGGTCGCCCGTTTTGGCGGCATCCGCGATTGCCTCGACGACATCTTCAGTTGGAACATCCGCGACGACACACTCGATTTTGACTTTCTGGTGGAGATCAACCGTGTACTCCTCGCCACGCCACTGCCCTTTTTTCGCAGGCTGTGAGCCACGTCCAGAAACGTTGGTGACCGTAAGCGATGGCGCTTCGACTTCTGCGAGTGCTTTCTTGACATCGCCGAGTTTGTCCGGGCGAATGATCGCCGTGACCATCTCGATACCGTTGTCAGTGCCACCGTCGGTACGAAGGTCGTGAGTCTCGACACCGCCATCGGTTGCGACGTTTGGATCGCCGAACTCGGGGTAGGTTTCGACACCGTGTTCGGAGATGTCGAGTCCGTCGCGTTCGTGTTGTTCCGTGACGCGTGCCTGTCCGAGTGCTTTGAACACGCCCCAGACCGCAGCGGTTGCAAGCACTGTCCAGACCGTAATGACGACCACACCAAGGATCTGTGGTGCGAACGCCCCAGCGTCGACAGAGAGAATGCCACCCGCAACGGCACCCTCACCGACAGCCGTTCCGTTCACAGACCACAGCGGGTAGAGCACGATACCGAGAACACCTGCGCTTCCGTGGACCGGGAAGACAGCACAGACGTCGTCGATTTTGAGGTTTCTTTCGATGAAACGGAACACAATCGGAAGCTGTGCACCGGCAAGGAAGCCGAGTGCGAGTGCACCCATTGGCGTGATAACATCGGCAACGCCCGTGACACCGACCAGTCCTGCAAGCAGTCCGTTTGCTACGTAGAGTGTATCGACTTTGCCGGTGAGTTTCCAGGCAACAGCAGCGGCACCGATTGCACCCATCGTCATACCGAGCGTGGTCGACATGACGACACGGCCAACACCGGCGTAGTCACCGAGTTGGAGTGCGCCTTCCTCACCAATTCCGTAGACTGTCGCTGCCGTGCCGACGTTGAATCCGTACCAGCCAAAGGCAAGGATCAATGCACCGAGCACGGCGAAACTCATCGAGTGACCGGGAATGATGTTGACACTCCCGTCTTCGTTGTAGCGGTCAAGCCGTGGCCCGAGCAACCAGGCAGCAGTCAGGCCGGCAATTCCGCCGACACCGTGGACGACCATCCCGCCCGCGAAATCGTGGAACCCAAGATCCGTCAAAAACGGCGCATCTCCGCCAGGGTCGTACCAGACCAACGCAGAGACGACAGGGTAGATGATGAGTGCAAGCAAGAACGTGTACGTGAGGTATGCACGCAGTTTTGCACGCCCTGCAACAGCACCGGAAACGATGGTCGCAGCCGTCATCGCGAAGACGGCACTGAACAACCACATGACCCAGCCAGCGCTTGCACCGTCAGTCACCGTATCACCTGCCATAGCGCTGGGATCGAACATGGTGAGGTCGCCCAATGCGTAACTTCCATCACCGAGGGCTGCCCCGACGAGGTTTGCAATCCCCATGCCGGCGATGAAAAAGACGACAATGCCAATCGCCCACGTGAGCATGTTCTTTGTCAACTGGTTTGCGACGTTTTTCGACCTGACCTGCCCGGATTCGAGCATTGCGAAACCGGCGTGCATGAAAAAGATCAGGAAAATCGCAAGCAGTGCCCACATCAGGTTGGTTCCTTCCGCGACGACACCTGGATCAACGTTGAGTAGTATTGTCTCGATCATGGGGACCTATTGTTTTATTATTCCTGGTGGAAGTAACTGTTCGTCAACTAAACTCGTATAGCGGTCCGCGTTTGTAACTTCGATCACGGAGAAGGATGTGAAAGCAAGACATATAAGGGTTTGCTTGAATCTATTCGGTTTATCGGCAGATATTCTGACGTATGGCTAATATTAGGGATGGTATCAGGAATATAAGGTTATACTCTGTCCAGAAAGAAGACATTCACCCGGCTAAAAACTGGACGGATGTCTGGCCGCTTTCGAGCCCACGCATCGGTGTATCTGCCTGCGCGGTCAGCATTACACACTCGAAATAATGTATAGACACCATTTAGGACATATTAGTGAGATCAGGAAAGGCTTAATTTTTAGCAGCCGAGCAAAGTAAACAGGTAATAATTAGAGTAAAAAAGCGACTAATATTATCTAAAACGCCACTCAAATTGCATTTTCAAATCCCTACGTGTCCTATGAAAAACGAGACAGACTCACACATATCTGATCAAAAACGACGGATGCTCGTGAACGCACAGGGTGCGGTAAACGTCGTTCACGCCAATTCCGAATCGATAGACAAACGACTGGAGCAGATTGTCGACCGTGCCAAGTCCCAGAGCAACGAAATGGAGGATGTCGTCGAAGCAGTTACTTCACTCAGTGCGAGTGTTGAGAAAATCGCCGCAAGCGCGACAGAGGCAAGCGAAAGAAGCACGCGCACAGCAAAACGCACAACGGAGGGCAAACAGTCTGCAACGGCGGCAATGGAGAGTATCGAAGCGGTCGAAGCTGTCATCGGTGACGTTGCAAGCGAGGTAGAAACGCTCACATCCCAGATCGAACAGATCGAATCTGCGCTTGCTGGCATCAACGAGATTGCTAATCAGACGAACATGCTGGCGTTGAACGCCTCGATTGAGGCCGCACGCGCGGGTGAAGCAGGCGAGGGCTTTGCCGTCGTCGCCGAGGAAGTCAAATCGTTGGCCGAGCAGTCCCAACAGCAGGCTGATGAAATCGACACACTGCTTGCCGAGATCAGCACCTCGGCTGATGCGACAGTCGAACAACTCGATACAGCAAAAGAGGAAATTCACGAGAGCACAGACGAGGTATCGACCGCAGCAACGAACCTCGGTGCGGTCACCGAGGAAGTCGAAAAGACTGCCCAAGATATCAAAACAATCTCCGAGATGACCGACGAACAGGCGACGGTCAGCGAGACAGTTACCGAAAGCTGTGAGCGGGCAGCAACACAGGCCGAGGAGATTACGGGGAGTATCGCGACCATCCACGACGCACGCGCAGAACAGACAACGATGATAGAAGAGATCGATTCCGCGCTGTCGAGTGCAACACCATCGCTTGCTGTCGAGAAAATCGAGCGGATCCCGACAGGATCGGAGACACTCGATGCGGTCACCAACGGTGGCTTGTTGCTCGGTGGCCAGAGTGTGCTCCGTTATGAGGGAGGCACTGTCGATGATGTCATTTCCCAGTTCTGTGCCGGTGCGCTGGATGCAGGATATGCGGTATC
>LKMJ01004664.1_pt1 | contig 12939 bp, 13 predicted proteins | sample 643391 | NCBI WGS metagenome assembly LKMJ01 (sample SAMN04112250, study PRJNA286221) | soda lake metagenome | biome: soda lake; feature: Kulunda Steppe; material: water; isolation source: sample PL-Br10 brine of Picturesque Lake | place: Russia: Kulunda steppe | collected 2010-07
GGGGGCATCATCCTAGCTAGTTGGCTTTTCTGGCAGTTCTCCTTTTCCTAGCGTTTTTCAGCTCTTCTGCCTTGCCTGCCTTAAGGACATTGCTGTGTCCGCTCGCGTCTTGTAACAAACAAACATAGCAAAACATGCTGCTCTCCATAACTAAGGGCATGACGAAGCATCCCCACCACCATCACCTGACGGTAATCCCTTCGCCCATATATATATATACTGGCTTGTAGAAGAGAACAATGAGACTACCCACACTACCACTTAAATCAGCCTTGCACCACTTCAAAAAATAAGGACAAACTAAAAGCTCACGCTAGCAAGCATCACAGACTTGGAGATGCTAATACCAACTCAGTTTACTATAACTATTAAAAGAGACTGCGCACCTCCGTGAATCTTACAACTAGCAATTCTTTTTGGAACAATACAAGAACATTTGTATCACAGAAAAGGAATGTCATGAAACTTAAAATGGATACTCTTCACACTCAGAAAATAGCCCGTCTCTACGGCAGAGCCACTAATTCATCTTGTCTGTTGTGTCATCAGCCAGACAGCCAAATCCATATGCTTTCTGGCTGTCAGAATGTTTCAATTTAAAGTATGGTGACTGAAAGACATAACATTGCTTTCCGGCTCATCATTAAAACCTTGATGAAAGGTGATTTTGGAGGGAACATCATTTTCACAGATATTGGAAGTGAAACACGGATGGCTCAACAAAGTCTGGTCTTGCCAACACATGTAGCCATCAGGACTTTACCCCAATGGCTTCTACCAAATATTTCAGCATATGAACTTCTATCCTGCTCTAGACCAGATGCTATTTGCATACTGCCAGTTGGAACGAAAAATGGCCATCAAAGAGACATACAGGCTACACACCCTTCGCGCTGGGATGCTCACCTCATTGAAGTCAGGTACTGTGATGACACACGACCAGAGCAACAACTACTCGGAGCAAGAGCAAATGAACAGCATATTAGATTGAAACATGCCCTTGCACAGCCAACACAAAGTAAACCTGTATACCGTCCTGATTGGAGTGATGGGGACCATCTATAAATGTCATACTGAACACCGGTGTAGGGTGAGAAAACTTACTCTCTATCTAAACACTCATTCCATTCAATATGCAACAAAGATCATAAGTACAAGTAGGAGGTTGAAAAATATAAAGGATAGGACATATGGCTCTTTTCAAAACCATCCCGACCCCCACTACTAGTGGGATGACATAAGTTAAGTCCTTCTTCCTAGTTTGATGGTGGAGGGTTGCCTGGTGCTTGCACTAGATGTAAACTTTTTCCTTAATTCACGCAAACAGGGATTACCTTGTTGGCGTAGTCTTTTCTTTTTCTTTTCTTCCTCGAACAAAGACATCTTCCCAGAAACACAGAGAAGTAGAAAAGCACCGCTATCACCCAACACACAACAAGTCCGACCAAGTTCTGTACTATATAGTAGAGGCGCCAGATAACTCATATGCAGGCAGAATACCACAACGGTCGCCCACATAAATAGCCTACTTACCCTGCCATGTACCCACTCCAGCACCCCACCCAGTCAAAACAACCAGAGACAAAAGAAGAGGAGGCTTATATACATAGAAATGGACCTTCCCTGCCCTTCAATCAACCCCCTGAATCCCTCATGCCAAAATGCAGAGCTTTGGAATTCAAAAGAAAAAGAGCAGTCTTGCAAATAGCAAGAGAAACAACACCCAACAGTGCTATCAACACAATCTACCACCATTACATAGATATCATACACATTGATCTCCTGAAGAATTGTTTCAAGGGACAGGCACTGCCCGTGGCACGACAATATGCCTCATCAGCAGAAACAAACCTCACACATTACGCGCCAATGATTAAAAAAAAAAGGCCGCTCCCCATCTTCAAGAAGGACGGCTTCACGCCTGGGGGCACCCATTTAATAGCTCGGTCTGCCATTGAGTGTGTTTGCTGTGAGGTTTGCTTCCTCCTGGCCCTGAACCTGAAAAAACTGAGCCACCCTTTGATGATATGTACATCTGTAATTTCTGCAACCGAACTTACAAAGGTAACCACTGGATATAAAGAATACCGGCTACTGTACCAAAAAAACAGAGATAGGAAGCTAACAAAATTGATGGTTGGGCATGCTCAGCTTGTGCTGACCTAAACATTGAACAAATGCAAAAAAATATGAATTCTCTGACAAAGAAACTCATTGAAGTGACGTGGAAGCCCACCTGGGAAGAAATATAAAGCAAGTAGCCCACATTCCGAGAAGACATTCTGGATTTTGAGGCACATAAGGATGAACCAGACTTCACTGTGCCCCCAGCTGATTAAAGTATGAATTCTTTAGCAAGGAACCCCGCAACAGGGTCTTTGGAGCCACTCCCAATGCTGTTGCATCCAAAATTTCCGGCTTCTCTGTCAACCATCCCATATATGATGATCAAATCATGTACATGTGCCCTAAGGCATGCTATTTTTCCTGTTAAATTAAAGCAAACAACACTGAAATAGCCACCTTCATGTTCCTTTCAAGTTGGGGAGAACGAATGAGCAACCCATACTCCGAACTCCTCTATGCAAACCCCCACTTGTGCTGCACTCTAGGTTCTATATCCTCATCAAACCTTAACTATGCCAACCCCTCCTTTTGGGCTGACAAAGAAATCCTGTTCCCCCGCCACAACTGGAATATGCACATTGTTGCTGTCTGGAACACAGCAGCACGCCTGTGTCTGAATCACTGAAAACTCACCTGGATCAGGGACCTGGCTTGTTACAATTTTGAAGTATATTGGCAGCACAGAAATATAAGTAACGACCCAACCCTCAATGACCGCCACCCAAGAATTGAAACTGGCTTTATAAAGCTTGAAAAACTCCCTGTCAGGCTGAGAGTCTGCTGCATGCAGAATAGCATCTAGATATAACCACTACATGCGTAAAATACAGCTTTCACGGGACTTAGACCATGAGGGTTGTGTTGTGTGGACTGGCTGCGGACAGCAGGCAGTGTACACAACGCGCATGCACAGCTGGCTAGCAGACTGGGCAATCACTGAACTTGCGGCCCTCCTTAAATCTCTCTCTCTCTCTCCCTCTCTCTCTCTCTCTCTTTCTCCTTGCAGTGGCTGAATCTCAGTTTCTCAGGAACGTGTTCTACTCACACTGTACTTGGACTACACACTTGGACTGTTGCACTGCCGTGCCGTGCTCCCCAAGGACCTGGAGCGACTACTCCATGGGGGGGCATTACTACAAGGTTGCTTCCAGACACACAATATATTACTGCGAGTCCGTCCTTCCTTAAGATCCAGAACGGGACGGGACGTATTCTAAATACAGCAATAGCTGTATTGCTAGCTGGTCAAGTGCTCAGCCAACTAACTCCAACCGATTGGACACACAGTGCAGCACACTTCTGGCTGCAGCACTTATCTGGCATAACATCCCTCTTGATTGCCGACACACGTGGTACTTTTCAAATCTTCATGATTGATGCATTCTAAACATAAGCTTGCCATGCAAACCCTATAACTGGTTACAACCCATGTGACATATACATGAGTCATATCACCAGGGTTAACATCCCATTGCCCACAAAAATATCAGTTATGTACTCTGGACCATGCCTGATGAAGAAAAACATTTCTTTACTGTACTGGTGACTTTTTTAATCAGAGGCACGCTGTTCGCTTTAAGACCTCGACCATCCTTAAATGCCCCCTTTGCCATCACTCAGACAGTGCCCTGCACATCTATCAGGCTGTCAAAACCAAACCATCTCTGGTATGATTACTGAACGCCATAACATTGCTTGCAGACTCATTATGAAAGCTATCGAAGCAGGCTCCCTAGAAAGGTGTTTTGTTCAAATGGATATTGGCAGCAAAGACCGCCTGGCACCACACAATTTACAGATCCCCGACAAGGATCAACAAACAGAAGCATCCCTGACTGGCTTCTCCCTAGCTGCTTCCCTACTGAGCAAAGACTCACTGCCAGTTGTCCAGACGCTATACTAGTACCAGAAATGTCTACCAAAAGAAGAAATGCTCCAGATGCCCACCCTCAGTATGCATTTAGAAGTAGGGCAGGGTGTAGAGGGGATGGGGGGGCTCTCAGCAACAGCACCACCCTACCAGCCTTTGTCCAGGGTCCGGAACCCGAGTCAACTCATACCCAATCAGCGGCACATCCATCTCGTGGAAGCCAAGTACTGCGAGGATACCAGGCTTAGGAGCCAGCTTGAGGCTGCCAAGCAACAGCACAGCGCACTTCGTCAACATCTCCGCTGAGCTGCCGCCAGCACTAGCCTCCACACTATCATTTGTGCTGTGATTCGGAGCTTGCTGCATTTTTGGCACGTTTGCAGAACGAGTGTAACTTGATCAGTCCTCTAGCATTAGCTGATCTCCTTGACCCGACTGCAGCAGAGCATACCAGCTTGATAGATGTAATTGTTTTCCTAGGATTTTAAAGAAGGTTTGTGTTAAAATACAGTACAAATCCGCTCCCTAGCGCTCTGTTGCGCCGATTCAATCAAAGCTATTCGTTCGAATTATTCTTGAAATGAAGCGTGAAGTTTACACGAGTATTTTGGAGCTCTTATCTGACCTGCCATGGGGAGCTTGCCCCAATGTGGGCCTACTGCGTGCACATTACCCAGGGTCAGCAAGCTGTTCATGAAGCCATGTGTTTGTGATCCCTGATAACCTAAGCTCCCCAGCTCATCCTTTGTGTTGTTGACTTGTACAGGGTTGCTGCAGAGACGTTTATCAGCATCTATTCCCAAGAAGTCCAATACAAAGTGATCAAGAGCAATCACATTCACAAAGCGCGCATGGAAGACTACCTGTCCAGGTGGGATACGGCATGTGTGCAGATTGCTTGTTGCTCTTCCTGCCCTCCCTTGCAGGCCAGCACTCCTGATTGACCACATAAAAGATGCTGTTGCATATTTGCTGTGCAATCGTACAGGCATTTTTCTTTGTCCAATGCTCCTCATGCCAGGTACATGGCAGGTGAGGACCTCCTCATGCTCAGTGCAGCCATCAACTTCCCTTGCTGCCTGCTCTTGAGGCGCATGCTCGAAAGCCTTTTGCGGGTTCACAAGCAGGTAATTGGCACGTGATTGTAACCCAGTCATACTCAGCTCGTGACGTCTCAGGACACAGCTTCATCCCTATTTGGAAATTGGTGACACAGGGCCGCATCCTATCAGCAGGATGGTGTGATGCAAAAACAGTCTTCGCACATATTTGTAGGAAGTATCTTAACACGGCAAGCATGTTTCAAACATCCTACGCTCTGTTCCTTCTACAAACAACCCAACCCGTGACCACTTCCCCCCAATTCTTGCAGAGTATCAGCGAGGTGCTGCGCAACCCGGGCGTGCTGCCATCCTTGTTAGAGGTCTCGGGGGACTGCAGCCAAGCCCAAGGCTCAACCCTTGGCTTGTGCTCAGGTCAGGAAGCAGCGGAATTGGCCAAGCCGGCAGTCACTGCACGTTTCATGGAGCGTTTACAGTTGGACATAGCACGTAGCTCGCTAGCAGACTGCAGCTACTCGCCCTACGCGGACATAGCTAAGCAAGCCACAGGTGCGGAGCGACTGTAGCTGGACAGGGCAGCAACGCAGGGCTTACACTGCTGCTGGTAACAGGCACTGCTGCTAGTAACAGGCAAGGCACGGGCCTGTTCCTTTTGACAAGTGCATTGTGGACGGAACTTATGAAGAGCAAAACAGCTGTGAATGAGACGAGGCAGCAAGCGCAATGTGCTAGCACAAAAAGCACAGCGTGGTGCTCAGCAGCAGCGGTCAGTGACGCAGTACCGCGGCAGACTGTCTCCATGGGCCACAGCGGGCCATCCGTATCACTTCCCTCCTTCAAACCTTGCTACCTTCACATCTTGCGACCTTGACAGGCATTGAGTATGAGCTGCTGCTTGCTGAGAAGCTGAAAGCAGCAGGTCTGGACTACTTCTGGACAGAGGATGACCTGCGGAGTCAGGGCTACTACAAGACGCCTGATGTGCGGCTCCAGGTGCGCGTTCAAGCAGGGACACGGCTGCACTGTCTTTAATTTGTTAGGGGCGTCATTTTGTAATGTGCAGCATGAGTGGGCTGTCCTGACCCCTCTTATTTTCCCCTTCCACGCCTCAAGCTTTTGCAGCACAGGAGGCTGCAGGTGAAGGTTGGAGGCTTGTACATGCTGTTGTGGATACTGCAGGTGCCCATTGCTGTGAGAGACAAGCACAAGCTGCAGTCAGAGGGCAGCGGCTGGCGCATCATCACCTGGATTGACAGCAAGGCCACCTTTGGGGATGACCGCACGCACTCGAAGCAGCTTGAAGAGCAGTATAGCACGTGCGTGGGTTTGGCTGGCTGCAAACAGATGTACATTTGCTGCTGGCAGGGTGCCTGAACAGGCATCATAGTACAAAACATGTGCTGCCATGGGCGTTCAAAGTTTGAACTTCAAACCTTAGATGCTTGTACATATTTACCTCAGAATTTTGTCCTCAAGTTGCCTGTGGGGTCCCTCCATAGTATGCCATGCCTGCTTTCTTTGTTGGTGCTCGTGAGCCTGCATGCTGTGTGCCACGCCCGCTTTGCCTGCATGCCTCTAATGCAGGTATGTTAATCGCTACGGCCCAGGGCTCATAATCTACTGGTTTGGCTTTATTGAGGACCTTGACACAGATGCAGGTGTGTGCCCTCTTCCTTCTCTCTCCAGCATGCCTGCAATGCACGCAGGCACACCCTCGCTCACCCTTGCTAATTTACCTGGCTGTCCATTTGGCCTAGGCTGCCCTTCTGGTCTTCTGTTCCCTGTTCACACAGAGGTCATGATCATGGACAGATTTCCTGACGCCGATGAGGTGGCTCAGCTGTCGACCTTGGCCTAGATGGGCTGGCGCAAGGGCCCTGCTGCTCGAAGGCTGAAAAGGCAGAAAAAAAGGTGCGTCGCCGAGGCGCGCTCCGCATAAATTTTACTTTCCTCGCAATCGCACGGACATATTTTTTTATCCTCGAGAAAGCGACAGGCATGCCTGGTGGTGATGCAGGCGAAGAGGGCGGGCAGAGGGAAAAAGCCTTGGCTGGGCAGCTCCACGACTTCTGCTGTCACCACTCCCTTGCCTACAAGGAGGCGTCCAAGTACTTTGGTGAAAAGTGAGCAATTGAAATCAAATATGGTGAAGCATGGGCTTGCTCTTGCACTGCTCAATGTGCGTCTGTCCTTGCCCTTCAAATGCTTCGGGCGTCAAACAAGGAGGAACGTCACAATACTAGCTGTATGTGGTTGCTGTCTGGACATGCCCTCCCAGCTCCTAGCCCTAACCTCCCCCCCACCCTTGGGGATGTTGGATTAAAGCTGCTTGCCCATCTTGAAAGAGGACGTCTCATGCCTGACGCAGGTTTGGACCCAGCTTCGATCCGCTGTGGTTTGGCAAGGGTTTCGCCAAGCAAGCCTCTCGGAACATGAAGGCTCTGATTGTTTCAAGCAGCGAGATGGCGTGCGCGATTGGAGAGGTGTGGAAGGACATACTAGTTGGCAAATGAACTTGATGCTCAGGTTACCAGCTGCACCCTGCATTCTCAAGGGCAAGCTATGCCAGTGTCTGGGCGCTCAACCCCATTGCTAGAAGCTGGCATCTAGCATTTTTCTTTGTGATATGTGCTGTGGAATGAGACCTTGGTCGGATGCTCCTAAGTAACCATGTAGCAGGAGCAATGAACACTATCCTGGTGGAGCTTGGAAGCATTTCTTGAGCATCTTGCCAAGGTTTTGGAGCAATGGTTTTGGAGCGGTGCCACATAGATGCAGAGATCTTGTCCTTAAAAGTCACTTTTGCAGCAGAAAGAGTTGCCATTCAGCATGTAGTTTGTGCATGAGTTATGTTTTTTTCACTTGGCTTTATGCAGAGTATGCCGCAGTTTAAGCACTATCTTGGGGGTGAGATTATGATTATGCGTATATCCAATCTACTCTTTCCCTGGGCATGGACCATGCCCTATTTTCCTACACTCCCTTACCCCTGCTCTTAGGCAAATGCATATTTGTTTGATAAAATTTCCGTGATAGATTTTCTCTTTTACTTTATTTTCCCTTGCAGACGCCATCATCAACACATTTCATTTGTTTTCTGTGTTTCTGTCTGTTACATGCCGGTGATTTACCCACGAAGGGGTGGAGTCAGCCAGAGAAAAATTGAACATTGAAGAGGCTCCTAGCTTTCAAGAATGGAATAATCCACGAGTTTACAAGTTAGGGTTCACCGCTTGAATGGCCGTCAGGCTGATTGCTTTGTGGCTGGTCTTTGCCAGCCAAAAAGTGCCATAATGTCTCAGATAATATAGGATAGTGTGTAGTGCCGTTGAGAAAGGAAATTGAAGCCTGATATGGTCTGACTGGGCAAGGCATGCAAAATAAAAGGGGCCTCCGTAGAAAAAGACTGGCAAAAAGGGAGAAATGGCGTCTTTCTGAGAGAGCACACAAACATGTCTTTACCGCCCATGATGGTAACAAAGAATATGCACCTCATTTTGCGCAGCAGCACAAGAGCATTCGCCACAGTGTCATTTCCATAGCGCCAAAATCCAAAAGCCTGAGGAGATTCCAATGCAAAGTTTGTGCGCGCATATGAGGTCTGCTCGGGCTTTTCTTCCCAAGTGGCCCCTTTTCCTTACTTGATGTGAGGAGCTTTTCTGCTGCTTGCATACTACGCAAACTAGTAGTTATTCTTTTTCTTTCTTTCTTTGTTCGCATTCCTAATAGCATGCTCAGGGAGGGCGAGGTAAGATTAAAGACTACAAGGCAATGAAAATACTTGCTACATCAAATATTGAAGAAGGGGGCAGCTAGAGCCCAGGCATCATATGACCCCTCCACCAGCGAGGCAGAACTTCTACAGCCAAAAATTTCCAGCTGGGAAATGCGAAGTACGGATCAGAGAAATCAACCAAATTACTCAAGTCAAGCTGGCAAGGACAGAAGCTCACCGCATTGATACAGAAATTCCTATAAGCCTACAAATCATGCCACACCTCACGAGTCTCAGATGCTACAAGGGCTTGTATATACACCCCTGATGGAAAATGTGTTGGTATGCTGAGTACTAAGCTATACATAAATCTAGCGAATGCCTTCCACCATGGGATTCAGGCTATCACAATCAAGTCATACCTCCACCCAAAGACCTTAACTCTGAATTAGTTGGCCTCCCCTCTTGACAAGGGAATGCACCTCGAAGGTTCATAAACAAATATGTCAAAAAGTTAAAGACTCACACATGGGAGCCTTACCTGACCACATACTCAAAGCACTTCAAGCATGGGCTATGATGACCAAGGACATAACAGCATCTGATTCAAGCTTTGGCTCTTCATTCAAAGAGGTGGGGAGCAAAAGGAAAAGAGATATGGTTTTTGGATCCTATTTCAATCCTTAAGCTACTAAGTTCACAGGCTTCTCGGTATGCCACTCTCTCTACGACGATAGTGTCATGCTTAACATGGTGCGTCATGCAATCTACTTTTCTCTTTCCACTGAAAGTGCCACTGCAACTTTCCTGCTCCTCCTAAATTGGAAGGGCCTTAATGCAAATGCTGACATGCAGATGCTTAGAAAATATCCAGAGCATTGTACTATCTTGGGCACTATTCCCCAGGCATCAGTGACCTATCACAGACAGGATCTCTGGATTGGAAACAATGCAAGCTCTCCAGCTCCTGAATGGGACCTTGAGATTATTGTTATATGGAATAAAGAAGCACAACACATGCTATTTGATCAGAACCCAAGGTGGTGTGTAGCCTTGTCTAATGCCATACCCGAGGCAATTCTCCAGCCCTGCCCACATCCACCCACACAGAATGCAGCAAAATTCATGACCTCCTTAAGGCGTACCCATTGGCAGTTCGGGTTACAAAAGTCACAAGCGTACATATCGTCTATGAGTGGCTCAGTTTTTCAAGGTTCAAGGCCATAGAAGAGGAAGCAGACCTCACAGCATGCACACTAAATGGCAGACTGAGCTATCACACCAGTTGGATGGGTGCTCTGAGGCATGAAGCCAGTCTTTTTGAAATCTTTTTGAAAATGGGGAGGCCCACTTCTCTATAATCATGGGCGCATAGTGGGTGAGGTCCTGTTTCTGCTGTAGAGGCATGTTGTTATGCCTGTCCCTTTTCTTGTCCAGAAATCAGCTTGTAGGGGGAGCAAGGTACAGATAGCAAGGTGGCATTTATCAACTAGCATGGTTGGCAATCTTATGGTCTCACTGCAAGCCAGATTTTACGCACGCATTAATGCATGTGCGCGCGTGCACACATACTGTAAGAAACGCTGTGAAGAAGAGAAAGACAGATGCTGCTCTTTTCCCTTTTTGCAACTGCACTAGCCTATCTGCCCATTGCAGGGGGTCCTTCGACCACATGTAACGTTGAGTAATTGATCTGGAATGACCTTAGGCTTGTATCACGTGGTAAGGCTACATTTATAAGGAGGATGTCACCTGCGAGGTACGAGGAAAAGTGACAACACAGGGAAGTCGTTGCAGAATACCAACACCATCAGTGTAGATGATGCCTTTGCTTGATTCAATGCACACAGAGCAGCTTGTAGGCATGCTCGAAAGCATCAGGAGGCTAGTGCTTATAGTAAATTTTGAGCAAGACGTGCTTGAATGCACATGAATAAGACAAAACTTGGAGTGCATTCAAAAGCCCGCACACACACCTTTCTTGTGAGGCACCTTGTACATTCCCCTGCACACAAATGCAAGTATGGGTGTGCCTATCTGTGATGAGACATAAGTGGTCCGCCAATTTAAGAATGCCCAGGTCTCAAGGCTGCTGACTCACAGTACGTGAGGCAAAAAAAGGAATTGAGAAGGGGCCATACCTTGCTTCATGAATATGACCGCAAATCCACAACCTAGGTGGCTGCTCCAGGCCTTGGACAGCCTGCATGGGAGACCAAATCAGAATTGTGGAATTTAGATAGCATTAGAACCTGGTGTTGCTGCCCAAGACAAAGGTGTGTCGGCACAAACCATTTGTGCAGACAATGCAGTTGCCACAGGCCCTTACTTTTGCTGCACACATGCAGCCCATTGTTAAACCTCCTGGTGTAACATTAAGTTACACAAACTGCAAATGGCATACCTCAAGCAGGGCTTTGTCACCCACATGGCGGCCACCAGTTTTGTCCCCAAAGCCAAAAGGAGGGCCTGCGTGATCATACGTGTATGTGTATTTGTGCACAAAAGAGAGAGAGAGAGAGAGAGAGAGAGAGAGAGAGAGAGAGAGGGAGGGAGGGAGAGAAGAATGTGCAACGGACTAGATAAAAAGATGATATAGATACATCTAAATCTTATGCATACACAGAGAAGAGGGACATCTCTGTTAACTGCGGCTGCCAATGTCAGATTTATGTGCATACCATGGGTGATCATGATGTCGATGTGCAGATCATGCGGTATCAGAGCTCTCCAATGCTGCAGAGCCTCCTCATAACTCCCAAGCTGCAGACATAGAAGAGGACAGTGGGTCAATGCTAGACACAAAGGGCAACACTAACAATGTTGTCATCAGTAATCTGTATAAGCCAGGGGATAATAGGAATGAACTTTACCTGAAAGCTTCCATAAAACTTTGGTGTACTCGGACTCCCAAAGACACGCAGTCCACCCACGTTCAAGACGCCTTGATTGCAAACAACAGCCACCTTGGATAGCACTGACATTACGTGCTCAGGAGAATCTGCCAAGGAACTTGAAGGGTGGTATGTCAAAAGGAATGCTAACAGTAGCAGCCTGGCCCTTAACCTCTGGACGTCTGTACTCAATGTGGTTATTTATCCTACCTTCAGCGGCATGGTCCATGTTGCCTGCAAGACATGAGTACAAGATGTCATTGTGCTATTTTTGGACAGCTTATTCATCAACTTGTCGGCAGCCACTCCCAAATGCGTGTGTGTGTGTTTGTGTGTGTGTGTGTGTGAGAGAGAGAAAGAGATCCTTACCAAAAGTCATTGCCTTGTGAGGATGAGGAAGCTTCCCTAACCAAGCAGCAAAGTTGGTAGCATCTTTGACGCTGCTCAACTCAACATCTCCACTGAACAGGAGGATGTCACCCTGCGCACAGTGGGCTGTGCTCTCTCAATAAATGTTTGTCTGAATACTCAGTGCACTCTGTGCATAGCTTGCAATTGCATATACAACCCTTGTTTGCAAACTATTGTCTGTGTTGGGTGTACTGAGTACAAACTGCAATGTTTGTCTGAAAACTCAGTACACTCTGTGCATAGCTATGCAATTGCGTATACAACTCTTGTTTGCAAATCATTGTCTGTGTTGGGTGTAATGATTACAAACTGAGTACAATATCATTGACCTAGAAGTGCATGTTCAAACCTTGGGTATGTTCAATTCATGATACGATCCATGTGGGTCACTGAACGCGACAATCTTGATGTCTTTGTTTGAGGATGGACCATACAATGCAGGTCCAGGAGATCCCATTTCAGTGAAGACATTGTATGCAAGCGCAGCCAGAGCAAGGCAAGCAATTAAACAGCTTGTTCTGTGATCTTGCATGTATGCATTGCTTTAAACTTGAGTTTATTTAGTACTGCTAAAAGTCTCTCTGATACTATGCTTGACTGTGCAAGGCCACCTGTTCCTATTTGATCAGCCATCGTTCATCCAGCATCGCCTTCATGCATGCATCATGTTTAATATTTATGCAAAATTTAAGAGGGAAAATTCCGCAAATTCCTACCTTGCCCACCTAACAACTTCAACGAATAGAATGCTCACAGTGAGCAGCTCAAACTTGAACATTTCGTAAAACTCAAACGCCTAGTATCGTTTCCACGCGCGCGCACACACACACACACACACACACACACACACACACACACACA
>LKMJ01004665.1_pt1 | contig 12939 bp, 14 predicted proteins | sample 643391 | NCBI WGS metagenome assembly LKMJ01 (sample SAMN04112250, study PRJNA286221) | soda lake metagenome | biome: soda lake; feature: Kulunda Steppe; material: water; isolation source: sample PL-Br10 brine of Picturesque Lake | place: Russia: Kulunda steppe | collected 2010-07
GATGCCCTGACCACTGTTGACCATGATATCATGTCAATGATATGCTGCCATGATCACTGATGGCTCTGGCATGATGCCCTGACCACTGTTGACCACACGATATCATGTCAATGATGTGCTGCCATGATCACTGATGGCTCTGGCATGATGCCCTGACTGGTGGCTTGGATATAATGCTATGCGCACAAGCAGCCCTGCAACGCTATGTGCTATCACCATCGCAGGTTACCAGTGGTGACTCACCACTTGAGAACATGCAGGGGCATGCCAGCAAAACCCTCTCAACACTGATCAGCACATGAGGTAAACTCTCCTGAAGCTGCAACCGGCCAGGTGCCTTAAGTCATTGCACATGAAAGGACGCATTCTAGGCACAAATTGTTGAGGCTACCCACTGGCAAAATCTGCGTAGCAGCTCAGGATCTGGGCGCCCGAAGGTGAAGGCCTTCTTGGAGCGATCCACATGGGGCTTCAAGTATGCTTGCAGCACCTGCACGTCAATGCACATCGCATTTAGCACTTTAAGTGGTTTCAGGTATGTTTGCAGCACCTGTACGTCAATGCACATCGCATGTAGCACTTTTAGTGGCTTCAGGTATACTTGCAGCACCTCCACTGTTGATGCATGTCAACAGGAACCCAACAGAATGAGCCCCCTCCAGGCATTACAAACGTACACGCTACAGGCCTACGCGTTCACAAACAGACAACGATGATGGGCACGCTGAGATGATCAAAGCAGCTGACACACGTTTGACAACTTAACACAAGCTATAACAGAAAAGCAGGTGCCCTTAGGCTTAAGGACAGCCACAATAAGTGCAAAGCCAATAATGAAAAATGGCACAACTTGCCGTCTGTGAGGGGAAGCTTGGTGGGAGCTCCCAATTCTTGCGGACGTTCCGATGAGTGAGTTTGAAGGTACGCTGGGCCTCTGCAGGAAAAGGATGCTGAAATTTCAGTGAAAATCATTAATTTATCCCACACTTTGGCAAATTGGGACACTCATCGGCCATGTACTGTGTATGCTTATTGTTTTCTGATTACATCTGAGCACACTAATGCGCAGGCAAAAGCATTCTTCCATTCAGGTTGCTCCGTAGATGTGCCACGTAAGCATGCAAGCATGGATGGTTTTGAAAAACCCAGCAAGTGAAATCATGCACTGACCTTTCATTTCGCATTCTCGGCTTTTGTATGGGTGTTCAAGATCCTGCAAATGTGCCCTTCCGAACTTCATGCATCCACTCACTCACTCTCTCACTTACCCACTCACAAACTCACTCACTTACTAACTTGCTCCACACCCATAGATATCCGCTTCAACTCAGTATCCCCCCCACCTGTCTCTTCATTGGCGCCCTGCTCCTGTGGCTGGTTGCCTCCAAACTTCTGGGCGGCCATGCTCACGAGTGCAGTGTCAGGTGACTCTACCCACTCCTTAAACGCACACAGGCCGTCTAGGCCAGGAAATGCGAGCACTACCTCCATGGCGTTGACCACACCAATACCCGCAACGCCCTGATCAGCATGGGAGTGTGCAAGCCAGTAGGTGTTGGCACAAAAATGGTAAAAAACAGAATGGGTGCGCACGCTAGTAGTTGTAAGCGCAAAGGAGAACGGCAAACAAACATCAGCTAGAGGTGCGCAGCAGGCTTCCGGCAAGAGCAAGATCACTCTGAACCACATGCGAGGAAAAATGTTGCGGCAAGGGCAGCAGTAGTACGATGCTACGTCCACTCATGTGCTGCAGGCTTTGGCATTTTTAATCTAGCTTGTGCGGTTGCCTGCAAATATCAGCCTGCAGCTGCATGTGCCTCATCTGACGAGCATCTATGCTTTTATGCAAGAGCCTACACATTTTCTTTGTTATTTGTTGTCCTCACTGAAGCTGGCATAAGAGCACAAGGCAGTCATAGCCCAGCTCTCATGCTTGTCGTAATCGCCTCACGCCTGTGTACATGCCTCGCCTTTTGTGTTCGCTCCTCACCTCTGTGTAGTCAGAGCCCAGCAGCAGCGCCAGCTCCCCCATCCGCTCCTGAGTGAGCCCAAGCTCAAGCTCCACGTCCTCGGTCTTGTACTCCTCTACATACCTGCGCGTGTACCAGCCCACATGTGCACAGCAGGGGAGTCAGGGCCCTGCATACCTTGGAATTGGCTTTGCAATGCATGCCTTGGTCTTGGCTTTGCAATGTTAACCATAATGTCAGCAAATACATACACGGGCTGTGGTGTACCCTGCAAAGACAACCTGAACAAGGATTTTAAAATGCAGATCACATAGTTGCACATGCACACGCCTCTGGCCCATTGGGGTGGGTGAAAAAGGTGCGCTACGCGTTCACCGCCCCCTTTCTAACCCTTAGGTATGATTGGTAAAGAGGAGCGCATGGATAAGGCATGTTAAATGTGGCACATGCAGGCAGCTTAAACGATTGATGAAAGTATGCACCTCCACTCAGTCTTTCCATTTTTCCCCATTGCTGCTAGTAAAAGGATGAAGTCAACAATGCGTCTTCAAAGCAATTGTGCATCTTGCCAACCAGTGGAAGCAAGTTAGCGGCTGGACATGCGAGTCACAAGCCATGATTTATGTGGAATTCACACTGCACCTCTTCAGCACCTAGAGTGCAATGTTTGGATCAGGCATTTGATACCAGCACCACAAGAGGAAGCTCAGGTCTTCCTCAAACAAAGCCTATGGCTGCAAGCGAATCGATTTCACCAATGAAGCTGATGGCATGCAACAAAGTATGCAACAGGTTTGTTGCAAGTCTAAACATGAAGATACCCTGTCAGCGCACCACATGCAGGCCATCTATATCCCACAGCTCTGCAATCGGTGCCGCCGTAGAGGTTTCCCCACACTTCTGCCCCAGCCCTTGCGCACTTTTTGTTCTCAAAGATGTGGCGGTACACATGGCGGCCCCCAAACAGGAACACATCATTGTCGTCAGTCACGGTGCCGTCCACCAAGCCCTCCGCATCCAACCATGCACACTCTGCCTCTGCCTGGAATCCAAGAATCAAGCACAGGTGCCAGGATTGGGATGCCGTGCCGTGTGCTTAGTATGTGTGCACAGTGCAAGTAGGGAGGCAATCACATGGCGCCGTGATGTGTGCGCCAAGTATGTGTGCACAGTGCAAGGGGGGAGTTGGGAAGTCGCCGAAGCGAGGATTTGAGCAGCAAGATGACCCTTTCCAATGGGAATTTTGCCGTTTTGGACATTTTCCTTGGAACGGCCAAGCTGCTCTACATGCACTGAGCCCCCCCTCCCCCCCCTCAAGCAGCAGAAGACAGAAGGGCAGTGTGCAGCCAGGCTCACCTGCATGCAAAGAGACCCCCAGATCAGGCAGTGAAAGGGCAAGCAGGCAATGGACGGCTGCGCTGCTCTGCTTGCAAGATGGCCTTGCAAGGAGGCCCACGCGTTTCCTGGCAGCATAGCCCCTCAGTGGGGACCGCGATCTGCCGCATCATAACACACATCCACAGGCGCCACCAGCATGTTTGGCTCGGGCTAGGGCCGTCATTGAAGCTTATGCCCTACACCCTCAGACCCACCTCCACAGGCGCCACGATGTAGGGTATGCCAAACAGCTGCAGCAGCTCCTGGCATTCTGCGTACATCTCCGGGGACGGCCCCTCCATGCCCCGTGCAGCGCGAGACACCTGCGCCGTTGCAGACAGCCTTTAGCATGAAACGGCAGGCTCTATTTGACCACCAGACCACCTGGCGCGGGTTGGGTCACGGCCAGGTCAATTTTTCTACAGGATTGTCGCCTTTTGACTGTCACCCAACCAGCCCCTCTCCTGTGTTTCAGACAGGCAAGAGGCGAAAGATAGGCGAGCAACCTCTGCGCGTTGAAGGGGCACAACAGCCTCTGCCCTGGGCGTGCTCCTTTTTAAAATGCCCTGCAGGCCTGGAGGGAGCTGCTCTATCTTACCGGAAGCTTATTTTTTCATAGCATGGAAAAGTCGCAGCAGCCTTCTTTGTCAGAGAGCAAACCTTGTGATTTTTTTCTCACTATATGCCCTTGCTTCCTGATGAACATACAACTCCTACACCCCTGCTTCAAGATGAAAATGTTTGCTTGCATGAGAGGGTCATCTTGACAGGAGGCATTCAAGAAAAGACACTTGTGCTCCTAATTTGATGCTAGAAGTTGGTGCGCTCGCACCTGTCCTCGTAGCTGAATATCCTCACTTTCAATAGCTGCCAAAGCCCTGTCAATGTCGATGGGCTCCATGGACTGTTGCTGCTGGACTTGCTGCTGCTGCAACTGCTGCAACTGCGGCAGTGGCTGCTGCTGCTGCTCCTGCAAGAGCTGCTCAGCTTGCCGTTGGTACAACCCCAGGTTGGGGCCCCCCTCCTCTACCGGCTCATCCTCTTCTCCCTCCTCATTCTCGTACCCGCCCTCAAGCTCCCGCTCCAGCATTGCCTCCAGCTCTTGCTCTGTCAGTGGCCCGTCCAGCAGCTGCCCAAAGCGGCCCGGCGCAGGGGAGGCGCTCAGCGCAGGAGTAGGTACAGGCGCGCCGGGGGCGGCGGCAGCAGCCGCGTCAGGTGCAGGTGCAGCGCTGGCGGCAGGCATTGCTGTGGGTGGAGAGTCAGATGCGGCCAGTGCGCTGCTGCTCGGAGCAGCAGGTGGAATGTCCGCAGCGCTCCGCAGTGAGCTGCGGCTGAGCCCCGATGTGGTGGCAACGTTTGTGGCGGCGGTGCCTGGTGCAGCGCGTGGGGCCGACGCTTTAGCTGGGCTGGACAGTGCTGCAGAAGCGCAGGGTGCAGCTTGGGGAGGGGCGGGGGGTTTATTGGAGGCTACTGCTGTGGAGGTGCCGCTGCCAGGAGTTGCCGCTGTGGAGTCCTCAGCTATGGAGGGCAGAGGCTGTGCAGCAGCAAGGTGGGACAGAGCTGTCGTGCTGGGAGGATGCGAGCATGGACCACATCCGCGCAGGTCCTGCTGCTGGTGCCCCTGCTGCAAGCCCTGGGGGCTCACATCCTCCCATTCCTCGTCATCCACATTTTCCTCCGCCTTGTGCCCACTGATGCATGCACCCGCACCCTGCTGCAAGCCCTGGGGGCTCACATCCTCCCATTCCTCGCCATCCACATTTTCCTCCGCCTTGCGCCCACTGATGCATGCACCCGCACCCTGCTCCAAGCCTTGGGGGCTCACATCCTCCCATTCCTCACCATCCAAATTTTCCTCCGCCTTGCGCCCACTGATGCATGCACTCGCACCCTGCTGCAGCTGCTGCTGCGGCTGCTGCTGTTGTTGCTGCTGCTGCTGCTGCTGCTGCTGCTGCTGCGGAGGCTGGGGCGGCGGCAAAGACTGCACACCTGGACCTGCGTCTTCCCACTCCATATCCCCAACGTCTTCTTGCAAAGCCTCAGGCACAGTCTGCACCTGCAGCCGCTGCTCCTGCTGAGGTGGCTGGGCCAGTGGCTGAGGCGGCAGCGGCTGCATGCCTCCTGGCCTCACGTCCTCCCACTCCATCCCCTCCTCATCTTCAAGAACAGCCTCAGGCTTGGTCTGCACCTGCTGCTGCTGCTGCTGCCGCTGCCCTGGGGCATGCACTGTTGCAGCCAGCGCGTGAGACTTCAAGCGAGTGGCGGGCGGCAGAGCAGGGGGCTGCAAGGGGGCACATGCAGCAGCATGCAGGCGGGAGCGGCCCAGCTTGCGGGCATTGGACAAGGACAGGGTGTCATCAAAGAAGTCAAAGGACGGATCCAGTGGGGAGGTCGTATCAGGGAGACGCTGCTGCTGCTGCTGGTGCTGCTGCTCCACAGACTGAGGCGGCAGCTGTCCCCCGCCATGTTGCTCCTGCTCTGGCTCTGGCTCCTGCTGTTGCTGCTGTTGCTGCTGCTGCTGCTGCATGAGCATGTGCTGCCTGCGTGGCGCCGGCGGCATCTGCAGCGCGCGCTGCCCGCAATCGTTGATGGTCTGAATGAGGGCAACAGTGCGCCTGCTGCTCTCAGGGTCAGTGTCCTCGCACTCCTGCTGCTGCGCAATGTCCTCCCAAACCTCATCCGCCTCACCCGCTGGGAGCAGCTGCAGCACAGCAGCCGCTTGCGGCTCCAGGCCAGGTGCTGCTGCTGCTGCTGCCGCCACTGCTGTTGCCTCGGCTGCCCCTTCTACCATGGCTGGGGTTGCTGACATGAGGGTCATGTGCGTAGCTGGGGCAGTGTGCGCATCGGCCGAGGGTGGGCGTGCCTGCAGCGCTCCTGAGGCCATACAAGTTCTTGCTTCCACAGGCAATGCACGTGGCCCTGCTGCGACCGCTGCAGCTGCTGGGGCACGAGATGCTGTAGGTGCTGCCTGCTCTACAGGTTTACCAAGGGGCATGCCCCCATTGGCTGCCTCATTGCCATTATCCCAACGGTCCACCACGGGCGGCTGCCGTGCTTGCTGCTGCTGCGCCTGCTGCTCCTGCTCTTGCTGCTCCTGCTGCGCCTTCTGCATCTGCTGCTGCTGCTGCTTTTGCTGCTCCTGCTGCGCCTGCTGCACCTGCTGCTGCTGCTTTCGCTGCTCCTGCTGCACCTGCTGCTGCTGCTTTTGCTGCACCTGCTGCTGCTGTTGTCCACCCGGTTGCAACGCAGGTGCCTCGCACAAGCTAAGCCGCAGAGCCTCCTGCAGCTCCGGGTCTGCCTCCTCCAGCCCCTCATCCTCTAGCTCCACCCCACCCCCCATTCTTCCTGCCCTCCCCTCCTCACCACGCGCACCCTCCAGGCTCAGGCGCGTACCTTTGCCGCGTGCAAGGACTGTGGCTGCTGCGGGCGCAGCAGGCTCCCCGCCTGAGTGCACAAATGTGTGTGTAATACACTGTGTATGTGTTGTAAATGTTAAGAAAATGAACAAGCCTCCAGACTCTTTATGCATACGTGCGTTTGTGTGTTCACAACTTCAGGTCACCAGCACCTCCGACAGCTTCTTGGCACCAGCCTCTTGCACTCCGTTGCCTAGGCTAGGGCTCCTCCAGGAAGCAGTACCACACTGAATTCTGCTTCAAAGCACTGCGCACCCATGCTGCCACCATGCGCACCCACGCACACATACAGATGCGCACCCATGGGCGCCCATGCTACCACTGGCCCCTCTTACCCCACCTTGCACCCACTTGTGTGCCAATCCCAATCGCCCTGCTTGTGTGTCACACACTCCCACGCCCCGCTCCCAGCCACCCACACCTGGTGGCGCACCCACCTGTGTGTCGCTCCCAGTCACCCAGCTTGCGGCCCATCGCAAACCCATGGCTGGTACTCCAGAAGCGCTGCCGAACGGCAGCACGCGCGCGCCAGTGGTCTGCGCCCCCTGGCCCAGCTCGCTCCGCCCCCCCGGCCCCTCCAGCCTCGCCTGGGCGGCTACCTGGGCCCACCTCTTCCACATCCTCCCACTCCACCTCCTCTGCGCCGCCATCTGGCTTTGATGTGGCAGCCTGTGGAAAGCGGCCATGCACGTGTGGTGCGCACCAGAGAGGCTTTGGGATGCTGTGCAGCATGCAGTGCCATGCACGGGCACAGTGGAGGACCTCCAGGTGCACAGAGCGATGGACCGCAGTGGATGGGCGAGAGGGGAGAGGCGGTCGTGGGGCACATGGTCCCGCGCCGCGTGAAAAGACTGGAAGAAGGTAAGGGGCCACAGGGCAACACCGGGCCATAGAGCAATATACGGTCACTGAGCGACACGGGGGCCACAGGGCAACATGCGGCTGTTGCGCATCACACACGGCAGAACCACAGCATCCCTGCACACCTATCACCGGGCCTGACCCACCTGACCCACCTGACAGGGCCTACTTCCTCCAAGCACACACCCACTCCGCAAACACGCACCCCGGCTCCCTCCACGTGCACCCATCCAATTGACATGCAACCCTGTCTGCGCTTGTGCTGCCCCTTGCCGCCTGCAGCCTCGGTACCCCTTGTCACACTCTATACTCCGCGGAGCTTGTCTGGACCCACCTCCACAGCAACTGGTGCTGCCAGTGCTGCGCCCACCCTTGCATTCAAGCCACGCCTGCCTTCGGTCTGATCCACCCCGCCAGCACTGGCTGCCGCTGCCAGCGCCGCCACCACGCCCCCGCCACCGCTCTCGCTGCCGCTACTTGCGCTGCCAAACAGCTCATCCTCTGACATCAGCCCGTCGCCGTGGGGCAGCTCAATCTGCAGTGGAAGCGACCGGCAGGAGCAGCGTGAGCCAGTGCGTGCAGCCTTGTAGCACACGGCATTGCAAGCAGCCTGGTCAACTTTGGAGGATGGGCAGTCTTGTGTGTGTATGTGTGTGTGCGTGTGCATCCTTGTGTGTGTATGTGTGTGTGCGTGTGCATCCTTGTGTGGCCCTGCACAGCACTCCAAAGCAAATGGCAGACGGGAGGTCTGCTGGTGTGCAACCTGACAATCCTGCTACAAACAGCGGGACCTGAGGGGATGCATAACAGAAGGCTGGCTTGTGCATGTGCACAGGCTCTCTGACAGCGGCGTGCGGCCTGCGCTGTGTGGCCTGTTTGCAGTGTGGCTTTGCAGAGCCTGTGGAATGTGGCCTGTGTGCAGTGTGGCTTTGCAGAGCCTGGGCTTTGTGGCCTACGCTTGGTGCCCTTGTAGATGCTGCAAGACAGTGCAGGTGCTCCTTTTTCTCTTGCCCGTGCACTCCCAGCCTTGGGCTTCCCCTTCATGTGTGATCCTCTCAACATCTCCTGCCTGTGCGCAATCGCCCCAGGCTCAGGTGCAATGGCGCATGTGCACAGGCGCAGTCACGGCCACGGCAAGATATGTTCAGGCTCCTCCAAGCACAGCCAGACCACATAGAGGTCATGCAAGTGCATGCTAGGCCTTTGTGTTACCTTTACCCTCCAAAGCCTTTATTCCCGCCAGTTATTTGACTTTTCCTGTCAATCATTTGACGGGAGCCGCCAGATGTGCCGGCATGCACCCATTGAGCCACTCAGGCAGCTCAAATCTATGCAAAGCGTGGCGTATGACTGGGAGCCTTCCCCCTCCCCCACCCCACACACCTTGTGTACCCTCCCACCCTCATCCCGTCAGCGCCGATCAGCGCCCTTACCACCAACGCATCCAACTTGCTCTCCTCAGCGCTGACCAGCGTCCCTGCACCTCCCCACACACCTTGTTTTAGATAAGTAATTTACCAGCCCACCTTGATCTCCTCAGCACTGGCCAGTGCCCCTGCCTCGGCCCTTCCCTGGGCCTTGGAGACCAGCCCCCGCAAAAGGCCCTGTCCTTCTTTCTCCTCTGCCATCATGAGATCCGCTGTGTCCGGCTTGGCCTCCACCTGCTCCAGCTCCCACTCCTCTTGCCCTCTCTCCTGTCCACCCTCTTCGCGTTCCTCCTCCCACTCCTCCACCCCCTCCTGCGCTGTGGCCTGGAGGCGCCCGCCGCTGGTGCTGCCAGCCTTCTGTGCACCAGGGCTTTGTGTATTGAAGGCGGCCAAGCCCAGGCGTGCGGCCAGGGTGTGGGAGCCCACCTGCGGCAGCCCCGGCGCATGTGCAGTACACTGGGCAGCTCTGATGCTTTGTGCGCGGCAGCAGCAGCAGCAGCAGCAACGCTTGCGCACACATACACACACACACACACCAGTGTCCATAAAAAAGGAGCCTGGTCTGTTGAGATAGGCTGTCCAGTGCCTGTGGCATACATGGATGGGCTGTTTGCTGTGTTACTCAAGCCAACCAATCTATCATGTGCGGGATGGCAAAGCAGACTTGGGGCCTGGCTGCTGGCTTGGCTGGCCTTATGGGCGCAGAGGGCAAACGCAAAAGCCCTCGAGTGCCGCAAACAGGACAGGAGGCACATCAGGAGCCTGTTAATGCCCCAGGACCTCCATTCCACATTGCATGGCCTGCAGGGGGTGAGGGCAAGCATATCCCCCCCCCTTGGCCTTGGAGTCAGGCAAGGCCGCGCTCACCTTAAGGTCGGGGGCTCGCATGTACCGCATGGACTCCAAGTTCTGGCGGGCGCCCCTGCCGCGCCCCCTGCCCCCGTTCCCACCACGCCCGCCTGCCCACCAGGCCCCGGCCTTTCCGCCACCCACGCCCGGCTCGTCCTTGACCTCCACGCCATCCCGCACAAAGATGTACTCGCGCCCGCCCTCGGCAGCAATGCGCTTGGACTGCACTTCAGCAGGCAGGGGTTCAGAAATGTGAAGGTCTTGCACAACTGAGAGGACCAGGAAGAGGGCTGGGCAGAGGCCTGCGATGGAGTCAACTGGCCTGGGAGGGCTGGAGCTAGAATCTATACATGCAGCCATAGCAATCCCGGTGTAGCTCTGGCAGCTTGCTTCTCAAAGGAAATTGGAGACATCCATGTTGTAGCCCAACACCAAAAATGAATGGCGCAAGCGACACATGCACGCTTATGCAAGAGTGCACTTGTGCGCACTCATGGTGGGCGAGGAAAGCTGTGTGAATTCTGCAATGCAAGGCATTCATTGCTTTAGAGCCTCTAAATGTATGGTCATCCTGGCAATGACCGTACCACTCATCTCTATCACTTCTGGTGCGTGTGCACGAGCTCAGCAAGAGCATTGCAGCCGTTTTGCTTGTGGGTACACAAAAGAGCTCAATGATCACAATCAGCAACAGGCATGGCCAAAATGCACAAGTCCATGCTGCAAGGGGCACACACCTGTACACCACCCATACCCCCACTGCCAATGGCCTTCTTGTACGACTCCAGTTCCTGCCGAAACCTGCAGGGGTTTTAGGCAGGCTAAAATTGCGTATAAACACCTGGAAAAAGCCAAGGCCATCATCCCAGATTTACCCTACATAATATTTCATATACTAGCTTGGCATATTCATGGTCCATGCATGCAAGAGGAAGATGGCCATCGGGAAGAGTTGGTGCCATAGGCACATGCCTTAACAAGCTTTGTTATTGCTTACAATGAAAACCTCCAAATTCTGCCAGTCAATGGTGAGCAGAAACCCATCAGCAGCATTTCTGGAAAGATTTGCAGCCTGTCAATCAGGCGCGCACCTGGAGGCCTTGACGTACGTGCCCATTTGGAGGGCACTGAAGTTGCTTGGCGCCGCTGCAGCTGCCTGCGCAAACTTCTCACGGTTGGCTGCAGGCAAGGGGGTCAGGTTAAAGAGGGATGGCAAAGGGGGATGACTTCATTGCTCATTCTTGGGACCATTCTTGGGACTTAATTGCTCATTCTTGGGACTACAAGGCGAGAGGCATATTTGCGCCCATGCTCCGGCTTTTGTGCAACCCTCTGACACGCTCACGCGGCCTGGGATCATATGCTACCGTATCCCTGTCAGGTGAATAGAGGGGCGGTGTAAAAAGAGAGGCACTGTGCTCTGCTTCACTTCAGAGCACGATGACAGGCGTCTTTGCTGAGGCCCTTCACCACAGCCCAGCACCAGATGCCCACCCGATGTGCTGCAGCAGTGCACTAGGAGTGCATCTCTTCACTCAAGGCTCTTGAGGGGTAAAAGCCTTTAGGTAGCAGAGCCACAGATCTGCCAGCTCGAGCTCCAGAACACATTGCTCGCGTGCACTGCTGATAGAGAGCATGTTGTCCCAGCTCCGGCACATCCACGCACACACGCCCACACCACGGAGCCTCTCAGAGCACAACCCTCAGATGGTGCGCAGTCCAGCCACAACATACACACATATAATAACACACCTGCTTGTGCAGCGTCCCTGAGCTTCTCCAGGATGCTGAGCTGCACAGACTGGGGCAGCTGGGCCAGCACCTCTGGGTCCAGCACGCCCTCGCCCCCACCTGCAGCCCCCACACGCCATGTTGTATAGGTGCGCCCAAAACCACACACACCATGTTGTTGCAGGTGCGCCTAAAACCACACACATCATGCTGTGCAGGCGCACACGTACATTTACACGTACGCACCATGCAATGAAGGTGCCTGTCAGGCCCTGCCAGCATGAACGTAGATGGCACTTCCATATCAAAACACATGACAAATGCCTGAAACTGTTGTACGGTGTCGACCGTTTGCTTGGGGGGCATACACCAGCCTGGCACGCATTGTAACAACCTGCCCCTTCATGCCCACATTGTAGCAACCTGCCCCTACATGCCCACCGCCTGGCACATTGTAACAACCTGCCCCTACATGCCCACATTGAAACAACCTGCCCCTACATGCCCACATTGTAACAACCTGCCCCTACATGCCCACCGCCTGGCACATTGTAACAACCTGCCCCTACATGCCCACCGCCAGGCACATTGTAACAACCTGCCCCTACACGCCCACATTGTAACAACCTGCCCCTACATGCCCACCGCCAGGCAGCGCCGCCCGCATGTGTCATGTGCTATGCAGCGTACTGTATGCATCATTCACAACGGAGGCGCATTTTGAAGTCTTACTCATGTTGGCAATGTACTGCTACCTACATCACTGGTGCATGCATCACTTCCATACAACAGAAGCACGCTTTCAGCAGGCAGACGCTCGCAAGACAGCACCTTAAGTAAATCAAAGCTACAGACGCACCCCCTGCGTCCATGCAGTCAATGCGCTCAAGCAGCGCGGCCGCCACGTCCTGCCCTGCACCGTCCTCGTCCTCATCGGAGTCAGCGTTCTCGAGCCCACTCCCGCTGTTATCCTCTGCTGCTGGGCTGCTGCACGCAAAGGCTTGTGAGCTGGAAGAGGGCTGAACACCTGCACCATGGCGCATGTCCCGGACAAGTGTGTCCAATTTGGAGCTCGAATGGGGAAGTCTTGGGAGGAGAGCATGGGAGGAGAGCATGGGAGGAGGGTACAGGAGGAGGGCGTGGGAAGTCCCCTAGCCAGCAGGAGCGCCCCCTGCCTGCCCCTGCCTGCCCAAGCCCTGTCATGGTGCCCGTGCTACCCTGCCCAAGCCCTGTCATGGTGCCCGTGCTACCCTGCCCAAGCCCTGTCATGGTGCCCGTGCTACCCTGCCCAAGCCCTGTCATGGTGCC
>LKMJ01004666.1_pt1 | contig 12935 bp, 14 predicted proteins | sample 643391 | NCBI WGS metagenome assembly LKMJ01 (sample SAMN04112250, study PRJNA286221) | soda lake metagenome | biome: soda lake; feature: Kulunda Steppe; material: water; isolation source: sample PL-Br10 brine of Picturesque Lake | place: Russia: Kulunda steppe | collected 2010-07
GGGGGGGGGGGGGGTCGCATTGGAACCCGCATTGTGAACCTTTTTTTCATTCGTGAACTTTAGCCTTTTTTTCAATGTGTAAAAGCGATACTTACGTACGACCCAACCCTGCTGATATGCATATACCTACGGTGCCATGTCCTTTCAATGGCACATACCCACGAGTTCCTTGCTTACCAAAGCTTCTTGTGCAACTATCCACTGCTTCACGCTGCCCTTACCTTCTGTGCATTAGGAAATGCAGGAGTCTCCCTTTGTACGGTCGCCCACAGCCCAGTCGCCCATCCCCCTTGCAACCTGTACAAGGAGCAGAATCCCTCAAGAGAGCAGAATGTCCAGCCCCTTCTCGTCTGTACCGCTTGAATGGGCCTACGATAGACGAACAGGCTGGCGGGCACTCCATGGTCATGGCATGCCTATTGTGCTTATTATACTTAAGAGCGGGCATGTGGTATGTGCTGTCACTGTCACTGTGTGTCTTTCTCCTCTTAACACTTCATTACTTCAATGGAATTGACATAGCAGCCTGGCAGGGACATCTTTCCCAGGAGGCTGCGCCAGTGCAGTAAACTCTGGCACTGCTCTAGCTCAAGTGGCAGGACACAGCTTGTGCAAGAATGCACATATCAATTTAGTCAGGGGTGTTGAGGATGGTATCGTGCGTGTCGCTCAGGGTTGGTGCAGGTAGCCGCCACACCATTAAGTGCGCTTGCATGATTGCACATTTGTGAAGAATCGGTTGGGAGCTTTATCTGTATTCTGCATGTGTGCAATTACATACTTTTGCATGTATGCAAATACATGCGTGCACGAACACATCTGATCTGATCCTCTGTGCTTGCATGCCTACTGCCTCAGGCGAGGATAGTCCACAGCGGCGCTCCCGGAGGGGCAGTGTATCTGCCCTGCCTGGCCGCGACGTTCCTCAGAGGCCTGTCTCCAGCTTGTCGGATAACAGCCAGGTCTGCAAAAATTGCCTCTGTTACACTAGATAAATGGGTTGCGACAACGAGGCCCAGAAATGACTGGGAGTCAAAGCACTGGACATTTGCCGAGGATGCCCATGTCTTTAGCGAGCTATGTGAGCAAACCATACACAGCTTCCAGTGTGTGTATTGCTTCAGAGAGCAAGGTGCACCCTTACACTTACTTAATGTAAATGCAGGTCCCCCCTGCAGCCTCACTTGCAGTACAAATGTCTACATCTCCCCAGTCCTCATTGCACCACCACCTTAGCAGAGGAAGCACTGCGGTCGCCAACTGCAGTCTGAACTGGCTGGCTCACACCCAGGTGCTCAAGCCTTAATATTTATCTTGCTGCTGCTGCCGGGTGGGTTTGTACGTATGTGTGCGTCTTTTGTCCATGGGGATGTGAGCACTTGATTGCATATTTTGTGCTATGTACACGTTGTGCGTCAAAGTGTGAACATGAGGGGTTATGCTCATCAGTATATGGACTTGCGATACAAAAAATTCTTCCTTTTGGTAGAAAGGTATTATAGGAGGAATTAATACATTGAATTGTAATAAACATGGGGCCATGGGACGGATGCAGGCCTCCGTGCTGTGTGTGCACATGCATGCAGATTTAGGTGTGGTTTTGACTAGGGAATTTGCCATGTTGTTGATACAAGATGTTGCAAAAAAGAGGCGGCCCTTGTATAAAAAACCAAAACGCAAGTGAGGATGAACTTAGTATTCAAGATTAAAATGTTGCATGCGCATTTTACCATTGGCATTTTACTTGCTCAAGAGGCACATCTGCGTGTTGCTGCAGGAACATGTTACAAGTGGGGCGGGCTTGATCTCGGGGCACTACACCATCCCTGAAGGTACTTCTACAAGCTGGCATAATTCTGTCTTTTGTTTTTGAGCTTATGTCTGTGGGGTGAAGCGTAGTTCTGCCCACCATCATGATAGTCACACTGGGTTGGTTGAGGGTTCCAAAGCACAAGTTGGTGGAGTCAAACTGGATTCTTCCTGCAGCTTTTGCAATGGACTTAAGAAGAGCTCTTTTAGCCCGCCACCCCTGCCTCCCGGTACAGAAATCTGCCAGGTCTCCACAAATGTGGAGACGCGCACCTGTGTCATGCTGCAGGAAAGACAACTAGTGGCACCCAAGGTTTCCCATCAAGCCAGTCGCAAAAGGAATTGCAAGCTCAGGACCTTGTTTCAGTAGGAAAGGTACCTGCAGTTCTGCACCAATATGTGGAGTGTGTGTGTGTCTTGAGGCCAAGTGGACCAGCACTAGGGCTTGTTAGGGCATACAGGGGCTGCCTGTCTTCCCAGAACCATGAGTCGTGTGAGTAATGTACGACCAATGTGCACCAATGCGCCCAAGGGGCTGTGGTGATCAAAATGCAACTTGCGCAAGGGGCTGTGGTGATCAAAATGCAACTTGCGCAAAAGGTGGTCCCACCTTGTCCCTCTGTATTTGTGGTCCCACCTTGTCCTTCTGTATTTGTGGTCCCACCTTGTCCCTGTATTTGTGGTCCCACCTTGTCCCTGTATTAGTGGTCCCGCCTTGTCCCTGTATTTGTGGTCCCACCTTGTCCCTGTATTTGTGGTCCCACCTTGTCCCTGTATTTGTGGTCCCGCCTTGTCCCTGTATTTGTGCCCTTCCCTGAGAGCACTCCTGGTCCTTGTTTCTCATCCTATCCTCCCAGGAACTTGAGGCTGCAAGCAATCTCTCCATGCCAGCTGGGCCCTTGCCCTCCCTGTCTCAAGGCATTTTCTCCAAGCACAGGGGTTGCTTGGCCTCCGAGGGCAGCCTATCCACACCAATATACAGCGCAAAGAGCGATTCAAGGGAACCGTTTCCAGCCACTCTAAAGAGCATTGGGGTTAAGCCAGATGCCCAGGTCGCAAGTGCGCCAGGACTTCCATCTGCCCCCCTGGAAGGCCAACAGCAGCGCCCGAACTTGAGCTTTGGTAGCCAGAAGGGCACTGAACGACAAGAAGAGAGGCGTGGCTCCACTTATACCCAAAATACCACCCCTCATGTAAGTCGAAGTTGATGCAGAGGAGACACATCCGTTTGTTTGAACATGGCACTGATGAAGCAATCGTGAGACATTGCAGGTCTCCACTGAAGATGCAGGGGAGGTGCAGGTCTCCACTGAGGCCAGCGTCGAGCCAAGTTCATGTTGGTAAGCTGCGTGAAAGCATGTGTCAAGTATTTGGAAGTGGTGTGAGTTGGCTGGCTCACCATGCCAGCTTCCCGAACCTCTTCTGGTGAGTGAGGCCGTCATGCATGCATCATGGTATCATCTTCAGCATGCCTGTAGTTTGCAGCTTAAGGAGTCCAGTGTTTGACATGCGCACGTTAGGCTTACATTTGAAGTTACAAAATTTGCGGCGACACGCTGGCCTGCAGAAACCCATGTCTTTGCCTGTTACTGTAGCCCTAGTCATGCTCATGCTCACTGAAAGACTGCAACAATAGGATCCCTGGAATACTACAAAGAGCATCCTGCCCTTTTTGCAATAGAAAGCATTATGCTCTTTTTGCAATGAAGTGCTGCTATGAGCACTCTGCTTCTCTTGCGATTTGGAGCATGCTGTTTTTGAAGTCCCGAGCAGAATTCAATTTAACTTCTCATTCCTGATTGGAAAAGCACTCTCTGAGCATGTAAGTTGTTGAGCATCGCTCGGTGCTGCCACACCCCACCTGGTCCGCACAGGCACTATATTCAGGCCCAGAACATCAAGGGCCCCTGCAGTCAAGCCCTGACAGTCCTCACAAGCCAAGATGTCACCCACTGGGTTGAAGCACAAATGAGCTTGAAGCAGGTGCGTGTCAGGCTGTACAACAATTGAAATGCTTCTTGCGCGTCCCCAGCCATCGCCTACTCCCGCAGTACTCTGCCAACACAGGCAGCATGAAGGTTGCCCCGCACAGTCTCTTCTGCTTGAAAGCTTAATACCTGTAAGATTGTAACTTCCTAGCTTTGCCCTTTCACTCCACCAGGTAACCAACTGAATTCTTGACTTGTCATTTCTCGCATCAATCCATCTCCGACAATTGAAATAGATAATCTCGTGTCCGCTTTCTCCAACATACATTGCTGGGTAGACTTCAGCTGCTCAGTGGTCTGGTCATCTAATGCATTTGCTGTGGGAGGCAAGGGCTTCAAAGCCTACTTCAAATTTGCAGAAACACTCTTCAGTGAATGGTGCCTTAAGGCCTCCAGGGGTAGGAGATGTCCGCTCACATCCATGCACATGTTTAAGTAGGGGTTGGCGCTGGCTTACAGCGCTTCATTCGTTTAACGCTATACAACGCTATATAGCGCTAAGCTTGTCAGGATATAACATGTGCTAAATGGATCCTGCTGATCTGCTCGTTGTAAGCTCCCCTTGAGCAATGAGTTGGCCTTGACATTGCATCAATTAGATATCTCTTGTTTGGGGACGAAACCTGCATCTGACCTGGGCAAAACAGCCCCAGGCAATTCCAATGTGTATCAAGTCAAGTATCTACAGCTGTGGTAAGCAGGCTGGGCAAGCGGCGCAGGATGCAGTACTTTATTGATACGTAGTTCAAGATTGCGCTTAAGATTTATCCATGTTTTGCCATACATTAAATGATAATCCATGCAGTCTTGAGGCAGATAGGATTAAGACTTTCAATTTGTTGATTGGTCACGGCTGCTTGCAGAAACGCATCCTTTTGCAGCAGAATTTGCTACCTACATAAGCAATACCTCTTTGCTGACTCTGCAAAGAAAAGTTCCTTGAATGTGGATAGCCAGAGGCCTAACTTATGTCTAGCTTATTCAATTACGACTGCCAGCTTCTACTCTGTTGCTGATTGGCGCCACTTACAAGGCATCTTGCCCAAATCATGGTGGCAATAAGTTATCTGCTTGTGTCACCCCCTTTATAAAAATCAGAATTGATATAGTTTATTCAGGCGCAAAACATCTTCATTATATTGTAAAATCTCTGCTTGAGTTTGGCACATCCCTTTCCCTGCCTCTCCTCATCATCTATGGGAGGTGGTATACACACGTACCTGAGATATTACTGGCGATACTTATTTCACTCTGCATAAGCTCTCAAGGATGATTTACGCTTGCTACCACTCCACTGCAGATCTGGCATATACACATGCTTGGCCTTGACCTGTGTACCTTACACATGGGTTTGGGTAGCCTCACAATACCTTGTTCCAATTTGTTCATTACAGGTCCTTGACATACAGCATGAGATTCTTAAGAATGTTTTCCCCAAGCATGTTTTAGAGGTATGCACCACTTTACACCGTGAAATTGCAGTATTGTGCTTGAGATACATTTTTGGATGGTGCCATTTTTCCCCTTGAAGCTGCATGATTTTGGCATGACATTCAGCCATTTGCCATAAGATCAGATGGCTCTTCAGCGTTGTAGGACTAGTAATGTGTGTTTTCTCCAGGGTTGTGTTATGCCTATTAAATCAGGCATTTTATGCATTGCTAGACTTATCGAATGTTTGCGCATTGAAAGACTCCAATGCATCCAATACAGTTCCCTTCCCTTTTCATGTAATGTGCATATTGGTACAAGCAAATGGGCACATGGCCCCTTGGGTTGTCGGCCGCTTGTCAATGCACATGCACAGATGCATGTGCACGCATATACATTCATACACACACCCTCTCTCACTCTCTCTCACACGCTCACACACACGCACACAACACACACTTGCACATACACCAAAAACTTGCTTACTTGCTTGCTTAGCAACACAAACATACAAGCAAGCTTGCTGGGCCAATCAACCACATAATCACAGAGCCAAGTCCCCTCCTGCTCGGAAGTCAGCTATGGCAGGAGCCTGTACAGCAGCTTGTATGATGGCCACCACCAAAACGCAACAGGGTCTCATCAGTCACTTCATAGCAGCACCGACTTTTGCCAACCATTGCGCTTGCCTGTGGATTTAAGCCCTCACACAACAGGTGAGGCCTCGTGAGCCTGCTGCGAGGTGAAGGATTGGATTGGTGCACCTGAGCTGCTTGAGGGAGGTGTGTATTCTGCTCAAAAGCGTTTGTGTTCTGGATCAGCAATCCTTTTGCAAGGGCACATTTTCTCATCGCCCTGGCATGCCTTAGAGATATGCACAAAGTGAGAGCTGGGTTGTGCAATGCTAGATTTCTTGTAATGGAAACTGCTATGGAACACTAATTAACAGAAAAATGCAATGTACCACTTTGCTGCAGGAAACTCTAGCACAACGTGTGCTATGGATGGGAATGCTGGCATCCTTGGACCCTCTGCACCTTTACCGCAGGTACATTTTAATCTGTTGATTCCTCCAAATATGTTGGCTGCCCTCAGTTGTCTTCTGAAGCTCATGCCATGTGAAATCTGACTGACCTGCAGAGCAACTTACCCAACCTTGGCCCACGCGCTCATTGACCCGCTTTCAGGTGTCAGTGCCTACGCAAGAGCAAATGGCAAAAGAGGCCCTGACCCTGGGCCTGTCACAGTATGAAAGTAGTCCGGAAACTACTTCGCTTCAGAGTATACGTATCAATTGTAAGCTGATGCACTTTCCTTTTTTGTGACAGGCTGTTGAGGCTGTTCAGGCTCCAAGCAGGCAGGTAAAAATCTGCCCAACCCCTGGGTACTATGCCCAGGAGTATCCCATCATCGTACCTTGATAAATATATTTTAGTTGTGAATGTAGGGGCTAAGTTTCAACCTTTAGGCAAAGCCAACGGTGCAGGTCTTGTATATGAAGGGCAGACTGCAGGTGAAAAAAAGGAGCATGGCAAGTGGACAAGAAGATAAGTAATGATGAGTTTCCATTGGTGAAGATAAGAAATGATGAGTTTCCATTGGTGAAGATAAGTAATGATGAGTTTCCATTGGTGAAGCAGGTGATTTGATGTGTTTTTGTCTCATGAGACACTTATTATCTGGCAGCTTGAAGATGAAAAGGAGGGTGACGTTTGAGGGAGCTGACGTGCAGGCTGAGGCACTTGTGTCTTTGCGTAGGTTTTGCGTGCAATGCATCAGATGTGCAGCTTGGAGAGAGCAGACCTGCATGGTTAAGAGATGCAAGCGACCAGGTCCTGCACACCTAAGGCTGCAGTCATACAGGATGCTTCCATGGCAGCCTTCTTGCTGCTTGAACACTTGCAGGCATCTTGGCGTCCCAGGAGACCCATGCTGACCTGAAACAGGGGAGCCTGCAGAGCTTTGACGATGTGCCACGCAAGGCGCAGCCCTTCCCGCTGTCAGGGCCCCTCACTTCAAAAGGGTGATGGGAGTTGGTGACATCCTCATCCGGGTGGTCTGCTTGACCCAAGTGGAGGATGGACAGCCTGGCGCACTGACATGCCAAGCTTTGGGGTTGCTGATGGGCACTCTCTTTGCAAATTCCTTGCAGCCCGAGTGGCTTTTTATGGGAAACACACAGGTGTTTGTGCTGCAGGTCGATATGCCCATCAGTACCCCCATCCGTGACCCTTCCTGCAGGCCTGTACGCCGAGGATATTCAAGCCAGTCCCTGATGGAGCACGTAAGTATATGATGAGTGCAGCGCGTCCTTGGGATATACCCTGGTCTGAACCTTTTCCATGTAAAGAGCTGCGCCTTTGTCCTTATGCCATGCGGTGCGCACAGAATGTGCCAGCAGACACTAATTCGATGCCTCGTGGGACACGCACACACACACAAACTAAAACACACACAGAGGCATACACACAGATGCATACACACAGAGGCACACACACAGAGGCACACAGAGGCATACACACAGAGGCACACAGGCACACACAGAGGCACACACACAGACGCACACAGAGGCATACACACAGATGCACACAGGCACACACGGAGGCGCACACACAGAAGCACACAGAGGCATACACATAGATGCACACAGGCACACACAGAGGCAGACACACAGAGGCACACGGCCACACAGGCACACAGGCACACACACATGTACACACACATACACACACGCAAGCAGCGTGGCATAATTTCATGGAAGCCGGGTTGTGCTTGCACGGCACGAAGGTTGCTTCGCCGTGCCAGCGTTTGACTTTTGCGCTTGCACACACGCTCGAGTGCACACCCGCCTATTTTCGCTGCGATGGTGTCAAGCATGCACAACATCTATACTCAAATATACCTATACTGACGCCGCGATTGCGGGGGCAGGAGTGTGCAACTGCCCTGCTCCCCCGCGCTTGCATTCCTGTACCTCTGGCCACTGCCCCCCTCGTTCCCCTCTCATCCACCCCTCGTTCGCATTGCCAGAAACTCAGCAGTGCCGCAAAAATGGTGTAAATGCACCACTTATTTGCATCTGACCCGTCACTGCACCGTTGGTCGTTCCTGGCTCCGCTGGCGGCACAGCTCAGCACGACTCAGGCACTCAACGACCCAGCACTCAGTGGCAGACAGGGCTCCTCGTCGGTGTCTGCCAGCATGTGTTCTCGCAGAGAGCGCCAAGCTCGCAAGGCCGTGGCGCATCTGCTGCCATTTCATGGTTTCCACACATCACTTGTGTGCTACCTTGTGCGCATGTATGCAGCCTCGTACGCAGGGATCAACAACCCCAGGTCACCGCTTAAGCACTACAAGCACCAGGGCCTTGCCCCCCCGGCGTGGCTGGAGCCGCAGCCAGCTTGCGCATCGCCCAAGGCAAGTGCACCACTGCTCTGTGCTCCGCAGGGTGCTGAAGACAGCAGCAAGTGCTGTGCTGTTTATGCAGGGCGCTCTTGTGTCGCTTCCGAGAAATGAGGCAGACCAGATAGGCCTGCAATGAGGACTTTGAAATGAATGTGGGAGCATAAGATGGATCTCATCTTCCATATTGGGCCAGTGCGATCTTCCAGCATGATTGCTTGCATGCGTCACCGCTGCTGATGTGAACCTGATTCCCTTGGGTATTGTGCACAGGGTGCATGCCATGCATGATCTGCGCAGGCCTCCTGGATGCTCTGGGCAACTGTTTGCATTTCAGTCATTTCATACTGAGCCAACCCTTTTTTCTTTGCCTGTGCAGCAGCCGAAGCAGCCTGTCAAGCACGCTTATGTTTGATCAAGACAGCACATCAAGCCGGTGCGCGATCCGAGGCTGAGGATGAGCGTGTAACATCAAGGTTTTTACATGCACTGGCTTGCATGGGCTACCCGGCAAAAAGAAGCACCCAAAGCAGGAGGTTGCTTGGGGACACTGCGTCAGATCAGCATGAGCGTACAAATGCAGATTGCTTGTGGTACATGCATGCAATAAGTCTGTGTAGCGGCCTTGGATTGACACCCAGGCCAATTCTCAGCAGCTTGCCTGTGTCCTCTGTGAGCTGTGAATAGCCTGCCAGCTTTTGTCTCCCAGCTTCAGTGCTATGCAGGAACCTCATCATCTCCTTTTCCTCATTTTTTACACTCTCTCTCAGCCTGTGCGCCTGTCTGGCTTGTGGATGCTTAGGTCTCCATCCAATCCCCTTGTGCCGCTGTCAGGCATGGGCCGACACCATGAGCACGTGACAGTCATGTTGTAAGTGTTGGGCTGGCACCATGAGAAAATGACAGTCATAAACTGAGTGTTGCAAGCATTTTTTGCTCCATGAGTTGCACCTGCTGTTTCCTGGCCGGGCTCAGGGGGCAAGCACAAGGAGCTGCGCACAAACATGGCTGAAGATGTTTTTCCTTCCAGCTATGCAACCTTGGCCATGCGTCTCAATGTGCGATCCGTGTTTAAGCTCTGTGTTTAAGTGAACGCCACAGTCATACTGGCGTGCAAGGTATATTTCTTATTCTAGATGGGACTGAGTCCTGTCACTGGGATTGTTTGATTGGTAGCATCACACATGACTGTTCAAAGTCGAGTGCTCAATCTGCCCAGCAATACCCATATCTTGTTGGGCCCAGTGGGGGTGCTCTGTTCTGTGGCAAGCATGCGGAAAGGAATTTTTTGCCTACAACCCTGCTGGTGCTTGCTGCAGTGCGGACATCAAGAACTTCACAGCAATGAGCCGGGCTGTGTCAAGCGCAGAGGTCATGCACTTCCTGCACACCCTCTTCACACAATTTGACAGCCTGGTGGACTCCATGGAAGATGTGGGCCTGTACAAGGTAGAAACCATTGGAGGTATGTGTGCTGCTGCCCAAGCACACGGTTGTAGGGCTCAGTTCTGGCATTGAGCTCGTGTAAGGTTAAAAACGTTGAAGGTGCATTCAGGGCAGGGTTGCATGCATGTTGGCTGCAGTGCACAACTCGTGCTGTGGATAAGAGCCGTACTTGGCGGGCATGGTCATTCCTTGAGGAGAGGGGCGGGCTTGTCAGGTGCACCAAGTGCTAAGCTTGCTGCCAAGGGATGACACTTTTCAGTGGAAGAAGAGGCAAAGGTGGAGGGGGTGGGTAGGGAGGGTTGGGTCAGGATGTTGTAATGGTAATCCTGTTTTCACTGCCCAAGTTGAGCTGCTTGCCTGCAACGCTTATGCGTCCGCAGACTGCTACATGTGTGCGGCGGGACTGCTGGTGCGTGGTGATGATGGCGCAATGGCCATTTGGCAGGGGGACGGCAGCCCTGTGCACCACCTGTTCAAGCTGGCCAAGGACATGCTAAAGGTGTGCGGGATGGCAGCCCTGCTTAAGGTGTGCGGACATGCTTCAGGTGTGCGGATGGCAGCCCTGTGCACCACCTGTTCAAGCTGGCCAAGACATGCTTCAGGTGTGCGGGCTGGGCTTGAAGAGGACCAGGTGCTGGTTTCCAAACAGGCCTGAACCTGCCTGGCAGGCACTGGTGGCTGCCCAGGCTCTAGAGTCTGTTGAGGCACTGAAGGCTGCACAGGCTCTAGAGACTGTTGAGGCACTGGAGGCTGCACAGGCCCTAAGTCTGCCAAGGCAATGACGCTTGATAGGGCGCTAGAGTCTGTCAAAACTCTTCAGAGACCAAGACTGAGGGGAAGGCTTGTGGCACCTGGCAGGCAAGGGATGGAGCGGGCAACGTGTGCGTTGCTTGGTGACTTCTTTATGTGCAGCAACTGGGCTTGGGTGGTGCATTATGTGTGCAAGGCTTGGTGTAGTGACAGCCCCGGGCGTGCTTTGTGTAAGCACAATCCCATGCAACGCGATGCAGGCAATTTAATGCGGGCAGTCCTTGTTCCGGTATATTGGCGCTTGGCATACTTTACTGGTGCGGGCGGGAGCGAGTGGCATGCAGTGGGCAGTCCAGCAGCTGCGCCTGGCATGGACACGCTTGTGCGTGCGCACAGGTAGCCAGCAAGATGGAGATGCCGGCATCAGGGGGGCAGCCGGTCGTGCTGCGCATAGGCATGCACACAGGCCCGTGCGTGAGCGGCATCGTAGGCACCAAGATGCCCCGATTCTGCCTGTATGGCGACACCGTCAACTTTGCGGCGCGGATGGAGAGCACGTGCAAGCCTGGCATGGTGCATGTGAGCCAGGCGACGTGGGAAGCGCTGGGACCGCCCGACCTGGAGGCCGACCCTCACTGGTGCGTTTGCTGGGGGCTGTGGTTGCTGCTAAGCCAACTGGTTTAGTTGTTGGGTGTGTCAAGATGTGATGCCAGATGTGTATGAGCAGGTCTGGACCATCGGTCACTGCACAGAACAGGGATCTGCTAAGCAACATACAACTGGCTGCTCTGCAGGAGCCAGACCCCTGGAGTAGAGGCCAAGGGCATTGGTTTTGTCCATACATACTTGTGGAGCAGTACGGTGACCTGTCGAGCGGGTAAGAAGGCAGGCCATGAGGGTCAAAATTAGGGTCTTGATGACTGGCAAGTTGCAGTGTTGTTGTGAGTCGTCTTTAAGAGCTGTGGTTGAGCTGGAAGGCATGTGCGGCAGTCATTCCTTGAGTAGTGCTGGTGCGGTGGCACTGTGTGTTAAAGGTGCAGACCTCCAACTGTCGACACGCACCCCAAGCTCGGAATCTTAGTAAATTAGTGATTTGTAAAGTGTATTATAAAGCAACAATGCAATTTGCTTAGAAGGTATCGCCAGCTGGATGCTCTGGCCCCTTATACATTGCTTGCTTGTGCTCAAACTTGATTGAACTTCCCATTTGAAAATTGAATGGACGTGTCCAAGAGCATTGCCCTTGTCTCATTTGACACTCATTTAGATGGCTGCTTGACGCTGTAGCCGGACTAGGTAAGCGGATGGCTCGCGAAAAGTTTATCTGACTGGTGTTGTTCACTGGTGCTTGGCTTAATTGTTCATGGTACTTTGAATGAGCATTGAAATTTACTTGTCTACACGGACTAGTCAGGATTAACGCTTGCTTTTTGCTAAAGTTTTCCATACAGGTCCAGGGTGTGCGGATGCATAGCATGATATTTGCCCTTGGTTGTTTCGCTACTCCCACTATTCCTTCTCTACTACACACTTAAGGCTGAGTCTCTACTACACACTTGAACATTGAACCTTCTCTACTACACACTTAAGGCTTCTTCTTTGTGCATCAAACAGCTTCTTCAGCTTTGTCAAGTGAGCAAGCATTGGGCTCCTTCATTTTGTTGCCAGCTTTATCTCTGAACTTTTTTAGTCCCTAGTCTGGAGCGTTGAGAAGGCCTTTCACTCATATGGTATCTTTTATATGGTACTTATCTTTCACTCATATGGTACTTATCTTTCATATGGTGCCTGGGCCCTAAGTGGCCCCTCTTACGTGATGTTCCCTCCCTAGCCACCTCCCTAGGGAGTATTTCACTGCCTATTTAGTTTCTCTTTTTTTTTCTTTTTCTTTTCCCTCTGAAACTGGAAATGGCTGTCAGGTGAAATCAACGTCACATAGAAACAAGCGTCATGGCATGCCATACAACTTTACTCAGGTACTCAGTTTTGGTAAATGTGGATGTTTAACGTCCAAGGTGGAGTCTCTCTCCAGCAGAGGACGGACACAGAGGATGGAAAGCTGTCAAGTGCCTTCAGTCGATTCTGCAGATGCTTCCTCTTCCTTGTGTA
>LKMJ01004667.1_pt1 | contig 12935 bp, 14 predicted proteins | sample 643391 | NCBI WGS metagenome assembly LKMJ01 (sample SAMN04112250, study PRJNA286221) | soda lake metagenome | biome: soda lake; feature: Kulunda Steppe; material: water; isolation source: sample PL-Br10 brine of Picturesque Lake | place: Russia: Kulunda steppe | collected 2010-07
CTCTCTCTCTCTCTCTCTCTCTCTCTCTCTCTCTGTCTGTCTGTCTTTCTCTCTCTCCCCTTCCTTCCTTCCTGCCTGCCTGCCTGTGTGTGTCTGTCTGATGCGTGTCTGTTTGATCACACTTGAATTCAAACACAGAAATTATTTGGATCTTGATCTATCTCCCACTATTGATCAAAGCTGCTTTCAATAGGACATGCTCATTGTAGACACACACACACACAAATATGCGTATTCATAAATGAGTCAATTAATACAGGCATGTGGTGGTTCGGTTGTCCACTCACATGATTGGGGATTTTAAAGCCCACCGGGAAGCCAAGAGGTTTGTCATGCCGTGTATCACGTTCAACTAGAGGTGCCTTGTCCAGGTACCTGTGCATAAACAATGAGATGAGCCAAGACCTCATGGACATGGACCTGAGGCTTTACAGGTGCACAGACGGCTATAAAATGCTTTTGTACTCAAATATTAAGACCATCTGGGTACTTAGGTATGCACCAGCATGAGCTGGGTACTTGAGCAAACACTTGACGACAAGTTCAACAGAGCCCAGAAGGCACTCAGTGTGCTGATGTGTGTTTGCCGTTGTGCACTGGTGCTTTCAGGCGCTGGTCCTCACAGAGCAGCGACATAATTATGGTGGCGGCCAGCAACATGCAGGTGCTTGGCAACTCATGTAGCAATTGGCCGGTTTCATTCCTAAGTATTATTCCTTTTTGCTAAGGGGCAGGTGGGGAACGCCACTCCAAACATTTAAATACAGCTATGTCATTGCCTGAATATGTAGCACCTGAGTTGATACTCTTTCCTCGGTCCAAGCACCCACTCACATATGCAGTCTGTAGCCACCATCAACAGCAGCCCTGAGGCTCTCCGCCTCGCTCCCATTAAGCGCAAATCTCTGGCATGAGACCAAGCATTTCTGGTCTTGGGAAAATATATGAATCTGCAACGTTCACAATAAATGGGATAGCACAGGGCATGCCAACTGGATAAGCATGGAAGGCAGGAAGATGAGCAGAGGTAGTGAGCAACGGTAAACGCAGGGACTTGGCGCAGGGGACACATGGTAGTGGGGATGCTTAACAGAGAGTTTGAGTGGTAATCTAGGGAGAAGTCAAGAGACCCACCGACCCAGATGCCTGAGGGCCCAGAAATCAGGTGCCCACAGGCCCTGTGCCTTAGGGCCCCATTATAAGCCCACAGGCCCTGCACCTTGAGGCCCCATCATTAACCCACAAGCCTTGAGGTCGAGAGATCAGAAGCCCAGAGCCCAAAGGCCACAAAAGCACCCAACGCCCAAGCAAATTTTTTCAATTGGAATGCAATTGGAATGCAAATCAAAAGCCCAAAAGTGCTGGCGATGACTTTGCCTGGCGAGCCTCATTGGTTTGAATGCAGTTAAGCGCTGCATTAGTAGTGACACTGTGCTACAGCAGCTGGACAAAGCAGCTGCTGACCACCCAAAAGCAGCAGAAGATGAACAGTAGACAGAGGAGAGGGAAGAGGACAGAAGCAAAGAAGGCGCGCAAGATATCGCGTGCCCCTGTGTTTATGTGGGCTATGGTGGCGAAGCCATGGGTGCTGTCGTAAGTGTCATGCAAGTACCCTTCCATTTACGAGGAAGGTCAACGACAAAAAACACTCAGCAGGCTGCATCAGAGTGAAGCTATGCAGCCTGCCTGGAGGCTGAAGGCAAGGCTTCAACATGCTCGTGAGCAACTCTCTTGCAGGGCTGCTGACCTGGCGCCTTGGGTAAGAAAGGGACATCAATGGGTAACAAGAAGTCGAGTCTCCAGGGGACATTGGACAATCTGTCAGTGTCGTTTGGGAAAACTCGCGAGCATGAAAAGAATGAGGCCAGCAACATGGCCGATAGCAAACTTGCCTCACGTATGACCACTAGATATGCAACTCACAGGGTACGTCCAGCGTGCAGGTGCATGGAGCCGTGGCACCTGCCACAGAGCCGCCATGGCTAAGGCGTCAGCAGGCTCTGGCGGCGCTTCACTCAGCTGCACCTCCAGCGTGTCGAAAAAAGTTAGTCCTCCAGAGCAGAATGGCAGGCTGCTGTAAGCAATGGGTGCACAGCCCTGGCATGTGTCGTCGCTGCCAGGCAGCAGCTGGCCGGCAACAAGGAGGTGCGGCAACTCGTATGCAGCAGCCTGTGACCACATGCACAAACGCGCACTCGCACATGGACACGCACATACGCACACGCACGCACACGTGAGCGCGCGCACACTCACATACATACACACACACGCGCGCGAGCACGTACAGAGCAATAATGAGGAGTGCGTATTTCTACCCCTTTTCCTTTTTTCCTGACCAAGAATACAATTCACAAATGCATGCCAATAAAGACACACATACATGCTACACAAGTGCGCAGGTCCTCCACAAGGACCACTGCATTTGCCTTTCATAATGTCATTGTCCGGACCTTTCCTGGCATGAAAGGTATAATGCTAACGCTCCGCTGAGGTGGCTCTGTGCCTGGAATGTAGAGTGCCTGGCCAGGTTCCAGCATTGCCACGATGAGTAGGCAGCTCAGAAGCGCGTGCATCGTATTGAAGAATACAGACAGCCCTTGCAAAACTTTACGCACACATTCTCTTCTTTTCAACAGGTATCGGAGTCGCAACTGAAGCCCTAACGGCCGTAACACAACAAAAAGTATATGTTGTTATCGTTCAAAACCTGCCATACCTATTTCTCCTGGATTCATATTTTTGTTTTATCTATCTGTGGTGGGAAGAGGTGGAAGAGATTGAATCAAAATGAAATCAGATGTAAAGGATCAGTTCTATCTGATCCCAGAAAGGCCTGACCAGCCGCGCCAGATTAGTGCAGAGCCAGATTTATGCTGCGTTGTAACCAGGAGGTTGGTGGAATATTGAGTCCTGTTGTCATTTCAGCTTTTATATGTATAGCCATGTGTATGTTTCAAGTTGCGCATGTCAAAGACACACTCACAGTAATACCTTAAGCTTGTTTGCTTCTAGCAACTTTGTAAGATGCACTTCAGGGAGTAGCCCCCTCTGGCCCTTAAGGATTGGGGGCAACAGGCATCCAGTCCATCCACCCATTTCAGTCCAGTGTGAGTCCCATGAAGAGCATGCCTCGGCACTGCTGAACAAGCCTGTCAACCAGAAGGCTGGACAAGGGTTTCAAACACTCCACAGTCTCATCGCGGGCAGCCTGTTGTCTGCTTGATGTACACTGTCGCTATAAACAGCTGGTCATACACTGCATTTGCTCAAATGCAGCTGTGTTATGCCATGCCACGAGTCTATTTGGTGTGCAGGAGTATTTCAGCATGACTAACCGAGCACAACCAGGAACGGGAACATGGAACAACATACATCCACACAGCATAATGCACACAACACCACTTTTTAAAGTCAGACTTCTGGCTTGGAGCGAGTGGGAGGGGAGTGCCCGAGAAGAGCGGTGGTACAAAAGCATAATAGGAGGTGCGCACCAGCACACGATTGGACTATTTGAGACCACCATTTCTTCTGCTTTCATCATCTTGCTAGTGAAGTACAAGCTGGAGAAGGCGGAAGCATGCTTAGAAGAATTGTAAATTGTTTCTTCAGCTGGACGTTAATCCACGACCCCCAACTCTGGATAACAGTTATCTCGTTTCATCATCCATGGCCTTGGGCTTATTTAGGTATTCACCGACATTACCGTGGTAACCTGTAAAATTTTTTTGCCTGCAAGCTGCTACTGACGCAGAACCCAACCCCCAGACCAGGGTGTGCGTTTTCTGAACTCCAAAGTGCCGAGGAAAACCACATTACTGCTGAACCCCGGCCCGAGCAAGTTTCCAAAGACACAATATTATCATATCGTACATATCTATACAGTGTAGGTGCTCTTATGACCGGCCTTCATGAAATAAATTACGAATCGCCTTGGCGAGAGAACAAAACTAGTCAATGTATGGCAAACATCAGTCAAAGTACGTGATCTCGTTATTGACGTCAAACAAACCATACTCAAATCCACCGGTTGAGCTAAATTGTGGCACAACCCAAGCTTCATGATCTATTTGCACTCTTGCCATCTCTGGGGCGAGGCTGGTCCGCCTGCATTCATGGAGGTTCAATTGGGTTAACATCGGCCAAAGTTTAGAAGTGTGAGTTCCCACATCTTGTCGCGCAACCACTTGCTTTCAATTAGCAATGCTCACTGAATAAGCTCAGGGCTCTTATGCACAAGACCAAGTACATGGACTGCCAAAATCGGCATGTCATTGGCACATCTTAATTAAGCTGGGTGAAAGTACATGCTATGTTACCCAACAAGAAAACAGTGCCTTTAATGGACTTCATTTGCATATTGATCAGACCATTGATAAAACAAGCAGCTGTTCCAAGTATATCTAGAGTGATGCAAGGAACAGTTGTTTTTGGCCCTTGATCCTCTCCCCCAGCAAATACCCATGCCCCGCCAGCCTCTAAAAACACATGATTATTTCTCATTACAAAGCCGTGCCACCTCCTTAGCCAGCATGCCCAGTTTCACGCCTATAAGTGCCAAGATACACACATGAGGTGGTACAAAATACTAAAATAGATGTGTACAGATGTATGGATGGGAGGAAAATGCTCTAAACAGCGTCTTACACTATAACTTACGAGACTTGGGCACCTGATGAAACCCACACTTCAGTTGAGGACATGTGCACAGACATAAAATGTTAATACACCTTACCATACGTGTACATAAATAAAAAAGCATAAGAAATTGGAAAAGGATAAGATTAACAGAAGCTTCACCTAGGCGAAAAGGATGCCTTGAACACCCCAGCGCCGTCAGCGCGCACATTTCCATGCAAGTCTAGAACAATGGGGTGAGGGGCAGATTGGATTGACAAGTGGAGGAGCCATGAAGACAGGTGTTTTCCAGTTACCTATATTTTTCAGCTAGACAGGATACAAGCTTATGCGTGCCATAAGTGTAGATGCCATAAGGGTAGATGGAGCAGCAAAACTTGTGTTTGAATCCTTGTTGGTTGTATTGTCTGTTGTCTTTTTTAATGAAATACAGTGAGTAGATCAGCTTTAATCAAATGCATGTACAAATAAAGAATTTCAGAGCCCATACCTGACTGCTCGCCTAGCACAAATGCTGATGGGTTCACACACACACACACACACAAGTATCACAAGATCTTACTTTGATTGGAGGAACGTTGGGACGTATCCGGGGCGATCAGTGCTCGGTCCCTTAGCATTGCTGTCACCACCCTTAGCATGTGGAGCTGACACCTGCAAGTAAATGTGTGCTTGCAGTCAGGGATGTAAATGACGCATTTCATCGCATTTTCCACTGTGGACAAAATGGACTCTTTTCTTGTTGTGGACACTACAGGTTATCTTAGATATGAAAGAAGGGGTTTGGTAGCCACAGCTCCGCTCAAAAACTCTGCTCTTTTTTGATGCATTTTTGCATCAATCACAAACATGTCATTCAATGCAAATCAGCTTCTTTCCTGCTGTGCTCTTCTCAAATCCAAATCACTGAAGTTCCTACCACTGCTAAGACCCCTCCTCCTCCTCTTCTGAGTGCACCACCCAGAATTGGGACTTGTACTGCTGCTGTAGGGACTGTGTGCACTTGGCCAAGCGCAGGTTGCAGTATAATTGCACCACAGTCAGTGGTGTGTTTGGTAGTCAGGCGGTTGCGGCTGTCGCTGTGCATGTTGCTGAAGTTGCTCCAGTTTTGCTCACACCGAGATGCTGTTGCTGAACAGCTGAGGATCTGGACAGCCGTATAGGTCAGTAGAAGGGCAGCTGGGGAGGTAGTTTGGCTACCCCAGACCTCCCTGGCCCAGCTTCTGTTTTTGCCAGGTCAATTTGGCGTGCTATATGTATCAAACTTTTTACGTAAAACACGAATTCTATTGTTGTGGACCTCCCGGATCAGCGCTAATTACATCCCTGCCTGCAGTTGTTAAAAGCAGCTATGTGTGTTGGAAGTCTGGTGCACCATTCAACTAGGGACACTAAGACATGTCTTGCAGGAGGAGTGCAAATGGACCAGGTGCCAACGTGGGGAATAAGTACACACGCATCGTGCATCCAAGCCGCAATTGAGATCTCACAAGCAACTCTTTATTGTTGACTGGCGCTTGAGGCTTGTAGGTGGAAGTCTTCAGAGGGTCGTCAATGCTCATACGCTCCCAGTAGGGTTTGCATGACAGCAAATGCTTGATTAAACTGGAACTTTACGGTGCATGACTGCAGGGCCATGCATGGCGACCTGTCTGTTTTAGCGAGATGCGCATTCATTTTCACCTGTGCTTGCATAAAACCGCCCCATTCTGTAATTGCCGCAGAAACGCACTGCCGTGCTTGAAATGCCTCTTTTTGGGCACACGGTAACCCTTGCGTCATGTTTGCCATATGTTTCCCCCTTGTGCCCACAAAAGAAGCCCTAACTGCTTTGCCATGTTTCCCCCTTGTACCCACAAAAGAAGCCCTAACTGCTTTGCCATGTTTCCCCCTTGTGCCCACAAAAGAAGCCCTAACTGCTTTGCCATGTTTCCCCCTTGTGCCCACAAAAGAAGCCCTAACTGCTTTGCCATGTTTCCCCCTTGTGCCCACAAGAAGCCCTAACTGCTTTGCCGAGGCATGCATGTGCACTGGCAGACATTGGCTACCTGCCTTGCGGAAAACCTCTCTGGCTGTGTGGGGTGAGCTTGAGCTGAGGTGGCTGGCGGAAGGCAGATACGTGCCAGATGGCCACCGACAAGCATGTGCACATGCAGATGCACTGCCTGGTAGCCTCGCCTTCCTCCACAGCAAGCCTGCCTGCACACCTGCACGCGTGCCCACACGGCAACGCACCTTCTCCATCATGGCCCGCAGGTGGGCATGGGGCTCCCTCCGCTTGGGCTGTGCCGCGCGGCCCCTCTCCCGGCCCTCCTGCAGCGCGTCCGGCTTTTGGGACGAGTAGCTGATCTCAGGTGTGATGCGGGTGCGTGGGGGCACCTGCGCAAGCAACACGCCCTGGAGTGTGAGCAGTGCACATAACGATGGTGGTGATGATGATTAGGCTGATGAGGGCGATGACGGTGACGGTGAGGCTGATAATGATGGTGATAATGGTGATGATGCACAGCACAGCAGCACAATCCTTGATGCATGGCCCCGCAGTCATTCACCATGAAGCCGCATAGCAGCAGCAGCAGCAGCAGCAGCAGTAGCACCACGACAGCAGTGGCAGCGGCAGCAGCAGCAGCAGCAGCAGCAGCAGTAGCAGCTACTTCTTCTCCCTCTGCAGGTTGAGGGCCATGGCAAGTCCTTGCCCAAGCTATCCCCCCCGCATATGCACGGGCCAAGTGCACTCATGTTTTGTACTGATGCCTTGTGGGGGGCACTGACTTTGAGCCACAGACCGAATGACTCAGGTGTTGAGGCCGTTTCTGGTCTTCATATGCAGTGATATGGATGTGTCATCAGGTAATGATGGCTAGAACAAGCACTTTTTGCGCGTCGGGGTGGTGATCGCGGCTTGGCAAATAGTGTACAGGGGTGTGATGTCCTCAGCCTGCAGATGTCGCGCTGTGTCTCTTCCCGCTCCCCAGCGTGCCAATTAGTGCTTTTTCTGGTAATGGGCAATAAGGGCGGGCGCGGGAGGTGGCGGGTGCGGTTTCCTGATGCGCTTGCACGAGGTGCACCTCTGTGGACAGGCCATTCGGTCCCTTCCCCCCGCGCAGGCGCCCCCCGATGTTGCACGGCGTGCCCTGCACTGTGGATGTTGCACGGCGTGCCCTGCACTGTGGATGTTGCACAGCGTGCCCTGCACTGTGGATGTTGCACAGCGCGCCCTGCCCTGTGGATGCAACAGTCCCCCCAAGCAGCCATGGTGTGCGGGGGAGGGGGCGGGACAGCAGCGCCGGCGGGTGAGGGCACAGTGGTCAAGGTGCAGGCACCTCCCAAGATGCGAGTACGCGGCCTGGCGATGCGGGCTGCTTGCATCTTTGGGGGGGTGCACACCCATATGCACACTCTTTCACACCCACCCACCCGCGCATCCAAGTTCACGCAGAGGGCCATGGCCAGGGTCCGCACCTGGACGGTGACGTACGCGAGGTCCTCCTCCGTCAGTACCCGTGCATCCACCTCCAGCCGCTGCGCCGCGTCCTGCGCGGTCTGGACCCCCTGCTGGCGCCTCTCCTCATCCCCCTCCCTGGTTCCAGGGCCTTCCCCCCCCCTTGGATCTGCCCTGCCAGCCACTACACCGCTGCTGGCGCGAGGGGCGCCCTCGTCGCCGCTGCCGGCGCCTCCACCACCCTCGCCGGGAGCTGCCCCTGGGTCGCTGTGGAAACATGTGTCCCACCAGCCTTGCGCCTCCTGGCGCAGCAGGTGCTGCTGCTGCTGCAGCTGCTGCTGGTGCAGGTGTGGGGAGAAGGCGGGGGGCTCTCCACGGCCCAGGGATGTGGCGGGCCGGCCTGCGGCAGGCGTTGCAGGCACGGGTTTGTGGTTGCAAGGCTGTGCTTCGTGCAATTAAGTGTGCTGTGCTGTCCAGTTGAGCACGCGTGCGTTTGCACATGAGTGTTGGCTCCACCATGGCCAAAAAGCTCCCATGCAGAAGGACAGCGTTGCAGGTAAGAGAAAACCAAGGGTAGCAAAACAGGGGGCACCCCCCCTTCCGCAGGAGCCCCTGCTGCGCCCCACGCGCACGATTTGGTGCCTGGTTTGCCTGTGTTGGCGTTCTGTTGACAGCGGGAGGCGCAGGAAGGGCGGGGAGCATGGTGCCCCGCAAACCCCCATGCGCGTGCTAGCAACTGATTGACGCCGGTTGGTCCGCCCCCCCCTTTCTGCAAAGCACTCCTCACAGCACAGCGCGCCCTCCGCATTGCGTGCGACAGGCATCAACATCAACAATGGCGTGCGGGGGAGGGGGCGGGGCAGCTAGCGGATGGGGGCGTGGTCAAGGGGAAAGGCTGCAGTGTTGTGTGTACTTGCAAGCACACATGTATGCACGCAAGCAGGCAATGCTGCAGATGCCCCAGGCAACGCGCCGGCACTTACGCCAACACTTGACACTGTGTGCAAGATGGTGAAAAGCGCGCACTTTTCGACCGCTCTTGATGCACCGGCTCACATGCACACACGCGCACTGGTAAACACAGCATGGCACGCAACACGCACAAGACAAATGCAACACAAGTAGTGAAGGGACCCCTCAAATGCCCCTGCAACGACTGCCGCATCAGCACCAGCAGCTGCAACAGTTGCCCTCATTGCTCGTTGCCACACTTGCGCCCACTTCTGCAGCCAAACCCTTGGCAAGAGCAACTGTGACGACAGACAGCCGCAGCCGCGACAACAGACAGTAGCACCTCAGGGAGGCCCTTTAGAGGGAAACGGGCAGCAGAGCTTGAATGGCCAGGGGTCCTGGGGATCACATTGCCGCCAAGCTGCAGCGACGGCAACTGTGACGATGCGCTGCTGCCCAGACGACAGGCAACAGTACCTGTGATTGGCCCAGCACCTGTGATTGGCCTTGGATGGGCAGCGGCCCGTGGGAGCTACGTGCAGGCGCTCCGATTACAAACCCTCTGTTCGGTGCATGTGCAATCCATAGGTCACTGGAAAATTAAGATGAGCAGCGGACCTTGAATGGGCAGCGGCCCATGGGAGCCGCGCGCGGCAGCCGCGCGCTGGCGCTCCATGTTCTTGGCCATCAGCCTAGACGAGAAGGGGGGCAGGGCGGAGCGCTGGAGCTGGGTCGCAGTGGGCTGCGTCTGGTCGACAGGCGCCGCCCCCTCGGCTGTTGCTGCCATCGCCACCGCCGCCACCCCTGCCGCCTGCCGCCCCCACCTCGGCTGCTGCGATGGTAGTGGCGCCTTTTTGGCAAGGCCTTCGCTGCTGGCAACGCTGGCCACAGACTGCTCGCGCTCTGGCGACCGCACGGCCCCCATTCTACCCGCCAGCTCTGCTACCCGCCCTTTGCTGCTGCCCTCGGGCACGGGCGGTGCCGGGCCCGCTGCAGTGCGCGGCTGCGCGCGCAGCGCGGGCGGGGACGCCTTGCTGGCGGGAGGCGCAGGCGGTGGCGCTTTTGGCGCCAGCAGTGGCCCGGTGCGCTTGGGCGGTGAGGCGGGCTGCTTGGTTTGCGCAGCTTGCCTGAGCAGCGCCTTCAGCGCGGCCTGCCGTGCAGCTGCCGACTGCACCGCCGCTCCCTGCTTGTCCCAGGATGGCGGCTCAGGTGCGGCTGGCCCTGCAGACACGCACAGGTGCACACACACATACACGATCATGCAGCTGTGGCAGCGTGATGAGGCAGCAGCACACAGGCACTCTCATGCGAAGTGTGCAGCAGTGTGACATGCCCTTCATACCTACAAGGAAATCAGTCTCGCACTGCACATACTTGCTCACTCATGTTGCTTCAAAGCATATTTATCACATTGCAACACACATGCAGCGCCCATGCTTGCTTGCACACACACATACACACAGACACACATGCGCGCGCGAGCGTGCACACACATGCATGGTCACACACGTGCATGGTCACAAACACACACATGGTCACACGCACGCATGGTCGCACATGTGCACAACACAGCCAGGGATTGGCAGCATTTGCAGCAGGCACGCGCAAAGAGACTGCGTACCAGGCCTTGTGCTGCTTGGCGCAGGGCTCAAGAACTCGAGGGCTGACCGAATGGCCCTCTCCCTTTCAGCCTTCTCCACAGCAGCCACAGCATCGCGGCGCTCCCTGCACGTGCGTGCATGTGTGCATGCGTGAGTGCACATGTGTGCATGCATTTGTGTTGCGTGCTTGCATGCATGTGCACGCATGTGTGCAACTGGCATGGCTTAGCAGTGCTCCCTGCACCACAGGCTCACAGGCAGGGCGCATTTCACCTACACGCGCGTGGGGGGCAAAAGCTCTGTGCTCTTGCCACAAGTCGGCACTGTTAAGCAGCATGAGGCCAGAACCACAAGCTGGCCACGACATGCTGCAAGCCTGGGCTTGTGTCTGCTCTGTGCAGCGAGCATGCGGGCCAGCTTGCGGCATCGACATACCAAGCAAGTGGAATTGGGAACAGAGCCAGTGCTGTGCCTTCCGGTGCTGTGCGTATGCTGCGCACAGGCTGCGCCCTGCGCACTGGCCTGTCTGTGCACTGCACTGTCTGTGCACTGCACTGTCTGCGCACTGCACTGTCTGCGCACTGCACTGTCCGTGCACTGTCCTGTCTGCGCACTGCACTGTCTGTACACTGTCCTGTCTGCGCACTGTCCTGTCTGTGCACTGTCCTGTCAGCTTACTGTCCTGTCTGTGCACTGTCCTGTCTGCACACTGCACTGTCTGTGCACTGTCCTGTCTGCGCACTGCACTGTCTGTGCACTCTCCCGTCTGCGCACTGCAGTGTCTGTGCACTGTCCTGTCTGCGCACTGTCCTGTCTGCGCACTGCACTGTCTGTGCACTGTCCTGTCTGCGCACTGCACTGTCTGCACACTGTCCTGTCTGTGCACCGCACTGTCTGCGCACTGTCCTGTCTGTGCGCTGTCCATTCAAAGACTTTTGGAGGGGGCCTTAGGAAGCTGCGCGGCCTGACGGAGCAGAGCCACAACGGAGCAGCCTTGACAGAGCAGCCACGACAGGGCAGTCTTTGGAGCTGGTTTGCACGTGCGCCTGTGCGCCAATGCCCCTGTGCGCCTTTGCATCGGCGCAGGGCCACAGCAGCAGAGAGCAGGTGCCTCCCTGTCCAAGAGCATACAGGTGGACACTTGCAGGTGGACACAGCCGTGTGGCCAAGTCGAGTCAGGGAGTGCATGAGAAGCGACCGGAGCACAAAAGGAATTGCACATGAGGCTTTGTTGATAAGGCTGTCCTGAGCTTGCACCACCCCTACTGTGAAAACATGCACGGACCCCTTCTGTGAAAACATACACACATGCACACACGCGCACACGCACTGCACAATGCGAGTGAATGCGAGCGTGATAGGGCCGCACAGGGACAGCACCCCTTTATGTACGCACCGCCACAGGCTCTCCAGCACTTCCTTGTGATGGTCTGGCTTCCTCTGACCGGGCGCCATCCCATCCTCCTCCTCCGCCTCCCCCTCCTGCGGCAGGCCCCGCATCTTGGGTGGGTACAACGCCCCCCTGCGCATTTGCCGACACACACCGCACGACGGGGACAAGGAGATACCCAGTTCTGTGACAACACGCCACGGCCTGCCCAATAGCCCTGCATCTTGGGTGGGTGCAATGCCCCACAGCGCAACTGCTGGCATATGCATATGTACAACAGGGGAGGTGAGAATCTGGCGCGCACAGCAGAACTGGCACGCTCTGCAGAACAGGGGGAGCAAGAACCTGCCGCGCCCTGGATTCTCTGGTACAGCTCTGCGATGTAGGCGCTCGGGAGCTTGCAGGCTTGTGGTGGCCTACTGAGGCCATCTGTGCTGCAGCTGAGGCGTTCTGAGTGCTGAGTGCTGCAGCTGAGGCATTCTGTGCCACGGCTGAGCACCGAGAGGGCGCTGGGGGCAGGCTGGTGGACGCACTGAGGCTGTGCGCCGCACGCAGCAGCAGCAGCAGCAGCAGCAGCAGCAGCGGCTGCCCTTTTGCAACGCATGAGCACTTTGCAACGCATAAGCACTGTCAACATGGCCATGCTTGCAGTTTCAATCATGGTGATGCACGGAAGCTTGTGCGTGATGGAAGAAGGGGACAAGGGACAAGGGGCCTTCTGGTGCTGGCAAAGCAGAGCAGTAGGCTGCCTTGCGTCTACTCGGTGAACATGGACCAATTGGAGGCAGGACAGAGGGACGCCTTTTAATTTTGTAGGTAGCTAGGTAGGTAGAAAAAGAGAGGGAAAAGAGAGAGAGGGGAGGGGGGAGAGAGGGAGAGAGGGAGAGAAAGAGAGAGAGAGAGAGAGAGAGAGAGA
>LKMJ01004668.1_pt1 | contig 12934 bp, 12 predicted proteins | sample 643391 | NCBI WGS metagenome assembly LKMJ01 (sample SAMN04112250, study PRJNA286221) | soda lake metagenome | biome: soda lake; feature: Kulunda Steppe; material: water; isolation source: sample PL-Br10 brine of Picturesque Lake | place: Russia: Kulunda steppe | collected 2010-07
TTCTCTTAATTGGATTATTTGCTAACTGTGCCTATCACTGAAAGAGGAGACAGGTTGAGAGAGGATTTGCAGAACCTGCTTCTGCTCAAACGTTTGCATATAGAATTTTTAAAAAATTGCCTTCATTTCTATTATAGTTAGATTAAAACTAATTGTCAAATATTCTCAGCGAAATTTCTCTATTTTTTAAAATGAATGGAGGATTAATCTCATAGTTAAAGAATTTAATATTTAGAGGAAAAGGGTTCTCTGTTATTTGCAGCAGAAAAAAGGAGGGACTATTCATGGTTAGCAGCCGTTATTTAGCTCAGGAACTATTTCAGGGCCTGGGACCGGAAGGACAGAAAAAACTGCAGGAAGGCCGGGTGCTGCTGGTGGGTTGCGGAGCGCTGGGCAGCGTCAGTTCGCAGATATTAACCCGGGCCGGAGTCGGTTATCTTAAAATCGCCGATGATGACCAGGTCGAGTTGGCCAATCTCCACCGCCAGCTGCTTTTTACCGAAAAAGATGCTGAGTTTTCCACTCTCAAGGTTCATGCCGCCCGGGATTTCCTCAGCCAGGTTAATTCTGAGGTAGAAATAGAGATATTTGATGAAAAATTATCGGCAGAAAACGGGCCGAAGCTGGCTGATGATGTCGATCTGATTCTGGACTGCAGTGATAACCCAGAAGCCCGCCGCGCCATAGACTCCACCGCAAAAAATATCGGTATACCCTGGATCTATGGTGGGGTAGCAGCTTCGGTGGGCATGGTCAAATTCGTGGCAGCTGACTCGGGAGAGTCAATCGAAAATTGGTTCGATTTCACCAGCGGCAGCGAGGCCTTCTCACCTTGTCAGGACGGCATTTTAAATACTGTCCCCCTGCTGGTTGCTACCCTGCAGAGCAATGAAGCTCTGAAATATCTCAGCAGGGCCCATGACAGAATCAATCATAACCTGATCTACTTTGATCTCTGGGAAAATGAATTTGAGTCTCTGGATGTTATTTTAAATGAAGAAGCTGAAGCTAAGAAAAAACAGCAAAAGTGATTTTTACAATCCCCAGCAGAAGGAGCAAAAACAATGGATCTGTCAACTCCCCGGCAGCGCCGGGAATTTCTTAGAAATCATTACGGACAGACCTGGCGGGAATCGGTCACTTCCTGGAAGAGAGTAAGCTCCAGTCTGGCAGGAGAAAAACCGGACCGGGTCCCCTTTGATTTCTGGGCCGTTCCCGAAGTATATGACAGCCTGAAACAGTACCTGGGCGTTAAAAATGTCCTGGAGGTAGAAGAGCTGCTGGGCAGCGACTGCCGCAGAGTTACAGCAGATTATACCGGTCCTGCTCCCAGAAAAAATCCCGATGGCAGCTACATTGATCGCTGGGGCACCCACCGCCGTGAGGTTGAACACTCCTGGGGAGGGGCCTATCAGGAGTACGCCCGCTTCCCTCTGGCAGAGGCAGAAACTTCTGGAGATATCAGAAACTGGCCGGGCTGGCCAAGACCCGAGCACTGGGATTATTCCCGGCTGCCGGAAAAAATTGCAAATATTAACCGGAAAACCCGCTATCACATCAGGGTTGAGCTGGGTGGCATCTTTGAGCTCTCCTGGGGGCTTTATGGTCTGGAAAATTTTTTGATCGGTCTGATTGAAAAGCCGGAAATACCCTGTGCCATTATGGATCGTTTCACCGAATTATTTCTGGCTCTGGCCGGCAGGGCCCTGAAGGTTGCTGCTGACAGGATTGATATCATCTATACCTACGATGATATCGGAATGCAGAATAATCTTTTGATGTCCCAGGCTATGTGGCAGAAATATATTCTACCCCGCCACCGTAAGTTGAATAAATTTATCAAGCAGTATCCCGTAAAAATTATGTACCACTCCTGCGGAGCAATCTATCCTCTGATCCCCGCTCTGATCTCTGAAATGGAAATTGATATTTTAAACCCCCTCCAGCCCCGGGCCAGCGGGATGGATATGAAAAAAATTAAAGAAAGTTTTGGCAGCAGGCTGGCCTTTCATGGTGGTATTGACCTGCAGCAGACCATGCCCCGGGGCAGCACCCGGGAAGTTCAGCAGGAAGCAGAGTCCCGCTGCCGAATTCTAGGTTCTGGAGGTGGCTATATCTGCGCCCCGGCTCATCATCTGCAGTCCGATACCCCCCTGGAAAATATTATCGCCCTCTATACTGCCCGGCGAGAAATTTAACTGCCGGAGAAAATCTGCTTCAGGAGGCATAAAAAATGACAGCAAGTATTAAAAATATTATCTTTGATGTAGGGCAGGTTTTAATTAAATATAAACCCCTAAAAAATCTGGAAAAGGCTCTCCAGGATAAAATTCTGGCCAAAGATGTCTACACCAAAACCTTCGGTTCTCAGGACTGGCTTAAACTGGATCGGGGCCTGGTCACCAGGGAGGAACTGGTAACCGAACTTGGCCAGAGATATCCCGAATTAGAGGATATCATTGCTGAATCTATCCGGAATTGGCCGGAATTTTTAGAACCTGTTCCCGAAAACGCCAGCCTTTTAGAGAAGCTTAAAGAAAGTGATTACCATCTCTATTATCTTTCCAACTTTCCCCGGGAGGGTTTTAAAGAAACTCAGGAAATCTTTCCCTATCTGAAAATTTTTGAGGAGGGTGTCATTTCCGGGGAAACTGGATATATCAAGCCGGAGCCCGGTATTTATCGGGCGCTGATAGCAAAAACTGATCTTGAGCCCTCTCTTTCCCTTTTTATTGATGACTGCCAGGAAAATCTAACAGCAGCCGAAAAGTTTGGTTTTCAAACAGTTCACTATACCGCTGAAACAGATTTAAGAGAAAAACTTCTAGAATATCAGATAAAAATTTAAAACTGACTCTTTATATTTTTACCGGCTAAAACTGAACCTCTTTTCACCCGGTAAATTTTTGGGCTGATTTAAGTATACTCTAAAAGTCCCCAGGCCTTAAAGAACTGCCGCCCTACTTATCCACAGGGAGTGGATAAGCTGTTGATAACTGAACAGCTGATTGGGCAGCAGTTCGCAGCCCTATCTCTCCGGAAAAACTCCTGTCGAATTTTGAATCATTATATTTATAAGCAGATAAATCCCCGACACATCAAGCTTTATCGGGGATTTGCTTTTTTATTATATTTTGGATATTTCTGTTATCCTATTGATAATTATTTAAATTTAGCAGCAATTTCCCTCTGGCTTTTGCTTTAGCTGTTATTCACAACTGCCTGTGGATAACTTTTTAATAGCCTACCGAAATTCCTGATGGAGCAGCAATAAAGAACTGTTTTTATTCGGTGATTGCCGTCATTTTATTATAATCCAGCAGAAGCAGCGCTGCAATTACTATCCCGATCACTGCAAACCGCATTCCCGTCACCAGCGAAGTCCGATCAGCTATGGTGCCGCTAAAAACCGCCCCTAGACTGTAAATTGTGGTATAAAGGGTGGAAAAAAGCCCAAAGCCACTGCCCCGGGAGGCTTTTGGGATCATCTTTAAAACATAGGAATTGATAATGGTATTGTGACTCCGGAAAACAACCTCCAGCAGCACCAGAGAAATAATCACCCCGCCGTGATCAAATTCGCTGGTAAAATAGAAAAAGATCACCAGACTGATAAGATAAAAAAGAGCCAGCATTCTTTTGCTGCCAAATCTGTCAGCCGACCAGGCTACCAGAATTTTAGTTAGCACTCCGCTGATGGTAACAATCACAAATAACTGGTTGGCTCGACTGAAACTGTATCCCTGAAAGAAAAAGAGCAAAGAATTGGCGCTAAAAAGCAGTATTAAACTCCATCGGTTCAAATTTTCCATTCCGGACTCTCCTTATAAAACAGAGTAAAAGGAGATGAACTGTCTGCCCCTGAGCAAAGTGACAGCTCTTTTTTTTAACCCTGATTTACTAGAGAGTCAAATAGCATCATATTTGCTTCCAGCATCGAGCCCCGCATCAGATCATTTATGGCCTGACGATAATCTTCGGGTTTAGTTCCGGGTATCCTTTCCTTATCGGCCAGATGTCCAATCAACACCATGTTCTGCATTCTGGCATCTTCCAGATCCTCTTTAAAAACCCGCTCCACTGAAACATCCAGCTTATCAGCCTCGGCAACAATTCTGTCAGCCGTGATATCCTCCTCCTGCCCCAGTCTGGCTGCCAGAGTCTGCCAGGAAGTATCATAATAGACCAGCTCACCACCCCGCTTCAGGTGGGTAATCATGCCTCTCAGAGCTTCGTTTCTCTCCAGGGCAATTACCATATCGGCCTGCTGCTCCCTGATCAGCGGGGTAAAAGTCTTCGGTCCCAGCCGGAGATTGGAGACTACCATGCCGCCCCGCTGGGCCAGTCCATGGGTATCCACCCCCCGTACCGGATAGCCAGCATAATCAGCTGCCCGGATGAGAATTTCACTTAACATGCCAATCCCCTGACCGCCAACTCCAATCAGATAGAGATCGAGTTTGTTATTTCTGATCGTTTGAGTTCTACTCATCACCGCCACCTCCCTGCTCGGCAAAAACTATGGCCCGGGTCGGACAGGTCTGCAGACAGGAACCATCCCCGATGCAGAGATCATCCTGCACCCAGACCGTCCCATCTTCCTCCAGCTGAAAAGTGGGACAGGCAAAATCACTGACACATTCATGTATCTGAACACATTCTTCCTGATCAATTTTGACCTTCTTGTCTTTATAGGAGCCCTGACGCCGCTGCTCCCGGGTAAACTTCAGCATACAGGGATGCCTGGCTATAACGGCATTAAAACCAGAGCTGGAAACAGCCTGTTCGACCATTTCCTGCAGCCGGTCCTGGGCATAGGTGTCGGTTTCGTAAATTTCTTTTACGCCCAAACCTTCCAGTACCTGGCGGACCGGGATGGCTTCGACCTCCTGATTGAAGTTCTGCCCGGAAGCCGGGTGATCCTGATGACCGGTCATGGCAGTGGTGCCGTTCTCCATCAAAATCAGAGTCAGATTGTGATCGTTAAAGACGGCATTAACAATCCCGGGCAGCCCGGCATGAAACATGGTGGAATCACCCAGAAAGGCTACCACCTTTCTCTCATCGTTGAAGAGAGACAGGCCGGCTCCGGTGTTGGTAGAGTGACCCATCGAAAGCAGAACCTCCCCCATTTCATAGGGAGGAAGAAATCCCAGAGTATGACAGCCAATATCAGCTACCGTTATATCATGTTTATCCAGCGCCTTTTTGATGGGGTGAAAGGCCGAGCGGTGGCCGCAGCCCGGACACATCTGGGGCGGTCGGGGTGAAATTGGCAGGGAGCGCTCTTCAGTCTCCTCCTTCGGCAACAGATCAGGCCAGCATCTCCTTAAAACCCGGGCAACCTTGTCAGGGGTATATTCCCCCATCCAGTCTTCAATACCCTGTTTGCCCAGGATTCTGGTTTCGATTTTCTCATCGAAAGCCAGGCTTTTAATCTGCAGCTCCAGCACATCATCCAGTTCTTCCAGGATTTTAACTTCCTGATGCTCCTTGAGAAAAGACAAAATCAACTTTTTATCCAGTGGTTGAACCAGCCCCAGTTTTAAAATGTCGGGTTTGTTCTGACGATCATCATCAAGGTCCTGCAACACATCCTGCAGCGAGAGATAGGGCACCCCGGTGGTGATAATGCCCCTCTTTTTATTATTATTATCTTCAATCCGGTTGAGATCAGAGCTGCTGGCATACTCTCTCACTTTTTCCCATTTATTGAGAGCCCGGCGTTTCATGGGAAAAACCTCTCTGGTAATGGGAACATAGGGGCCGTTTTCACTGGAGAAACGAGGCTTATCATCAAACTCCAGGGGTTTCCAGCCGCCAAAAGAGACCCTCTCCTTGGCATGACAGACATGGGTAGTCAGCCGCAGGATAATCGGCATTTTCTCCCGGCGGGAAATAGCAACGGCTTCAAGATACATCCGGTAGACCTCCTGAGGAGTAGCCGGCTCCAGCATCGGAATATAGGAAAGCTGGGAGTAGTGCCGGTTATCCTGCTCATTCTGGGAAGAATTGGCTCCGGGATCGTCACCGATGACAACCACCATTCCACCGGTAAGCTCCATCAGACTTAACTGCACAAAACTGTCGGCTGCCACATTCAAACCCACACTCTTGAAGAAAACTGTGGAAAGATGGCCGTTGATAGAGGCTCCGAAGGCCAGCTCGGTAGCTACCTTTTCGTTGGTGGAAAACTCGAAGTAAAAGGGTCTTTCCTTCCGGGGAATGGCCTTGATAGCCTCGGCTATCTCGGGGGTGGGGGAACCGGGATAGGCCGCAACAACCCTGGTTCCGGCCTCCACCATGGCCCGCACCAGAGCGGAATTGCCTATCACAATCTCTGACTGCGCTTCTCTGGCCAGCATAACATCCTTAAGTTCTTTCATCAGATCACTCTCCTCAAAGAGATTAGTCCTGCTGCAAAATTTTTCTGTTATTACATTAACTTCTAGATAAAAAATAAAATTCCTCTGCTGGCTCTGGGGTTTTTGATAATTATTATTGTTAAATTCCAGAAATATTATTAATGCCCGAAAAATATCCCGGTTTGTATTACTGCAGCCCTCTTGCTCCCGGAATAAATCTATGGTGCTAAATTTTATCAGCTGCCTCCTGATCAATAATCAGGGTTACCCAGGGATGAACCCTCAGAAAGGAGGCTGGAAATTCGGGGGTTATCCTATTTTTCATAAGTTCCTTCACTGCCCAGGCCTTGGAGCGCCCACTGGCCAGCAGCAGGATGCGGTCGGATTTTAAAATTGTGCCCATGCCCATGGTCAGCGCCTGAGCAGGAACCTCTTCTTCCTCCTGGAAAAAACGTTGATTGGCCTTGATGGTTTCTTCAGCCAGTTCAGCCAGATGAGAGTTGCTCTTAAGCTCTTTACCCGGCTCATTAAAACCGATATGACCGTTACGACCAATCCCCAGCACCATCAAATCTATTCCTCCGGAGGTAGCTATCTTGTTTTCAAAACGTTGGCATTCCTGCTCTATATCTCCAGCAGTGCCATCCAAAAAATTGATATTTTCCTCTTTGATATCGACATGCTGGAAAAAGTTTTCTGCCATATAATTATAAAAACTCCGGGGGTGATTCCGGTCCAGCCCCCGGTATTCATCTAAATTAAAGGTTGAAACCTCTGCGAGGCTGAGTCCCTCCTCCTGATGAAGTTTCACCAGCACATCATACATTCCCAGAGGAGTGCTGCCGGTAGGAAGCCCCAGATTACAGTCCGGCTTTAATTCAATTTGACCCGCCACATGCCGGGCAGTTCTCCGGCTTAGTTTTTTGTAGTTATCGGTAATAATTAACCTCATGCTATCATCCTTTCTCTGAGATATTATCACATCTAAATTTTTATGTAAAATTTTTCGGCATATTCTTTGGCACCGTTTCTTTGGCACCGACAATTGCTTACTCACGGTCCAGTCGCCATAAACTTTCATAATTTTATTCCAAATATATTGATTATTACCGGGCTGTCGCATATAATTTAATTAACACTAACTTCCGGATCTTAAATAAATCCCAGGCTTTTAAAGGCCAGGGAAAAATAAAAAAATACCAGGGAGGTAACTATCATGAAATTCACCGCCAGCGAAATTATGACCAGCCCTGCCATCAGCGTCCATCCCGATGATACTCTCAAGGAGGTAATCCAGCTCTTTGCCAGACACAGCATCAGCGGTGCTCCAGTGGTAAATGAAAATAACGAACTGATCGGGATTATTACCGAAAGAGATATTATCGATTTTTCAGGACAAAGCCATGTGGTCTCTCTGCTGGACACTTCAGGCTGGATTTCACCTCATACCGATACCAAAGATATTGCCAATCTAAAAGAGGGCTTTGAACTAATAACCAGCGTCAGGGTAAGAAGTCAGATGTCCAGAAAGGTCTATACCGTACAGCAGGATACTCCAGGACAGGAAGTCGCCAGGATAATGAAAAAAAGAAAAGTCGACAGAGTCCCGGTGGTGGATGAAAAGGGACAACTGCTGGGAATTATTACCCGTTCCAACCTGGTAAACAAACTGGCAGAATTATAAGCTTATTGTTGACTCATCTACCTTCTGCTGGCCACCCACCAGAAAATGATCGCTAAGGCTCTGGCCGATAAAATCCAGAATAACGGCTCCACCATTTCCCGGCATTTAAATAAACTAAAAATGCCGGGAATTATTAGCATACGGGTTGATTCTCCCTCCCCCTATTATTTTCTCAATAAAAATAAAAAAGAAATAAAAAAATTTATTGAGTTCCTGAATTACCTCAAAATTAAATCTTATGACATCACCCTGGTCTAGCACAGCAGGCTTAAAACAGTCCTGACTTATGCTGGATAAAATTAAATTGGATTTATAGCTCAGTGTTAGCTTTTCAGTTTCTCAGCTTGACAAAATCCCTGAACCCTTTATAATGGTAATAAAGCATAGTTAATTACTGTGCTTTATGCTTTCAAATCTGTCCTGCTAAAGATTACATAATTAATATCTGATACCTTGCTGACAGATTTTCAGGGCAAACTACTATTAAAGAGAATTTTCAAATATATAGTTTAAAATGCATATTAATAGATTGATTTCCAGGGTTAATTAAACTAAATTCAATGATTCGCTAAAAAATCACAATTCTAATCTAAAAATATTTTATTGCAGGAGGCAGGGAGATACTATGAAAATAGCTCGTAGAGTTGAAGACCTGATCGGCAACACCCCCCATTATCAACTACAGAGGCTGGGCAGCCAGCTGGCTCCAGAAATTTACTTAAAGCTGGAGTCCTCCAACCCCGGCAAAAGTGTTAAGGACCGGATTGCCTTTAATATGATCCGCAGAGCTGAAGAAAGTGGAGAACTGCAGGCCGGCGGGGTAATTGTCGAGCCTACCAGCGGTAATACCGGAATCGGCCTGGCTCTGATTGGATCCTCCCGGGGTTATCGAGTTATTCTGACCATGCCGGACACCATGAGCCGGGAGCGCCGTCAGCTATTTAAGGCTTTTGGAGCCGAAATGGTACTGACTCCCGGAGAAAATGGCATGAAGGGCGCCATAGAAACAGCCCAAAATCTGGTAAGGGGAAATGAAAATTATTTCATGCCCGGACAATTTACCAATCCAGCCAATCCTGAAATCCACCGCTTGACCACTGCCGAAGAAATCCTGGCTGATTTTGGTGACAGACTGGATTATCTGGTTGTCGGGGTGGGTACCGGAGGAACCATTACCGGAATTGGAAGAGCCTTTCAGGAAAAATCTATTGAAACAGAGTTAATTGCCGTGGAGCCGGCCGAATCGGCAGTGCTTTCTGGAGAGGAACCCGGCCCCCATAAGATTCAGGGAATTGGTGCCGGCTTTATCCCGGAAATTCTGGAAACAGATTTAATCGATGAAGTAATCAGAATCAGTCACGAAGAGGCAGCTGCCTGTACCCGCAAACTGGCCCGGGAAGAGGGGCTGCTGCTCGGAATTTCCTCTGGAGCGGCCACAGCTGCTGCCCTGAAGCTGGCCGAAAGAGTTGAGGAGAACAGCAGCATCCTGGCCATAGCTCCCGATACCGGGGAACGTTACCTCTCACTCAACCTCTTTAATGTCGCCACTGGATCTGAACAGTAATCCTCTCGGAATATAATCGCGGTTTTTTAAACGGCAATGCTGATTACTGCCGTCTATTATTTTATTCATTATTATCTCGCCTGCTTTACCGGAAAACCTGTAAGAGCCCTGGCCGCTAACTTGCTCGGCCGGGGCACTTTTAGTTTAATTTATATTATTTATTTTATATTCTCTTTAATTTATGTTCTTTCCTGCTTATTAATTCTGATAAAACATCAATTAGTTCAAATAAGGAGATTTATCCTGAATATAATTCTTATAAAAATTATCATTCCTTTAACATCTGCTAACTCTCTTCCTGCTTATCCTCCTCCAGATAGCGAAAAAGGGGAATTTCTTGAGGTTGATAGCCCGGAAAAATCTCCTGCAGCCTCATCTTTACCTCTTCGTAGCTGTAATCCTCCAGTTTATCCAGCAGTCCAGAAATTTCCTCCAGTTGTTTTCTGCTTATCTCCCCGGACTGCTTTTTCTCATGATAAGCCCTGCAGAAGGCATTAACTGCCCTGAGATGAATCCCCCGATCATCCTTCATAGGGCATGGCCTCCTCATAGGATAAATTTTCAGGGTCGATAAAGCAGATATGATCCTCATCAAACTCGAGTTTAGTTGCTCCGGTCTGACCGGTCCGCTGTTTTGCCACGATTACCTCTGTTTCACCTTCGGTTCCCTCCATCTGAGCCTTTTCCCGGGCAGCCGGGCTGGTATGAGCCTCCCGGTATAAAAAGATTACGCTGTCGGCAATCTCCTCGATATTACCGGAATCCCTGAGGTCAGATAGAACCGGCCTCTTATCCTGCCTGCTGGTATATTTTCGGCTAATCTGAGAAATCAGCAGGACGGGAACATCCAGCTCGGAAGCCATATTCCTGAGATGAAGCACGACTTCGCCTACAGCCCGGGCGGTATTCTGAGAATAATCTTCAGGAATCTGGATCATCTGCAGGTAATCAATAATCACCAGACCTATTTCCTCCAGCTGAGCTTTGAATTTCCTCAACCGGGCCTGGATCTGGGCTACATTAAGCCCCCGTTCATCAGAAATCATCAGGGGATATTCGTGCATATCATTTAAGATCCGGGAAATCTTTTCATCCTCACTCTCACTGGTATGTCCCTGGGAATACTTCCAGGCATTAATATCAGCCTCCTGGATTACCATCCTATCAACGATTTCAGTGGCATCCATCTCCAGACTGATTATTCCCACAGAAATATCTCTTTTTAGCACATTCCGGGCTATATTGATGGCAAAGGCAGTCTTGCCCATGGAAGTAGAGGCTGCAATAACAGTTAAATGCCCCTTTTTAAAGCCTCCCAGAAGCTTATCTAAGGACATGAAACCGCTCTGCACCCCGATATCAGCTTCATTATTGCGGCGCTTTAAATACCTGTCATAGGAGGCAATTAGAGCCTCTTCCATGGAAAAAATGTGCTTTTCCAGATCACCGGTTTCGCTGGTGGCAGAAAATATCAGCTCCTGGGCCTGGGCCTGATATTCTTCAATGGTCATATCCGATTTTGCGGCCAGATCTTTAAGCCTGGCGGCTGCTTCCCGCAGCAGCTTCTTCTGATGTTCCTGTTTGATCAAATCTATGGTGGGCTTAAGCTCTTCCCGGGTATTAAAGCCTGAAGTTAGCTGATCAACCAGACCATCAGGATCCTTTACCAATTCCTCCTCCCGTAATTTCAACAGCAGTTTGGTCCGGGAAATGTTGCCATCCTGTTGAAACTGCTTTAACAGTTCTTCATAGATCAGCTGAGCATGGGGATGGCTTAGATGTTTTACCTGCAGGTCATCTGCAGCTTCATTTATTAGTTCAGGAAACTGCAGTATAATTCCCAGCAGCTGAAATTCCTGCTCCCCTTCAGCCCGCTTATCCTGATTCATCTGTCTTGCTGCCTGATTTTGTTTAACCATACTATTTCAGGCCTGCGGTTAGGCCCTCCACCTCCCAAAAGTTTGAATTATCCAGATAATCCAGCAAAATATTTTCTCTGCCATAAAACAGGAGAGCAGACCTGAGTAGAATCTATAATTTTCTGCCCTTCTGCTATTATTCATGATAATATTCCTGCCCGGCAGTACCTGCTAGCTTTCAGGACTCTCCCAGAAAAAATTTTCCCATTCCTGGCAAAATTCCTTCTCCTCGCGGTCCCGGGTCTGCCTGTCTTTCTGCTGAAAAAAATCATTTTCTCCCAAAATCTCAGCCGCCTGGCCGATATTTTTAACTCCGGCCTGCTTTAAAGGTTTTATGTAATTTCTCTCAATGTAATCCAGCGAGGGGCTGCCATCTCTCTTATGACGAACTGCCTGCCTGACAGCCCAGCAGGCAATCTCCAGCGATAGCCCCCTGGATCCGGTTAGCCATCCCTTAAGGGTTTCGAGCTGGACAGGATTTAACTGATGGTAGTTTTTAAAGCCATATATTCGGGCCAGCTCTCTGGTCTCCCGGTAGAGCCTGTCATATTCTTTAAGTTTTTTTCGGGAAAAAATTCCTTTCTCATACCAGTCCGAAACAATAGCCCGGAGATAATAATGAGCCCTTTCATGGGGATTTTGAGGATAGCCCAGCCATTTCCCAACCCGCCTGAGAAGTTCCTGTAAAAGCTCGCCGGGAAAGTCCTTGCACCAGCGCTCAACCTCTTCGACAGCCTGCCGGTAGGCCTGAGAACCCTGGCTGCCGGGAAAAAAATCCAGCAGTTTCTCTCTGAGTTCCCTGTCAAAAACATCTGCAGCCTCCGGCGGCTTCTCTTCGGAATTAGCAGACCTCTTACCCTGTTCCTCCTTTTTTTCCAGAACTGCCTCAGCCCGATATTTTCCGGGAAAGATATTCTCTGGTTTAAAATTTATCTTAAGGCAGTCCAGCTGATTTTTTCCCGAGACAGCCTGCCGCTGATCCTGCTCTCCCTCTTTTTTTGTTACGCTGCTGTATTCCAGCAGATCGCATTCTTCCAGAAAATCCAGGGCAGACTGAACTTCTTTGCTGCTGCCGGGCAGCAGACAGTTCAATCTCTCCTGTTCCACTATATAGGGTTCCCTGTCAGCCCCCTTGGCCGACAGAAGTAAAAATAACGCCAGACTGGAGCCGGGAAATCGGGTTAAAAAACCTTTTTCAATTATCTTCTCCTCCAGCTGAACTGTTCTTCCTTCTGGAGTATCAGCAAAGGAAATTAGCTCCTCCTGCTGCCAGAATACTGGTGCCATATTATTACAGCCCCCCCTGTCTGTTTTCCCGAAATCTCCATATTTATCAGCTGTTTAAGTCCGGATTAAATTAGAAAAAAATTATTTTCCAGCTGATCTTAACATTCCTGAAAAA
>LKMJ01004669.1_pt1 | contig 12933 bp, 14 predicted proteins | sample 643391 | NCBI WGS metagenome assembly LKMJ01 (sample SAMN04112250, study PRJNA286221) | soda lake metagenome | biome: soda lake; feature: Kulunda Steppe; material: water; isolation source: sample PL-Br10 brine of Picturesque Lake | place: Russia: Kulunda steppe | collected 2010-07
ACACACACACACACATACACACACACACACACACTTACACACATGCGCGCGCGTGCATGCACGCATATGTATGCGCACAAACGCACACATGCATGCACATACTTTCGTGCAGGATGGTCTCGCAAATGCGCTGGCCACGCTGCTGCTGGATGTGTCTGGGGACCTGGGGCCAGGACCTGAGCTATACAGGCAAGCGCAATTGCATACACATATGCATGCACACGCACGTATACACAAACTCCAACCAAAAATACACTTGCTAGGCCAAGGCTGCATAAAAAAGCTGCTCTTCAACACAGTGTGACCTTGTAAACAAACACTCACATGCCAGCTTAACTGGTGACATTTGCTGACGGAGATTGACCTTAAGGGGATATGCAGGTCCTCACCAGGGATAGGTGGTCTGTCTCTGTGATCAAAATCTGAAGTGTCGGGGGTGGTCTGTTTCTGTAATCACAACCAGAAGTGTAGGGCTTGGTCATGCCTACTAAGCATCCCCACGATCACACCCAATATCGTCACTCCTCTGTCAGGTCATTTGGTGTGCCCAGGTAGACAAAGTGGGCAAAACTCACACCCGATATCGTCACACCTCAGTCAGATTATTTGGTGTGCACAGGTAGACAAAGTGGGCAAAATTTAAAAAGAGGGTCAACTGCGGGGCCTGCACATGGCTGATGTGCCAGCCTGTTGTTGCCGGACCATGCTAGCAACCCAACACTCTATGGATGTGCACCTGCATGGAATTCACAGTAGCATGCTTAAGATAAGCTGACTGTGCCTTGTCTTTTGGTGAGCTCTGTCACCAAGACAGCATTAGTGTGACCTCAGCAAATGGTGCGCTCTTGCATCAAGACAGAGCACTGACGTCTCAATGCCAGTCATCCCAATGGCATACAGGATGCTCAGCATTGACGACTCAATGCCAGTCATCCCAATGGATGCAGGCATGCATGATGCTCAGCATTAACGTCTCAATGCCAGTCATCCCAATGGATGCAGGCATGCAGGATGCTCAGCACTGACGACTCAATGCCAGTCATCCCAAGGCGTGCAGGATGCTCAGCACGCCCTGTTTGCTGCCACTTGCACACGCTGGCGTAGAAACGAATGCACAGATGTGCGCAAGCCTGAAAGAAATCACTCTGCATGCATTGCTGGAAGACACGCAACAGCCCCACGATCAATGCTTGTGCTCCTGCACGTGCCTGCACCGCCAAGCTCATGCTCATGGCAAACCAGGTATTCTTGCGCTGCACCTGCACTGAACTGCAGGCTGTTTCCTGAGCCAGAAGCGCTGTCTGCGCCGTGGTCACTGATGGCCAAGGCCTTCTATGCGCAGCTCAGCGACCAGCCGCTAGTATGGAGTGACGCCCAGGGCGGGCGTTGGCTTGCCCCGAAGCAGGTGTGTGCTTTGTTGCCATCTCAGAAGCGGCTTGCGTCAAACACTGTACACGAGCTTGCGCCTACACACATGCACACACATGTGCGCACACGCATCACCCATTGTCTGAGGCTAGAATGGGTTTTCAAAAGGGAGTTGGATGCAACATGAGCAATGGGGCGCTTGCCTTGGCGGAGGCAGTGGCTGACGCGCTAAGCGGGGCTGTATGGCACAGCGGTGCAGGGAGCCTTGTTTGTAACGGGATTATCACACAGCAGAGTGTGTGTGCCTCCTGGTCTGTTGACTGGCACTCAACGCCCTTGTTTGTGACGGGCAATCAATGGCCTTGCTTGTTGTGGGCACTCAACGCCCTTGTTTGAAACGGGCACTCAACAGCCTCGTTTGTAACAGGCTTCCCACGCAGCAGAGGGTGTGTGCCTCCTGTGGTCTGCTTCTGCCTTCGGTCCCTTGGGACGCAATTGAACGCTGACGGTGGTGCGTGCAGTGCAGACGTGGTGCTAGGCCTGCCAGCGGTGCAGCAGGGTGGGCATTGAGGTATGTGACTGCCTTTGAGGCGCCTTTGCACGCGCCCTCAGCCAGAATGCTTGCAGCCCATCAGCCCCATGTCAGAATGCTTGCGGCGGCACATGGCGGGCACATGTCAAGGCAACCTGGCGACCCCCGCATCCACCTGGGGCAAGGGGCGGTTCCAGAGGCTTTTCAGGGAGGGGCTCGTCAGGGAGGGGCTTGTTTGGGCCTTCTGAGGGGCGTGTCAGGGACTTGTTAGGGTTTGTTTTGGAAGGGCCTTGTCAGAGACTTTCCAAGGGCTTGTCAGGGACTTCCCAGGGGCGTGCAGGGGGCATGTCAGGGGGTGCTCATGTCCGGGCCTTCCCAGGGGCATGTCAAGGGCTTGTCAGGGACCAGGCAAACACCCCAGGTTGGCGCGGTGCACGAGAGCCTCTCGCTGCGCATGCACCATCACCGGCAGCACCGTTGGTCCATGAGCGGCCCCTTGCATGCGCGCAGGTGGTGCTGGCGGACGAGGCCTGCGCCAACTGCCCCCACAACCTGCGTGGCCTGCTTGCGACCTTGGGCCTGCCCATCGCCTCCGCCCGCGTGCCGCGCGCCGTCGAGCGCAGCATCTTGGCACTCACGCCCGGCGCAGTAGCCCTGACGCCAGCCTTGGTGCGCTCGCACCTTGCCAGCAGCCGCCGCAGCAGCAGCAGTGCTGCAGCAGCAGCTCATGGAAGGGGCGGAAGTACCGAGGCAGCAGCTCTGGCAGGCCTGCTGCTGCGGCACCAGCTGCATGGACCCAAACACGATGGATTGCAATCCGCAGCAGTAGTGGGCAGCCTCTCCTCTGCGCAGCAGGAACCGAAAGGCACAGAGACCGATGCTGCCCTCGGCGCCAACTCTTGTCCCTCAACAGCCGCCCTGCTGCTGGACTACTGCTTGTCTGACCTGGACCTGGGCCCACTTCCCAACCGGCAATCCTCGCAAGGCGCCAGCAGCCGAGTAAAGCAAGAGCACCCGCGCTCCTCTGCGAACCATGTCCCCAGCCCTGCAGTGTGCAAAGCGCTGGCAGACCTGCACGGTTTGCCGCTGCTGCCGCTGGCAGATGGGCAGCTGGGAATGCTGCACACAGCGGCTGCAGCTGGAGCTGGCAGGGAGGCGGGGCCTGCTGGCGGTGGTGGCAATGTAGCAGGACGGATGCATGATCCATCGGGGCAGCAGGTGGAGGGGGCATATGTGCTTCCAAGCTCACATGCAGATCTAGAGCTCCTGGCCCCCGTGCCTGGCCTTTGTCTGGCGCACACAGCACTTCCGGACGGGCTGCCCCTGAAGCTGCGCGCGCTTGCGGACCGAGGTGCGCGTGCATGTCAGCCAGAATTGTTCAGGTGTGCAACACGGGTGTGTGTGTTCAAGTGTGTGTGTGCATTAATGTGTGTGTGTGTGTGAGAGAGAGAGAGAGAGAGAGAGAGAGAGAGAGAGAGATGGCGAGTGAGCGCTGAGTGAGTGAGAAGTGACAAAGGCAACCAAATATTGAGTGAAGGACAAATGAAGAGTGTGGAGCTTAACAGAGGGCAGTGGGTGACTGCACAGGCAAGTGGGTGACTGTGCCTGCCTGCACGTCAGTGAGTGTGCAGCGGCACGGGAAAGTGCACAATGCTGACAGCAGCGCACATAAACATCTATACGAAGCGTAGATAAAAAGGAGGCCCCTCCTCCTGGTTCCATGGTGCGCAGGCCTGGCCAACGTGCAAGCCCTAACTCCTGCCCTCCTCAACAACCTGGTCCTCCCGCGGTTGCTGCCTGCCGAGTGGTGGCAGGCGGCAGAGGCCGTGATGTGGGCACCTATGGACCGTGCCACCAGCAAGCCCACGGAGCTCACACATCCAGACAGCGCTGTCGCGGCCGCCAGTGCTGCTGCCTCCGCCAGGATGGTGGTGTGCAGCCCGCACGATGGAAATGATGCTGAGACAGATGTGGCTGGAAGTGGTGGCCACCAGGCGCTGGCAACAGATCGCACGGCGGCTTTAGCTGGGGTGGGGCTGGCTGCTGGTGGGGCTGGCGGCCCAGCTGGAGCTGTGCCGGGACATGATGAAGAGCTTGCAAGGGCCAGCGCCGCGGGCACGCGCGGGGCGGGAATGACCCAGCTGCCGCCGCCCCTGCTCCAGCATGGAGCGGGAGGGGCGGGCAGCGCCCCCCAGGCCTGGCTGCTGGACGTGGCCTGGCTGCAGTGTCTGTGGCAGTGGCTGGCAGGGCTGCCCCCTGACCAGCTGCCGGAGGTACCTGCGCACCTGCCCGACTGGCCGCTACTGCCCATCCGGGGTCAGCGGCTGTGCCGGCTCAGCAAGCAAAGCCAGGTGGGTGGGCGGGCGGGCAGGCGGGCTGTGCCGGATGAGCATGCAAATTTTCTTCCCTACAATATGGCAGGAGCAAGCACAGTCAGGTTGGTATGTGAACTGTACCATCCATTTGGGATGGTTGTGTCAGCTGAGCTTGCACAGCCAGGCAAGTTGTGGCATGCACAGTGCTGTGGAACTGCAAGCACGCACATTTTGCACTTGGGGAGAGGTGCAGGGAGGATCAGCCCAGATGCACTGGGCGACTTGATGATGTCTGGACGCATGCTTGCTGTCTCTCCATGTACGCATGCTGCAGGTGCTGCGTGAGGGTGACTGGCAGGAGGATGTGACCTCGGGACTGGTGAAGCTGGGTTGCCGCCTGCTGGACGTCCGAGTGCTTCCTTTGGATGCACCCGCTGTTGGCATTGGCTCCAACATTGCAGATGCTGGCATGGGTGCAACCGCAGGCGCGCCAGGCCTTGCACCGCTGCTGCAGCACGTGGTGCAGCCGCCCTCGCTGCAGGTGGGCAGGCGACGAGTGTGCTGCATGTGGGGAGGCTGGGCTGTACGTGATGGGAGTGCGGCCTGGAGCAAATGTGTCAAGCATAGAAACGATGCACCATGTGGTAGATAGCAGCAGCAAATTCATCCCAACCACCTCTGCCCCAGGCATAACTTAAAAGGCAATGTTACGTATGGGCTTTGCGATTGGGCCATGCTGCAGCCCCGGCTCATATTCCAGGCGGGTGCAATATGTGCTCTGCAATATGGGCTCCGCAATACGGGCCCCGCAATATGGGCTCTGTTGTGTGGGCTCTGTTGTATGGGCCCTGTTGTATGGGCTCTGTTGTATGGGCCCTGTAATATGGGCTCTGTTGTATGGGCCCTGTAATATGGGCTCTGCAGCGTGGGCTCTGCAATATGGGTCCTGAAATTGGGACGGTTGGCATGCCACCCACTACATCACAGCATCAAGGATCTGGCAAACGCGACGGTCCGGAGCAGCGCTTGCTTGCATCTGTGTGATCTGTCCATGGGTTTGCAGGGCTGCAGGCATGTACACATGTGCGCAGTGTCCAATTGTACTGTAAACTCTGTACATGTGTACAGTAGTGTGCGTAACGAATGCATGCGTAACGGCTGCATGCGTGTGTAACACCTGCTTGCTTTTGCGCCAACAAAATTGTGCATTTCCGTGAGCTGCAGCAAACAGACAGCACAAACCCTGAGCTTGTCCTTTCTTATTTCATACACCCGTCCCTTACCTACAAGCCAGCCCAGCTGCCTGAAACGCCTTGGTAATCAGATTGCTTGTCGAGCTGCTCGTCTCTTGCTGCCCCCCCCCCATGACGGAACCCTCCAACCCGCCCCACTCCACTTCTCTTCCTTCTCCCTCTTCTTTTGCAGGGCATCCTGCGTGCTATGGCCGGTGCGCACTTTGCAGCTGTTGCCCCACACTCTGCCATCACGCCCACCTCTATGAGAAGTGCGGAGGCCGGCTTGGCCATATGGGATGCGCGCACTGCATCTCTGACGTCATCCGAGCGCCGCCAGCTGCGCGCGTTCCTTCTGCAGCAGCGCTGGTTCGGGGTAGCAGGTGTGTGCACCCATTGCAGCGCATTCCGGGTGTGCGGACCTGCCTTTATTGTCCTCACTTTGCGCGCTCCTGGGGCTGCACCAGAAGACCTCCTGCCTACCCATTCAGTGCGCCGCCAGATCCATTTCCGAATGACCAATTTGAAGCGCTCTTTGCTGCATTCTCCATCCGTGTGCAAGCGCTCTCATCTTGGCATCCGCCCGGGGCATGCACAGAGCATAGCGATCTTGCTGCATGCTCCCCGGTATGTGGTGCTGCTACAACAACTGCCAAGCGCCGCATGTGCACCCTTGCAGGGGAAGCCCCCCCTCTCCTGCCAGAGCAAGCGCACGTGCTGCAGTCCCTGCTGCCCATCTTTGAAGCCCACAACCCACCCGCCCAGCTGCAGCGGCTGCGAGTGCGCCCGCCCACCCTCGTTGCTGGCAGCTGCCAGGTTGGGCCCCCGCCTGGGTGGGAGGGCGGCGGCGCAGGGCACGGGGAGGCGGTTGAGGGAGCTGAGGGGCTCAAAGAGGCCTGCACCTTTGTTACACTGAGAGGCGGCATGGCTGAGGGGGTGCGCGTGTCCCTGGCCCCGGCGGGAGTGGATGCAGCCTTGCTGCAGCACTGCAGTGGCAGTGGTGTCGGCAGGGGCGGCGGCACACCGCAGGCAGCAGTGGCCGCGTCCAACCCCACTGCAACTGTGTGGCTCAAGTGCGCAAATCCGACTGAGGAGGCAGTGCTAGAGCGGCGGCTGGGCGTGTCGCGTGTGGCCATGCGCGCGTTTGTGGACGCGCATGTGGTGGGGCCCGCGCAGCGGGGGCTGCTGCCCACTCGCCAGCTCGATGAATTTGTGGTTGCGTTGGTGCTGCGGTGTGCGGCAGCTGCAGCGGCAAAGACTGGGCAAGCAGCTCGGGCTGTGGGAGTGGTCGGTGATGACGAGCAGGAGGCGGCGGCGCTGGTTCAGGCAATGAGGTGCGGCTGTGGGCGGTCAGGCGGTGCAGGTGGTCGTGCCTGCGCTGGGTCTCTGCTGACGTGCTGATGAGCAGATGTGCGCAGCAATGACGATCAGTGCAGAATTGGGTGCTGATGCTGTGCTTGGGCTGAGCGTTCTTGCTTGACTGCGGCAGCTCTCTGCTGGCCTGCGCCTTCTTGCCATTTGCGTTAGCGAGTGTTTGTGCTCCCTCACCGTGGCCCACCGCACCTGCCTACCCATCTGCCGAAGCACGCTCTCAGTGCTGGCCACAGTGACACGCAAGCGCAACGGCACGGGGGCACGTGAACTCTCCCTCCCTGCTGTCATTGGCCATGCCCCACTCCCCTGCCGGCGAGAGACTTGGCGGGTCATATGGCCACTGAAAGCACCCCCTTCCCTCCCTCACGCGCACCCCTCCCCGCGAGAGCGTTCGCAGGGCCTGGCCGCTCATCCCAGTGTCCGCCTCCTGCCCACCCTCGACCCAGACCACACCTGCCAAGCCACACGTGCGCCAGCAACCCTTACCTGCTGCCTCCCTTGAGGGCAACCATACCCACGACAGCACGTGTAGGGAGAGACGGCCGTTGGGTGCCCTGTTTGATCCACGGGTGCCTGCGCTGCGCGCCGTGCTCGACCCTGTGCGCTGCTTCCCCGCGCCCCCTTTTGATACGCCCCGCATACTTGATGCGCTCGCGGCGCTGGGACTGCAGGCCCAGGCCACACTTCAGGTGCGTGTGCGTGTGTGCACGCACATGTGTGCAGGGGTGTGTGTCTGCAACCGGAGGGCAGTTTTCTGGTTCGGCAAGTCCACTTGCATCCAGCTGATGCAGCATTGTCCATGTAAGTCTGAAGCTGTTGTGCATGCACACAATTGTCCAAGCTTTGAATAGCACTGAACAGCTGCTGGATAGCCATGCAGCCATTTGGGGTGTTTCTGTGTGTGTGTGTGCGTGTGTGTGTGTATGTATGTTTGTGTGCATGTGTGTGCGTGCGTGCGTGCGTACATGTTTGTGTGTGTGTGCATATGCGTTTGTGTGTGTGTGTGGGTGTGTGTGTGTGTGTGCGCGAGCAGCCATTCAGTGTGCTATGCAGCCATGAAGTGTGCAATGCAACCACCCATTGCAGCAATCCGATGCAGGCTGGACACAGGTGTGCTGGACACAGGTGTGTTCAGCCCTGTTTGTGATCCGCGTCCACTAAATTTGTCGTGCATGTCTTGCCCTGCATGGCCAGTGCGTGCTCTGGATTCCTTTGGCACCTTTGCCCTTGACCTGTCCCCTATGTGCTCGCTTACATGCATCCTGCGCGGCTTGCAGGTGCTGGTGTCTGCAGCTAATGCCATCGCGACAGCCTACCATGACCTCCACAGCCGCGCGCGCCCTGCCCCCCAGCAGCCTTCTTTGCAGCACCAGCTGCTGGATGAGCAGGAGCAAGAGGAGGCGCGGCTGGTCGCGCGTGCGCGTGCACTGTTGCACCAATTGGATGCAAAGGCCAAAGCAGACCCTCACCTCATGACGCCAGGCACGGGCCTGCATGGCCGTGGCGCTGAGGGGGCCAGCACAGGCAGCAGGGCGCTGTGGGCGCAGCTACAGAGCACCGCGTGGTGCCCCGTGCTGAAGGAGCCGCCCGAGGAGGGTGCGTGCACGTGTGCGCTTGTATATATGTGTGCGCTTTCCAGTGTGCCTGCAGGCTGTTGTCCGCGCCTTCTTGCTTGACATTTTGGGCGTGTTTGTGTGTGTATGTGTGTGTGTGGCTGGGTGTTTGTGCTGGGTGTCTCTGCACATGTATTGGGACAAGTGTGGCAGTGCTAAAGGGTAACTTAGTGTGCACTTTAGACCTATGCAAGGGCAGGACTGTACAGGTCAGCAAGAGAAGGGATGGGCATCTCCCTCTGTCAACCTTTGCCTCAAGGTGGACCCTTTGGCGCCCGTTATTGCTCCAGCTCCACTTAATTGCAGATACCGACTCAGCACTCCTCCCCTTCATCTGAAGCCCTCTGCATAGAACCGCTTTCCATAAATTGAATGCCATCTATATCCGCTCACGTCCTATGTGGACCGTCTGTGCTGAGAGACTCTTTTGGTCGGCAAGGTGCACCTGCATAAACTGATAAGAAGCCGGGCGCTCTCAGATTTGCAGGCAGCATGTGCGCTGTGCTTGCTCAGCACTCCTGTTGTAAGGTGAAGTGTGCACGACAAACCTTGTGCGCGTACATGTGCGTCATCAGTCTTGTCAAGCGTAGACACCTGCATGCATCTTTTTTGTCGAGCTACCGCCACAGCACCAACGCCCTTTGTGAGCCCTTTCACCCTTACCACATCACCCCTGTCCCTTGCAGGCCTGCCTTGGCCCCACACCTCCAACCCCATCGCCTCCGCCGCCCTGCACCCAGCCCTGGCACCCCCCCGCCTCATCCGCCCCCTAGCTGATGTCTGGCTCACCTCGGCCACATTGCACACCCTGGATGCAACTCCCCCGGACGGCAGCAGCACTCTGGCGGCAGCAGGGCTGCCCAACCCGCAGCTGCAGCGCGCGCTGGGGTGGGATAGTCAGCCTCGGGCGTCCGTGCTGTGCGCGCAGCTGATGGAGCTGGGCCGGCTGCACGCCGTGCGGGCCGAGGTGCGAGTGGTATTGGTTGTTTGTCTGTCAGGGGCACAAGTGTGGGTGGCAGCAAGTGCTGCACGTGTGCGCCGCACCTTGTCTGGTATGCAGGCTGAGGTGCGAGTTGTTATGCGCTGTACGTTTGTTGGGGGCCTAGGTGCGGGCGTGAATGAGCGCAGCACGCCGTGCGGGCCAAGTGTTGTGGGGATAGTTGTGATTCCTGCGCGTGTATGGTGCTGGGGTAAGGAGCGAGCGATTGTGCTTCGCATTTCAGTCAGTGTGTTGAGGTGCGGTTGGGTAAATGGGTACTGCGTGTGTCCTGTATGCCAAGGCGTGCATGACTCGCCCGGGAGAGGGTGTTGTGTTCTGTTGTACTTGATTGTTGTACTTTATTGAGTGGAACTGCATTGTGCAGGAGTGCTGGGAATGAAACGGGGGACCCGGGAAGGAGGATCGGGACATCCAATGTAGGAATCAGATGCGCCTTCTGCCATGTACTGTACACTGCATGGCGATGCTCCCGTCCCTGTGCTTTTCGTGCCTTCCAGGTCTCTGCACCACAGCCCCAGCAGGTGGGCACCCCTTTTACCTCAGTGGTCCCTGCTCCCTCACTCGTCCACAACACCACAAGCCCAGAGCAGCAGCCTGATGCCGGAAGCAGCAAAACGGCTGGTGCTTGTGCAGAGGGCGGGGGCACAGGTGACGGGCAACAAGGTGCCGCGCCGGTCAGCGCGCGCACACAGGGAGTGGCCCACAGGGCTGCGCCGACAGTGGGCAGGGTTCGGCTGGCGGGCGCGGTGGAGCGGCTGTATGCGCTGCTTGAGGAGGCACTGGGAGGGCCCGAGGCGGACCTGGTGTCGCTGAGCTTTGAGGACCAGGAGGTGGCGTGCGTGTGGTGAGTATGCGCGAGTGCATGTGTGTGTGTGTGTGTGCTGATGCTGTTGCTAAGTGTCTGTGTGAGTGCATGTAGGTGTATGTTTGCGCTTCTGGCTGCCCAGGTTCGGGGTCAAGGAGGTTGCAGTGCATGTAGTGAGTGTGTGCATGCATACAACTGTGCTTCGAAGTTTACCTGGACACGTGTGTACCCAGTGCATGTAGTGAGTGTGCGCATGCATACAACTGTGCTTCGAAGTATACCTGGACACGTGTGTACCCAGTGCATGTAGTGAGTGTGCGCATGCATGCAACTGTGCTTCGAAGTATACCTGAACACGTGTGTACCCAGTGCATGTAGTGAGTGTGCGCATGCATACAACTGTGCTTCGAAGTATACCTGGACACGTGTGTACCCAGCCCAGTGACGCAGGCATGTGCTTGCACCACCCAATGATTGGATCATGCAAGGTGGTGCAGGTAAGATAGTTGCCAAGTGCAAGCCAAAGTAGACGCGCGTGGAGTGCTCCTCTGTTTCTCACGCTTATCAGGAGACAAGCTACAGCACTGCAACATGGTCCAAAATTGTGATGAGCAGGGACCGTCTGCCTTTTTTCCTTTTTCCTTTTAGAATTGGTTAATCATGCACATCCTGGTAGATCCAGGTCTTAACACAAAGCTGTGGTGATGATGATGGTGGTGGTGGTGGTGGTGGTGGTGGCAATGTGCACATTGCTTGGAAACGCAGGTCAATCCTTTTGATGCAAGCTTTGTGTTGCCGCTGCAGGGTTGGCACCGGCTTTGTTCCTGCTTCACGAGCAGCTTTCCACGCAGACGCTGATTTTGCCCCATGGCTGCACGCGGTGCCATCAGGTCTCCACAAGTATGACAGGTGTGTGTGAGATAGCCACACAAGTGAGGAGGCAGGTGCCATGTGAATACGCCCCGGGATTATGGTTACCCAGGAGGCTTCCTCTGCATTTCCTGCTATGTTGCAAACAAGTGCATGCATGTGTGTGCACGCACTCACGCATTCACACGCATGCATGCAGACATGCCTTTGGTTCTTCTGTGTCTGCAGGCTGCTGCGTGTGCTGGGTGTGCAAGACCGCTTCACGGCCGCCCACTACGCGCAAGGCCTTCGTGCAATGGCTGAGGCATCCATGGGCCGCCCTCTGCCTGAGGCGCAGCTACTGGGGGGGGCACTCCTGCTGGCTGACTGTGTGGTGGAGGCGCAGCAGGTCTATGGCGGTGGGTGTTTTGACACGGCCAGGTCTGCTGTCTTTGCTCGCTCCATAAGGTTTGGCTCTTGGTCGGTTTGCAGGATCTCCGCTAGGCCGCAAGGAAGATACCTTGCCACACAGCGCAGGGCCAGCACGAGGATAGTAGGATGCACCATGCCAGACTCTGCAGGACTAGTCATGCTGCAGGATGTGCAGCTTCCAGGTTTAAGCGCATGTGCTGCTGGACAGGTCCAAGAGGACCCCCTGCCTCGCTGAGTTCGGCTGGGTGTTGTGCTGACCTGGGTGCTGTACTGACCTGGGTGCTGTACTAACCTGGGTGTTGTGCTGACCTGGGTGCTGTACTGACCTGGGTGCTGTACTGACCTGGGTGCTGTTCTGACCTGGGTGCTGTACTGACATGGGTGCTGTACTGACCTGGGTGCTGTACTGACCTGAGTGCCCTGAGCTGTGTAAACAGAGTGCTACCACACTCCCTTGGGCTGAAGGGAGCTGTGTTGGGTGCTGCTGAGAGTGATGGCGGTGCGGACAACAAGATGGCCGCACTGACAGCAAGATGGCCGCACTGACCGCTAGATGGCCGCATTGCCGTTGCAGGTGTTATGCCCGAGGTGCACGTGCCCGACGCCAACTGCATCATGGCACCCGCCGCGGAGCTGCACTTCAATGATGCTGACTGGTGAGGCACTGGCATGCCGACTGGTGAGGCAACGGCATGCTGGCGGGTGAGGTTTTGACATGCCAGAAATATGTTGCACCATGGGTTGAAGCTGCCAGTCCACTCACATGTGCGGTAGAGAGCTGCAGGTCCCCTCACATGTGTCGTAGAGAGCTGATCGGCTGAGGCGGCCATCCTGCCTCTGCACAACAGCTTACGCGTGTGTGTGAATTTGTGTACAGCTGCTGCAAAAAAAAAGGGCAGGAGGGGTGATGCATTTTGAGGCTCCTGCGCATCGTTTCCTTGCTGCTGCATGGTGCATTGAACTCTCCAGGTATGAAGGTGCTACTACTGCATCTTTTTGGGTTTAAAGTCCAATGGTCTCTCTTCACAGCTGCCCGATGACGTGCTTGCTAATGTGGAGACCCACACATGATTGTAGTTGGCGAGATCCACGCACATGATCATCCGTGCAACCCACCAACCGTGTATGCCTGCAGGCTTGCCAGCGAGACGGTTCGCTTGGTGCACCCTGCGCTGCCCCACAACACCGCAGAGGCGCTGGGCGTGAAGAGCCTGCGCTACAGGCAGCAGGTGGGTGCGCCTTTTCTTTCAGGGTGCCGTCTTCCTTGCAGGGTGCACCAAGTGGAGTGTGTATGTACACCTGGGCAGGGCTAGAGATTGGTGTTTGGGTGGACTGGCTGGAAAGCACAGCCTTGTGATAGATCATCTGCCTCAGTCCTGAAATCCATACATTGCATTTGCCCCCCCCCCCCCC
>LKMJ01004670.1_pt1 | contig 12933 bp, 22 predicted proteins | sample 643391 | NCBI WGS metagenome assembly LKMJ01 (sample SAMN04112250, study PRJNA286221) | soda lake metagenome | biome: soda lake; feature: Kulunda Steppe; material: water; isolation source: sample PL-Br10 brine of Picturesque Lake | place: Russia: Kulunda steppe | collected 2010-07
CACACACACACACACACACACACACACACACACACACACACACACACACACACACACAAACACACACACGTGCACGCACGCACGCACGCCCACCCCAACAGACACACGCATGCCGCACCTGGCCTGGGTGGAAGTAGGCCGAGGGTAGCGCACCCTCTGGCAGGCCCAGCTCTGCGGTGGGTGCCAAGCTGGTGACGTCGCCGTAGAAAGACAGGAACACGCCCTTGTCGTCCTGCACGCACAGCAGAAGCGCGAGGCAGTGGGTATTCTTGGCTGGTACGTGTCTTGGAGTGGAGGGGATTAGCGGCGGCAGCAGCGGCAGCGACAACAGCAAGAGAAGCATGAGCTGCACCACCGGCAGCAGCAAAAGAAGCTGCAGTGGCGGCAGGAGCGGCAGCAGCAGCAGCAGCAGCAGCAGCAGCAGCAGCAGCAGCAGCAGCAGCAGCAGCAGCAGCTAGGGAACGCCACACATGGCTGCATGCTTGCAGCTCTGCGCGGGACAGCACACAGGCCCTGCATAAGCATGAGTGCCGAGTTCCAACAGCCTACGTGCCAGCCCAGGCAGCCCTGCTGTGGGCGGTGCATGCACCACCCAAGAGGGGTGCACAGCCCATGGCCCCTACCCCCGCCGCATTATCACACCACCACACCACACGGCACGCAGGAGTTGCTCGCAACAATACTGCGCTCTTTGCCTAACATTGATCCAACTATTGATGAATTGCTTTGCAAATTGGCTCGTGCTATTCCAGCATATGACAGAAGCAGACATAGCACAAGCCAGATTGCACCCAGGCAGCCTATGCACAGGCCCCCAGCTGGTCAGATGCCCATGCCGCCCTTGACGCCCACAACGCCCACACCTTGACACCCGTCACGACGGCGTGCGCCTTTGTGCCAGGCACCGCCTGCTGCGGCGACACAATCATGGGTAGCTTGGAGGTGAGGAGGCCGGGCTTCAGGGTGAGCTTCATCTTCTTGGCGGCCGCGTCCACCGCCAGCACGCGGCCAGTCACAGTCTGGCCCACCTGTACACGCAAGCACGCAAAAAGCACGCAAACATGTGCGCGCACGTGTGCAGAAGAGAGGAAAGGAGAGGGGCGGGGATGGGGAGGTCTGCTGGCACGGCGGCAAGAAGAGTGCAGGGTGCCGCGCACATGCACGTGGAGGAGCGTCACACACCGCGCGTGCACGCAGGGGCTGCCTGGCCGGGATCAGCGCGCGCGCTGACGACCATAGGAAGCCACAACACAGGAGCATGATTGAACACACACACACCTTGAACTTGGCGCGCGCCTTCTGGGCGCTGCTAGCGTCTGGCAGGTGCAACGCAGGCACCAGCGCGTGCACATTTTTGGCCACAGACAGCCACAGGCCGCTGGGGTGGTCCACAGAGGTGAGTGTCCCCGAGAGTGTCATGCCAGGCACGACATCGTTGTAGTTTGTGACCTGCATGAGCATGTGTGTGTGCGCATGTGGGCCCGTGTGCGCATGTGTGAGCACGGGCGTGAACGCGTGCGCGCATAAGCTTAAGCATGTGTGTCTGGCTATTTTTTGTTTGTTAGCATAATTGCACCGTGGCGCGCACAGGTGCGCGCACAAGCTGGGGGGCTGAGTTTTCCAAGATCAGAGGACTTTTCCAAGATCAGATACAGCACAAACAATACAGTGCATTTGCATAAGCTGGGGGCAGTTTGAGTTTCCAAGCTCAAACACAGCGCCTTCCGCTCTCGACACACACAGGCACTCCAGCAGCTGGCCTTGTGCAAACACGCCCCCTGTGCGCAGCGTACAAGCGGCTGCATGTGAACTCACGCGCATGCCTGACACACGTCTCCACACACAGAAGCTGTAACCCCGCATGAGTGTGTGTGCGCATGTGTGCACATGTGTGTGTGTGTTCGTGTGTGTGCGTGCATGTGCGCGTGGACACACTCACCTGTGCGTCCACCACTGCCTTGCGCGCTGACACGTGCACCAGGCCATCCACAAGGTTGTAGCCGATGACGCGGCATCGCAATGTGCTGCTGCCGGCCTTGTAAACGGCATCCAGCTTGGCGATGCGCTCCTCTGACAGGTTTGAGATGTGGCAGTAGCCTGCGGCACGCAACGGGCAAGGGCCGGAAGGGGAAGAGGGGGTGTCAGGCTTTAGGGACAGATACCTAATTTTGTGGCCATTTGATCTGCAAGGTCCCAACTTCCAGGGCAAAGTGCTGCAGCACTAATGCTGCCGCCCCTGAGGCGCTTGTGCACCTTTTTAGGGTTAAACCTAACCTGCGTGCGCTGGCGACTGCACGCGCAATGCATGGCATGGCATGGCATAGCATCACAGCAGCAGCACGCGACCTGGAACGCGCTCAGGGGACATGGGCAGCAGCAGCCGCTGCGTGCAGGCTTGCAGGGCAGCGTGCACGCCAGGCATGGCCTGATGTGCTCCAGCCTGTGTCCCTGCATGGGCGGCTCCGGTTCTCCCTTTATAACAGGCAGCCCAACCAGGGGCTGGGGTGGGTCCAGGAGCAGCCGGCTGCAGGGCATGAGCGTGCAGGCACGCGTGGCCATGAGCACCCACGCACCCCTGCAGGGGTCACTGCCGTCCAGGGGCAGCTCCAGGATGACGCCCAGGCCATCGTCCACGCGCAGCACGCGCGCGGCATCGAAGATCTGCGGGCGGGCACGCAAGCACGTAGGCGCTGCTGTTGTCCCAAGGCAGGGGCCAGGCAACGGACGCATGCATGGCACACTGCCTGGCGCAGGGCAGGGGGCCAGGCCAAGGGGGAACAGGCAGCAGGCGCATGCAGAGTGCCCACCTGGCCCATGACCGAGGGGGAATCAGTGTTCACAAGCAGTTGGCTAATGAAAAGGGAGCAGGCCGCGGGCGCGTGCATAGATGCATGTGTACCCCACTTGGCCCATGGCCGGGCCAGGGGCCATGGGCGCATGCATCATGCATTCAGACCCACCTGGCCCATGAAGGGGAAGGGGCCCGGCATCCGCATGTCTAGCAGGTGGGGCAGCAGGGACAGGCCGACTTCCTTGCTGGCGGGGTTCACGTACAGCACACGCGCCTGGCATGCGTGCACATGCGGAGGGAAGGGACGGCCAGATGTGAGAAGAGAGAAAGAGGGAGGGGGGAGAGAGGGGCAATGGGTGCAAGGATGGGTCCCGGCCGGCTGAGGGAAATTGCACCAGCAGGCCAGGGCCTGGAAGGCAGCGCAGAGGCCACACTGATTGGCCAGCAACAGTAGCTTGTGGAAAAGGGGGAGGGGGAGGGGGAGCGCACAACAATGGGGCACACACAATAAAAAGCGGCCGCACACAGTTGGGGCCCAGCACGCGGCTCCAGGCACGGGCAGCATGCGACAAAGAAACACCAACACACACACACATCCACGCACACAGGGCATGCAAACACACACAATCCACGCACACAGGGCATGCAAACACACACAATCCGCGCACTCAGAGCATGCAAACACACACACACATAATCCACGCACACAGGGCATGCAAACGCACACGCACACCTTGCCACGCACAGGGCATGCAAACACACACATACACACAAACACATGAAGCCCGCCCCACCTTGAGCTTCATGCCCTCCGTGAATCCCTTGGTGGTGCCTGCCACCCCCAGCTGTGCGCCGGGGCGGCCGGGCGGCAGGTGCAAGTGAAAGGGATCCACGGTGCCTGCGGCATATGGTAGGGAGGTGCAAGTGAAAGGGATCCACGGCAGGTGCAAGTGAAAGGGATCCACGGTGCCTGCGGCATATGGTAGGGAGCGGATAGGATCAGGGGGAGGGGGAGCGGTATTGCACAATTGATGTGAGGGTGCCTGAGTGTGCAGGAAGTATGCTTGCCGGCGTGCATTTGTCTGCACGCGTGTGCTGCCGGCCTGGCACCCAAGGTTGCAGAGCCAATCCGCATTGCAGGCAGTTGTCCCCTGGAGCATGGAGCAGTAGGCCAGAGCATGCGCGCACGCAAACAGATGCACACGCACCCTACACACAGCCTACACACAGCCTACTCATATCTCACACAGAGCTAGGGGCACGCCTGTGGCACTGGAGGCAGCACGCGCACACCCACACATGCGCGCATATGTGTGAGCACGCTTGCATGTGAGGCCACACCAACCGTGGAAGAAGGTGAGGAAGGTGACCAGCAGGCCGTCGCCCTGCACGCGCCGCACACGCGCATTCACCAGTGCGCCGGGCAGCAGCGCCTCCAGGGACATGCCAGCGCTCTCCGACAGCAACGCGTCAGCCACATTACCGGGCTGTGTGCTCACGCTCACCACGCCACGCGCATCGGGCGGCGACTGCACCACAACCTGCGGTACAGTTGCACAGCACAACACAGCGCGCCCACTGCTGTGCCCGTCCACACTCACGTGTGGCTGTGCACGCAGTGGCGCCTTTCCCACAAATAGCCCCAGGGCTGCCTGGGAGCACCTTGGGTGTAGGCAAGGCCACACTTTCAAGCGTGACACACATGCCTGGGCTGCCTAGGCTGGACGCAGACCCCTCCTCGGCTATGGCATGTCTGCAAACTCCTTGCATAGACTACACAGCCCTGCATGCCCCACCCTTTCCCCAGAAACCAGAACAGGCCACCCCTGGAGCAGGTGAGCGCAGCTGCTGCCTCCACGCTCCCTGCCTGCGCAGCCTTGAGTGACCATCTGCAGAACCCTTAACTGAAGGCCCCCAGCTCAAATCCAATATCAATGCGCACCCTCCCTGACGCGTGTCCCTCAAATGTGCGGCCACGGCGGCAGCCAGGGCCCGCCCAACCATCATAATTTGCTGATGCCCCACACAAGCGCACAGGCACATGTGTGTTTTGTCCCACGGAGCCAACAACCGATGCCCCACCAGCACAGGGCCCCCTCACCCTGCCTGCCACCAACAACAATAGTACAAGGCGCACCTCCTGCAGCTGGCCCACCAGCAGCTGGACGTCCTCCCCATATGCAGCCCGGTGCACGCTGCGCGGCAGGAAGCCCTCGAACCCCTGTGGCCGTGGTGTGTGTCCAGGTAGGCGCCATCCAGCAAAAGAAACCGCAGGGACAAGCCTCCCAAGGTTCAAACCCAACCAACACTGGCCTGCTGGCCATGCTTTTGGGGTGCTTCTACGGGCTGCTTCCACACAGAAACCTTCACAAGGGTTCCTTTTTGCAAAAAGCACTTCAATCTGTGCTCTCAAGAATGCCCTCCAAGGCGTGTGTGTCTCTCTGCCAGCAGCCGCTTGGGCCTGGCAGCAGCAACCTCTCTAAGCCCAGACGGGCACAGACAGCGTTGCCGCCGGACTCAGTGCGCTCGGAGCACAAGTCCAGGCAACTCGCGCACGAGCACCGCCCCGAAAGAAACATGCAGCCAGCTGCGTGGGCAGCGCCACAGCCAACTCCGCCCAACTCGTATCCGCGCAGAAACAAGCACATGCACTGCGTGGGCACCTGCTGGCAAGAGCGCGGCAGCCGAGCTGGCTGACCAGCAGCTCTGCACTGAGCAAAGTGTTGTCCCGGCCCCAATGCAACGATAAGCGCGCGGGTGCGGGCATGTGTAAGGGGACCATCTATCAGCACAGGCAAAGCAGGCGGCTGGGAGGCAGAGCGTGCGGTGTTGTAGACCGCCACGCGCACCTTGTGCCCAAAGCTCAAGGTCCAGCCATGGTCCAGCTCGGCTTTGACCTCCGACGGCAGCGCCATGCCCTGCACATGCAAGGCACGTGCCAACCACAGCCGCTGGGCGCGCGTGGCGCCCGGGGCTTGTCCACCATGCCAGCAGCCTTTTCCTGGGCTGCAAATCACGTGCTAATGCCAGCGCACCTGGGCATGAGTGTGCGCGCAGCAGTTGCGCCCCGCCTGTGCGGAAGCTGGAGCCACAGGGGCTCACCAGCATTGCTCCCCTCCAAGCACCCCCACGCCCCCAACACACACACACACACACACACACACACTTCACCCCTTGGGTGACCACTCTGCCACACAAGCCACACCACGGGCATAGTACGGCAGCAGTTGGTCTGCTGGGCTTCCATTTCCCGCAGGACCATATGGCCTCTGTGCAGCCGCCAGGGCCCGAGCCACGGCCGGCCGGACTTGCCCCCCTCCCACCCGCCACCCCCCTCTGCCTCTCACCCCCCCACACCCTTCCCACACTCACTGGCGTCAGCGTCGACCTGTCCAAGGCGCCCTGCGGCAGGACGCGGCGAAGCCGGCAGCTGAGCTCCACACGCTTGCCGCCTGCGCAGCAGAGGGTGCAGCCACACAGCACACGTGCAGCTACTGGTTGAGTGCGATGTGTGCGCGTCCACGTGCGGAGCGCAAAGTTGTAAGACAAAGCGCACAAAGGGCTCCAGACCCGCTGCCCACAGGGCGCGTGCAGCACAGCCACACTCACGCGCAAACGGCCCTAAGCTAAGGGGGAGCCTGCACGCGCATGAAGCCAAATATCCCTCGGCAGGGTGTGCGTGCACGACGTTGCAGCCCATCCCTCCCCCCGACAAGCACAGACCAGCCCCGCTCCCCTCCCTGCTACCTGCCCCTGCGTCCCGAACATACACTGCTGCGTAGTGCTGCTTGTCTGGGCAATGAGCAGCAGCTCACCAACGCGCTGCCAGGGCTGCGCGGCAGACAGACCAATGAGATGCTTAGAGCAGGTGAGCGCAGAGCATGGCCGCAGCGCGTGCGGCGCCGGCGTTTCTTCATCGCTGCGCACCCCCTGCGGTGGACCCTGGCGCGCCTGCCTTGCCTTACCTTGCTGCAGGCCCACGACAGCGCAGCGCACGAACTGGCCCACGCTGAACAGTTCCGTCAGGAGGGGCTGCTGCTGCTGCTGCTGCTGCTGCTGCCCGGCAGCAGCGCCCGCTGCTCCCTCTTTGGCCCTCTTGTGCAGCAGCTCACACGCCTGCAGGGGCGCACAGAGGTGGAGAGGCCGGGCTCCGTGTTGGCAGTGCAGCCACACATGGGCAGGCTCTGTGTCAGCACAGCCGCAGCTAAGTAGGAGGAGCAGGAGCAGCAGCTGCGCTTCCCCTGGCCAGATTACCAGGCAGCAGGCGGTTGGCCCCGGCTCCTGCTCGTGCTTGCGCAAGCCCCTCCCTTAAGGAGTTAGGTGCACACAGCAAGAGACCGCGCTGCAGGCGCCTGCTAGAGTCCAGGCACACTCGACTCTGGCATACATGCGGAGACACACATTTACACACGCGAACTAAATGCACCTGCCTCTGCACCCATGACTGCACCAGGCATAACCCGCCTGCACCCCAACCCCACACCCCGTGTCGCACGCGTGCGTTTTCACGCACTGCTCAGGGCCCTCAGAACGCACCTCCTCTGGCGCCACAGCGCCCCGCAGCCCATCCGGCAGGCTCACTTGCACGCCCTTGGGCGTCACCTCCAGCACCATGCCCCACAGCCGCATGCCCACCACCAGCTTCTGCAGCACCAGGCGCGGCACAGGGAGGGCCGCGCTTTAACCAGAGGCAACAGTTGCAGTGCACGCTGTGTAGGTTGCGTCAAGGAGCATGCGCCACGCTGTTCCCCCTCTGGTACTGCGTGCCATGGTGGGAAGAATAGGATGGGCTGGGGGGAGGGGGGGTACACTTCTGAGCCTGCGCGAGGCGCTGCAGGCGCTGGGAGGCGATAGACCAGGCTTGACAAGGGCATGGGCAGCAGCCGAGAGAAAACACAGTACATCTGCGCATACCCTCCTTGACTGATGCATAGGTGGCAGCGGCAGCGGCGGCGGCAAAAAGCGACGGCGGCAGCGGCGCACCTTGGCCTTGAGCAGCTCCACATACTGCGGCACCTTGCCGGCCATGGCTGAGGACTGCAGGAAGGAGCCCTCCACATCCAAGCCGCCGCCATCAGCGCCACGGGAGCCCTGCATGCATCATTGGAGCACAGAAAAGCGCACGCAAAAGCTGGGCGGATGCAAGTAGGGGTGGCCCTAGCTGCGGGCATGCGCAAGCTGGGAGCGCATTGCCTTGGTTTTCAAGGCGACGGTGCACACCGGGACGAGCGAGGCAAAGGGGCACAGGGTAAGTGATGCAAGACCTAAGGAAGATTACAGCAGCAGCAGCAGCAGCAGCAGGAGCACAGGACCTGCCATGGCTGCGCTGCAGCAGCACCAGCAGCACCAGCAACCACAGCAGCAGGGCCCAAAGTGCAGCTGCTGGGTAGGGCCCACGCAACCCATGAATGCGCATCCCTTCACAAACCCTGCATGTCACACTGCTGACGAGAGTTGCCACTTTTGCATTGCAGGCTTGCATGCGCAGGGCACACACACGCCTCCTGAGGTCCCTGGGCATGCGCGGATGCTTGCAGCGAGTGCGTCCTCAAGATGGCTTGTCTGGCGCAGGGAGCAGCCTGCACTGCAACTCCAGCTTACACCTGCCTGTGGCAGCAGGCTCTTGCCGGTGTGAGCCAGGCAGACAGGGAGGCATGTCGCCAAACAGCCGTCTGCATGAGCCCCCCCGCGTTGCACAGGCAGGCAGGCAGGCAGAGCACGCATGGTTGCCCACCTTCCTCTGCTTTTTGGTGCGCGGGGCTGCAGTGCTTCCGTTCTCCAGCTCCTCCCTGTCCAGTTCCGCGCGCGCCTGGGCCTCGATCTCCTGCCGCTCCTGCTTGCTGAGCAGGTCCGCGCCACCTCGGGGGAATGCTGCATCCTGCAACCGCAGCGCACGAGCATGATCTGCCCTGCGCGCTGCCTCGTGTTCAAGGACACGTGTTCAAGGATCCGCGTGCTCCACGCGCCCCATTGTCTGGGAGTCTTGGCAGTGCGTGAGGAACTGGATCTCTTGTACGAAACTGACGGACAGCTAAGAGTGATATACAGCTCACACAGAATGAAATCATCTACAGCTATGCATGCACGGATTCAGGTGGCCTCCATGCGCCTCCAGCATGCGGCTGACCGGCTGCCGTTGGGATGGTCAGCACAGCAGCCGCCCTTGGTGAGCTGCTGCCTGCCTGATCTCACCTCCTCAGCCTCAGGAACTTGTTTCGGAGTTTTGCTCTTGGCTGTGCCAGGGGTAGCTGCCCCAGGGCGCTCCCTCTTCCGGGGCGTGGCAGGAGGCATGCTAGTCAACCTTGGGTATAACTCAGGCCTAACTCCTGCTTAAATGTTTCATATTCTATTGTGTAAATATGCTGCCATCTAGGGCTTGCATAGATATATCAGTTGCAAAATGTCCACCTAATGTACGGATATTTGATTAAAAGGAACAAAAAGCGAAGCACTTGTGGAACACGATTGAAATTCGATGCGACATTCACCCGCCCTTCCCCTCTTGTTGCTCGTCCTACTGCTGGCCGGCACTACTAGGGCCCGCTACCAAGTCATTTATCAGCCGCTGCAGCAGTCGCAGGAGGTGGGTTTTACTGAGAGTTCTCGAGGGCCACTGGTAGTTTCTTGCCAAGGGCGCCTTTTCCCTTCCCCTACACTGGCTGGCTGGCCGTTTGCAGACCACCAGAGCGGCAGCACTCCTTTAATACAACAAGCCCCCTTCCCTGGAAGCCGTACTCTACTCTTGCCTCGGGTCCACGCTTCTCGGCAGTGTTTTCCTCACCGTGATTCGTCTGACGTGTGCAGGACCTCGGCCGCGACAACCACTTCTACGACCATGGCCATGACGTGATTCACGGTGATGAAAGCGGGAGGAGCGACGTTGGCGCGTTTGCCCTGCCATCGGAATCATCCAGGAATGGCATCAGCAGCTTGCTGAATTGGTGGGTGAGGAGGAGTGGCGCTGCTCTCTATGAGCTAGCACACCGGGCTTGGCATCTGTGTGAACTCTAGTGGCTTGCAATACCCAGTCCCATACTCAGGCCGCACTGCGCACCTTGTCCCATTGCATGTCACACAAGCACGGTCACCTGCTACGTGCCTCCTGCCCACCTCTCCTGGCCTGTGCACTGAGAGCAAACCCCTCTTGCTGCCAGCAGGGTGAACGGCCAGATTGATTCCGTTGAGAACCTGCTGGAGACAGCAGCGGAGCAGCAGCAGCAGCAGCAGCAGCAGCAGCAGCAGCAACAGGAGCAGGAGCAATTCGAGCAAGCGCGCAGCCTGGAGCGCCAGAACGCGTTCAGGATCCCGGACATGGATACCCTGCTGCAGAGCTTCATCAGGGACAATCAGCGGCTGGGGGATGTGGAGGTGGACAGGTGCGGCAGGCGCACGGGTCAACGCAGTCCGTTTCTTGGTCTTCTCTTCTTGACTCAGTATTTCACTTGATCCACTCGTCACCTGTCAAGTCAATGACTGAGTCAAGCAGAGATACGTCCAGTAGGAGTGCCCGCAAGCATGGGTGTGCTTGGTGGAAGTAGCCCAGTGTGGGCCCACCAGTGTGGGAGAGCATGCTGGCAGTGCGTGGGCAGCTTTGCCAGGGCACCCAACCCACCTCTCTCTGCCCTCTCCATGCCTGGCCTGCTCATGCACGTGCATCGCGGTGCGTAGCCCCCCCCTTCTACCCTGCCGACCGTCATGCCTTGCTGTTCACGCTCAGGATGGTGGAGTCGCTGCCTTACCAGGGAAGCACCAGGGACGATGAGGGCACCCGCGTGCAAGTGGAGGAGAACGCCGACGGCTCCGTGACCACCACCACCACTACTTCTGGCACCAGCGCCAGCGGTGACCACTACTACAACTACCAGGTTGAGGTGGATTACCCATCCCGCTCCGCACGCCTGGGCAGCAGCGGAAGCAGCAGCAGCAGCAGCAGCAGCAGTGACAGCGAGGGTAGTGATGGGCGCAGCGGTGTGCATGCGCAGGTGCAGTCCGCGTACGATGCGCACGTGGAGGAGCGCATGCGCATGCTTGACCAGCAGGAGCAGGAGGGCAGGCTGAGCCCCGCCAAGGCGGACAAGCTGCGCACGTTCCTGGGCTCACAGGTGCGCGTATGGGTGCACACATTGCTGCATGAAGGCGTGGGACCACGCACCTGAGTCGGGTGGCTTGGTGGTTAGGGCAGGTGCGGCGCTGTGGAGCGATCTATGAAGATGGGCTGCGTGGCCTGTGCTGTTGTGCAGCTGCTGTGGTTTGGGGCCCTGGGGCTATGCATGAAACACTACTTGGTCTGTGGGCTCTCGCGAGATGGAGTGATCAGGATGTGGTCACATGCCTCGTGCTGCATATCTTGCAAGGCTGAGTGATCAGAGTTTGTGAGGGGACCCCTGTGCACCACACCTTCTCGTTCTCTGTCCTGCCTGCACTGGCCATGATGCCTCCTCAAGTTGGCGACCTGCTGCCACCAGTACAAGTCAGAGATGAGCTTTGTTGTCAGTGTGTCGAGACACTGCTGTGCTGTACAGGCTCTTGTCTTGGCTCGACTACAGAATTGGGTGCCCGACGAGCATATGTGATTCCGCATCAACTGAGCCTGCCCTGTGGTCCCTTGCAACCCTCCCTGGGCTCACAGGCGCACTCAGGGGACATGCAGTCGTGTGCAGGGACACATGCTCAGCGTGCGTACACCAGCACAGCCTCCCTCTGCAGCACACATCTTCAGCGGCGGGTACCCTGCATGTGCAAGCACCAGCCTCACCACTCCCCTGCGCCCTCGTGCGCCAAGCCCTGTGCGTGCGCACTCCTACCCCTGCGCGCAGGCATACCTGGATGCCTGGCTGCAGGAGCAGCAGCAGCAGGAGCAGCAGCGGCAGATGGGGCTGGCGCAGCTCATGCAGCAGCAGATGTTGCTACAGCAGCAGCGCGCGATTGGCGCATGGCAGCAGCAACAGCAGCAGCAGGAGGAGGAGCAGCAGCAGGGCATGGTGCTGGGCGGCCCCGTGGCCGACCTGCTGGACCTGCTCCTAGCGCCCTTCCAGGAGGAGGCCTCCGGCTGCAGGCACCACCGCCAGCAGCAGCAGCAGCAGCAGATGGAGATGATGCACCCGCGGCAGCCGCTGCAGGGCGAGCAGGAGCCCACCATGCGGGTGACCTTCTTGCAGGACCGCAACACCGGCGCGCGCGCACACCCCCACAGGTGCGGTTGCAGGCAGCCCATGTGCGCAGCGGGGGTGGTGTGGATGAGGGCTTGAGCAGGGAGGTCAGAGGCTGAGGCCAGGGTGCGAGTGAGCGAGCATGCGTTTAGGCAGCACCAAAGCACCCCCTGGAGCTGCTGCTGCTGCGCTACCAACCCATCCCCCAACCTGCAGTGCCGCCAAAGCGCCCTGGCCGCATGCTGCCAGGGCTGCCCAGGGGAGGGTACCACCACTACAGACTGCGTCCACTGGCCGTGGCGCACGCACGCGCAACACTTTTGCAGCGCGTGTGTGCGCAGGTGTAGGAGTGTTGCAGGCAAGCTGTGGGGACAGCTGTTGGGGTTCTCACCAGCGCCGGTGGCAAGAGCTGTGTGAAGGAGCGCACAGGCTCAGCATGTGTGTGGGAGGGGGTGGGGGGGCTGGTGGCTGCGGCAGGGTGTGTGCTGCGCGTGCGGCGTATGCCTCTCCTGACCATGCACGCTCAAGCTGCGCGCTACCAACAGCCATGCGCTCCACCTGCTCTTGCTCGTGCCGGAGCACGCGGGCTAAGACTTGGCAGTGTGCAGCACACGCTTGGGACTTGGCAGCGGCACACGCTTTAGCTGCGGCGCGTGGAGGCGCAGGGTGCTGCTGCCAGGGCGGTGTTTCAGGGTGGCTCTGCAGGGCGCGGAGGTGGTAACCGGAGGGTGCAGGGCCGTTGTACATGCGTGTGGCGCCTGCGTGCACTTACCAAGGGCACGTGGCATGAATGCAAGTGAGGATGTGTCTGCACTTGCGCATTCTCCATTTTCTCCTCCCCTCCCCCCTCCCCCCCCTCTTTTACACAAACACACACATGCACAGGCACGCAGGCACACACAGGCGCGCGCGCGCGCGCGCACACACACACACACACACACACACACACACACACACACACACACACACACACACACACACACACACACACAC
>LKMJ01004671.1_pt1 | contig 12927 bp, 23 predicted proteins | sample 643391 | NCBI WGS metagenome assembly LKMJ01 (sample SAMN04112250, study PRJNA286221) | soda lake metagenome | biome: soda lake; feature: Kulunda Steppe; material: water; isolation source: sample PL-Br10 brine of Picturesque Lake | place: Russia: Kulunda steppe | collected 2010-07
ACACACACATACACACACATACACACACATACACACACATACACACACACACATACACACACATACACACACACACATACACACACGTGCACACACACACACACATACACACACATACACACACATACACAGTCCAACTGAGCCTCAACACGCGACACTGCTCCATGGTCATGTGTGAGCAGAGCATGCTGAGAGCGATAGTCCTGTGTCATTGTGGGTGTGCTGTCCTCCACAACCAAACGTGACCAACCGGCCCAGCGACATGCTACTGCTGCCAGGCGCTAGCAGCTGTGCATACCCACACCCACAAGCGCAGCAGTGTGCGCATAGCACACACACACACATACACACACATAAAGTATGCACACGCACACTCAGCACGCATGACACACACAAACACATCAATCACCCACAAGCATGTCCATATGTATGCCCGCACACTCACCGAGGGCACCGGGTCACCAAAGCAGCACGCATGACACACACACACAAACACATCAATCACCCACAAGCATGTCCATATGTATGCCCGCACACTCACCGAGGGCACCGGGTCACCAAAGCAGTTGAGGAGCAGGGGCAGGATGTAGATGATGTACCTGCACACACAAAGCAAGGCGCGCGCGCACTCCCTCACGCGCATCAAGCCCCTTTCACAACAGCGCATTGGGCGCGTGAGAGCGCTGCTGGCAAGCCCACTCTCTTGCAAGCCTGCCCATCCCTGAAAGCTACCTCAGGGTCGCCTGAATTAGTTTCTGTGAGTTTTGTGAGGGCATGAGGGTCCGATCTCACTGCTTCTCAGCCTCTGCTGAAGCTCACCTGCCGCATGCAGCGCTGATTGGGCCCCACCTGCAGCATGCAGCGGTGCCTGGGCCAGCTGCAGCTCCTGGTGCAACATGCGCTCTGAGAGCCCTGTTTGCCCAAACTGAGGCGCCTAACTTGTGCAGCTTGCAGTGCCCAGGCCTTGAGAGACCCGCCAAGAGGTGCGGGTCACACCGCCAGCGTGGCCAACACACAGAGTGTCGCTGCTTCAGGTCACAGCAAGCAGGGCAGCACCGGCCGGCCGGCACCGGGCAGACAGCCCACACACTCTGCTCTGCCTCATCCTTATCAATGACTTTGCCTGTGGCAGGTAATGTATGTTTGCAGCACGGCCCCCTCAGTGATCAGGGGCGGGGGCGAGCCTGTTCAGCCCACGTCCGCGACGCTGCAGCATATGCACCGAGCATGAACATGCGCCGGCCTGTGACACCATATGATGATGATGATGATGATGGGACTGCGGAGGTGAAGCGTGGTGTGCGCGTGCGCGTGCCGTGCTGCTGATACCGTTCTTGGGAGGGGGCACTCACGGCTCAAAGAGCTTGCCCAGCTTCTGGGAGAGGCACTCGAAGGCCATCAGGGCACCCTGCGTGGTGGGGGGCACGGCAGGGGAGCAGGCCTGGCTGCGGAAGGCGTCCGGCATACGGAGCCAAGCAGGGGGGCGCAAGCTGTTGAGGGTTTTGTGAAGCCATGCGCTTGCGCAGGGGATACCGACGGCCCTGTTTGCTGCTGAGGAGCGAGGCGGAGGAGCGATGCAAGCATGGAGCACGTCGGCGCCCCGCGCACAGCCTCTCCTCGGGTACATGGGCGGGCGCACAGCGCACACCGGCAGCGGCAGCCCAACACGAGCGTGTGTGGGCAAGCAGCTGTGAAGCACTTGAGTAGCATGTCACACTTGGGTAGCATGTCACACTTGAGTAGCATGTCACACTTGAGTAGCATGTGCGCGTGAAAGCAAGCACGCCCACGCGCCTCCACTTGTCCCGCCATTTTGTCTCCCACTTGTTGTCTCAACTCCTCAAGCCTTCCAGGGGCCCGCACCTCGCGCGCAGCTGGGTCCTTCTTGTCCTCCACCGCCGCCTTGAGCGCGTCCATGATGCCGCAGTTCTTCATGGCCATCAGGCCCAGCCCCTTTACCACACCCGCCAGGCCGAACGCTGCGCCACGCCTGCAGGGGAGCGCCATGGAGCAACGTGAAAGAGACAGGAAGTGCCAAGGATGCAGCCAGGGGGGGGGGGGTGCATGCGTGCGTATGTGTGTGTGCGTGTGTGTGCATGCGTGCGTGTACGTGTGGGTGTGTGTGCGCACCCAGCCATGAGAGTGACAGGGGCGCTGCTGGGTAGGGCAGATCATGCCCAGCTCCATGGACAGAGCCTCAGGATAGAGATCCGGCCGGGAGCGGTGGGCGCTGCTGCACGAGCGGGATGGGTGGGGTTCGGCTTCCACAGCAGCGCCTACTGCGCGCCGCAGCGCAACAACGACGCAGGCGGAGCACGTCAGGTGTGCAAGTGGGGTGGGTGTGCGAGTGTGCCACAGAGGCCGCACCGAGGGCGTGCAGCCCTAGTGCGGGGAGGGTGCTGCAAGCGGGGTGTGGTGGCTGCTGCGGGCGTGTGTGGTGAGTGCCACAACTGGGGTGTAGTGGGCGCCGGTATTGCGTCAAAGAGGCAAGCAGCCGGTTGACTTTTGAACAAGTTGTGTCTGTGGGTGGGACCTGTGGCAACAGCGCTGAGGGTCACACCATAAGCCTGAGCGCATCACACCATGAGGCATCACACAGTAAGGCATCACACCATGAGGGGTCACACAGCGCATCACACCATGAGGGGTCACACCATAAGCCTGGGCGCATCACACCGTCAGCTTGAGGGAGCGTCACACCATCAGAGCGCACACATTTGCGCACAGGCCCTCTTCAGCAATCAGGGGCGTGCACATGCGTGCTTGTGGCGAACATGCTGCATTGCCCAGAATCCATGCACACATGCGCGCAAGTCACCAAAAACAGCTGCAAGCGCAGCGTACCGCCCAGATTCCATGCACATATGAGCAACCGATCGCCGACGCACACGCACGCACGCAGACGGACCCTCAAACACGCACACGCACCTTTCTCCGAATGTCTTGCCCTTGGTGAGCGTGGCAAGCATGCGGGCCACTAGCTGGTCCACCGCCTCCTTGTTTGCAGACAGCGGACCCATGAGGGGCGGCAGGCAGTTGCTCACGGCGCGCTGCGTGCACGTTGCACGCACGCCACAGGGTAGGCAGTGGCCGACGGCGCACTGCATGGAAGCCTGGCTGTCATGCAGCTCATGCAAACTGCACCCAGGGGGCCTGGTAAGCATGTAGGTGGGGGGAACGGGCGGGCAGGTGCGAGTGCACGCGCACGTGCCACCCCGCACGCATGAGTGTGTCATTCAGCCTAAGCCCTGCTGCATGCACAGCTTGCCAGGAAAGGTTGCACTGGGTGTGTGGGTGGGCTCCAGAGCTGCATGCATAGATTCACACACACACACACACTGTTTGCTGTCTCATCCCCCAGTCACTCCTGCGTGTTGGCCTCCGGCGCTTGGGCTGCGTGCCTCTGGTGCGGCAGATACGGAAGGCAGCAGCACGGCCAGCAAGCAACCCCCACTGCCAGTACACAGTCGCACAGGCAAGCGCGCTTACGCGCACGCACGCAAGCACACACACACACACGCACACACACACACACATCAGGCAACACGCGCGCGGGCATGCGCAGCACACATGACGGCGGGCCAGGCCGCGGCTGCCCACCTGCACGCCCTCCGAGGGCGTGGCCAGCACGGACACGAGCGTGTCGACCACCATCCCGCGCTTGGGGTCGTCCGCTGGCAGGTGGCGGGCTAGGGTGCCCAGGAACACAACCACGCCCTCCCGGACCTGCGCGACAAGGGGGAGGGTGCACGGCGTGCAAGCGGGGGACGTGGATCAAAGGGGGCAAGGTCCCAAGGGAGCAGGGGTTGGTGTTGGGGAGGCTGCGTTTGGGCGCAGCACGCAGGCAGCGCAGTTAGGCACCGCGTTCTTGCCGAGCATGGGCTGCAAGAGGTTCGTGCAGGGCGCACGACTATCACGTGTGATAGATCACCATCATCAAGTGTGATCACGACTTACACATGTGATTGATCACCATCATCAAGTGTGATCACCATTATCAAGTGTGATCACGACTATCGTGTGTGATTGGTCACCATCATCAAGCCCAATGGTCGACAGCGCGCATCTCGGTGGATGCTCGACCCCTGCAAAGGGCGTGCTGCTGCACCGTACGGGAGTCTGAGCAAAAGGGCAAGGGCGCCCAGCGCCAGCATCGCAAAAGTCCACCTCCCCAGGTCATACTCAGCCTCCTGCGTCACTGATTGTGAGACCAAGGGCAAGCGCAAAGGCGCGCAGCGCTGGCACTGCAGCAGCGCCCTACCCAGGTTGCCCTCAGCCTCCTGCATCACCAAATGTGAGACTAGGGGCAAGCGCAAGGGCACACGCTGCCGGCACTGCAGCAGTCGGCCTCACCAGGTCATACTCGGCCTCCTGCTCCGCAGACAGCCCTTCGCGCTTGCTGCCCAGGTACGACTCAAACAGGGGCATCATGGTGCGCGCACCCTCGGCGCCGTGCACGTCAACTATCGCCATGCCGGCGTGCACCATGCCTTCCCTGACCTGCGCACGCATGGGCACAGCAATGCACGCATGGGCACAGCAATGCACGCATGGGCAGGGGGCACAAGCCCGCGCGTATGCACGCACATATGCACCCACGCGCTAGCAACAAACAGGAGCACCTGTGTGTGTCTCAGGCGCCCAAGTTAGGGCAGGCAAAACGATTCCGCAGGCTCACTCACACACATAACAACTTCTTCACCACATGGACACAAGAGACACGCATGCCCACCCACACGAGCCCACACACGTGTAGAAATGCAGTTACTTGCAGGTGCGTGCGCCCATAGCACAGATACCTAAAAAAAGCCATAAAAACCACATACACAAGCACAACACACGCAGTGCATGCACAGGAACAGGTGGCCCACCACTTCCCATCCCGTTCCCCTATAGACTCAGGTCCTGCCCCACACACGCCTGTGTGCCACCAACACTGACCTGCTGACCCCCCCCCCAAAAAACACCCCCACCCCTGCACATGCACGCACCTTCTCGCTTACGTCCGCCAGGCCATTACCGATGAGGAAGTCCAGTGCGGCGGGCACCTCCTCTGGGCCCAACTCCGGCGCGAGCGCGCGCAGCGCGGCCGCGACACCGCAGCGGGCCGACACATGGCCACCCTGCAAATGGGGAGCGAGGTGGGGAAGGTCAGATAGGGGCGGCAGCGTTAATGCTAAGCGTTGGATAACTTGGAGAGCAAGGGCGTGATCATGGCTGCCACAGCAGGGGATGGGATGTTAGATCCTGTCGGAGCGTGGGCGCGATCGTGGCTGCCAAAGCAGGAGCTGGAGCGTTGGATAACTTGGAGAGCAAGGGGGTGACCATGGCTACCGCAGCAGGGGATGGGCCGAGGAAGAGCGCCAGCAGCGCACGGCAGGGTGTGGGCTCCGGGGAGCTTGCGGGCCGGGGTATCATTTGTGCAGGGCACTAAATGGGGATATAAGCAGTACAGACCCAGCACCCATGCAAAGGCCTGCTGTCAAAAGGCCTTCCCTCAAAGTTTGGGCACAGGGTCATGCAGCAGCTGATTGTGTGCGCGTAAGGGCGAGAGTGTATTGTGCAGAGTGTGAAGGCAAAGCAACAAACAGCCTGGGTTCAATTGTTTAAGCTTAACAGAGGGTGCATTGAAGGGCAGAAGGTGCGCAGCCAGCAGCAAGCGGCGCGAGCCCCTTGCGCGTCAGGGGGGCAGCGGGCATAGATGGCGGACATATCCACGCGATTGCTTTGCCTGTTCCCAGCGGCCCCCAGGCAGCACAGGCAGGCTAGCTGGGGGGGCAAACTGCGGGGTCAGCAAGCAACACAACAGCTTGTGCCGTGCAAACGGGGTGGATGCAGCTGCGGGCAAGCGGGACAGGGGACATGCCATGGGGCGTGCGCTAACAAAGGTCAAACAGGGCGCAAGCAGCAGAGGGCGCGCAAGCACCCCGCGCCTCTTTTGACAAAACCCACACGGCCGGCCCTGCCTGCCCCACCTGCTCTAGGTGTGTTGCGCAACGGACGCAATGCAGGCAGGTGTGCCTGCGGCATGTACCGCTGCTGACGCACACGCGCGCGCCAAAGCCGGAGGCAGGAGGCAGTGCGCGCGCGCGGCGCGGGCTACGCGCCCAAGATCTCTCTCTTGCGGCCCAGGGCGGCACCGCCCGGCCAGGGCGCCCACCAAAACGGTGGGCTGTGCGGCCGGGGATGCTATGTGGCCGCTGGCTGCTGTGCCGCGGGCGTAACGGGCGGCAGGCATGGGCAGCCCCGCCGCCCTGACATGACCCATGGCATGTGCAAGTATGAATGTGCCGCGGAGGTGCATACGTGTACGTGCGCATGTAGGTGCGTGGGTGTATGCACGTGTGTGTTTGTGTGCACGCAGGCGCAAAAGTGCCCACCCCGTAAACAGAGATGGCCTGGCGCAGCGCCTCGCCGACGGTGCCCTGCAGCGCGCGCGCGGCCGACGCCAGCGCGGCAGCAGCGGCGTTGGTGGTGTCAGGCGCCTCCGCATCCACCAGCAGTTGAACCATGGGCACCACGTATGCGCGGGGCAGCTGGCAGCGCGCCTGTGTGCGCGCACGGCGTGTTTGCAGGGTGCAGTCAAGGTGGGGAGGGGGTAGCAGTGGCAGCAGCAGCAGCAGCAGCAGCAGAAGAAGCAAACAGCCGGAGTTGTTTCAAGCTTTGAGGCCAGTCTAGGAGGCAGGCATGGGAACACGCAGCGGGGGTACGTACGAGGGCACTCACAGATGCGTGCATGCAGGCAGAACTTGGTACAACAGCAGGCGTGCAGGCAGTGCCTCAAGGCGCATGAGCAGCAAAAGCAGCACACAGCCTCGCGATGCCAGGCACCTGTGACCCCCCCTGCCTGAGCTCACCAGCTCCACCAGCCCCACTGCACGCGCACATTCCCGCAGCCTTTTGTGCCCAAAGCGCCCCATACGTTCACCAGCTCCACACCCTAAGCGCACCCTGTGCGCACCTGCCCCCACAGCCTGATGTGCCCCTGACATTCACCAGCTCCACACCCTAAGCGTACCCTGTGCGCACCTGCCCCCACAGCCTGATGTGCCCCTGACATTCACCAGCTCCCACAGCCCAGAGCGCCCCTGCCCTTCCCCGCGCAGACCTGCTCCCACAGCAACCTTTCGCGCACACTGCATTCACCAGCCCACACAACCCTTTTCGCCATCTGCGCCCACCTGTTCCCACAACCCCTGCGCAGCAGCTGCGTTGCCCTCATCTGGGTCGTGGCAGGCCATGTGCAGCAAGCACACCTGCAAGCGTGCGTGCGTGCGTGCATATGTGTGTATGTATGTGAGCCCAAGCATGTGTGCTGCATGCTGTCAGCGTGCGGCGCGCGCGTTTCTTCCCCTTCCTTGGTGGGGTGCACACACCAAGACCCCGCTGCGTCTCCAACACACTGTCCTTCAACCTCACCCATGTATCAATTGCTGGCCAATGCTCCCCCTGTTATTGCTATGACTCATGTTTGAGGTGCAAGGCTCCGCTCGGAAAGCCACTCCTGACGTGTTGCGCTGCAAAGCACACAGCCAGCTCAACACCAACCCCACCCACCACCGCCTTTTGGCTTTCCTCTTTCCATGCCTTTGCATCCATCAGCACCCACTCTCACCTCCATGCCACAATCAGGTCACGTGCCTGATCTCAAAATATTCACACATGCAAACACACACGTGCTCAGACATGCGCACGCGCGTGCGTGCACACAACTGCCACCCCCTCCCCAGGCTCACCCACCAGCTCTCCATCATCCTGCGGGCACAGCCCAGATGAAAGCACGGGCACCACTGGCAGTGCCACCAGAGACGCGCCCCGAACCACCACCGCTGCGTGCGCCACGCCGCGCGCAGTGGCAAGTATGTCCGGTCGAGTCACAGCGCCCACTGCCAACTGCTTCAACAGCGGCAGCACACGTTCCCTACAACCAACGTGCACAGGTGTGGATGTGGAGGTGTGCGCCAACATGGTGCGTGTGGTGTAAGCGTGCGTTGGGCGCGTTAGCACACATGTGTGTGCGCGCTGAGCATGGACGGTGATGTGGCAAGGATGGTGGGAAAAAGGGCAACGTCGGTGATTATGACGATGACGATGATAGTGATGATAGGGGTGATGGTGACAATAATAGTCAAATTGATAGTGGAAACGATGATGTAGATGATGCCGTGTGCGTGTAAGCGTGCACGGACTTGCTTGCAGTCTAGTAAACACACGCAGGCGCGCGTGTGCCTGCATGCTGCGCAAAAGGGTCTGCGCACACCACACACTACTAGCGGACTCTGGGGCAGTAACATAAGATGCACGCGTGCACACCCGCCCTGCCCTGCCCATACATATTGTGCAAATCTGTGAAAGTCGGAGTACTTGCGCGTGCTGTCCATCAAGACACAGCGCCATCAAGGCAGCATGCATGCAGGCGCCCTTGACCTGCTCCGCAACAGGCACTTGCCAGCACAAGTATGTCAGCACGCAGACTTTACTTGCGCGGCCAAAAGGGGCCTTGTGTCTTTGCAGCGAACAGCAGCGCTGAAAGCAGACACATGCGATCAACACAGACACAAAATGTGTGCGTGTACACTTGGAATTGCAACCCTTGCCTTGCTGCACCAACGCACTGCTGTTGCCTGGCAGCCTCAACAAAGCGGGCCCAGCCTCAACAAAATGGGCCTACAGCCAAAACAATACAAGCCCGCAACCAGAACAAAGCGGGCTTGCGACCAAAACAAAGCGGGCCTGGAATGTATCGACGATTTTACAGGTGAGCCCGCGATGCACGCTGGACAAGAGCAGCCGCATGCAGCCCTCTGCTGCATGCGCGTCTTCTGCCTCCTGCACGACTTGTGCACATATATCCATCATCATGTTGTTGTTGTACAACTATCCACAGGAGAGAGCGCATGTGGCACTAGGGACCTGCCAGTCAACAGGCGCACACCCGCCTGGCAGGTGTTCAAACAGACGCGTGCAGTGCTGACGAAAAGCAAGCAGCCTCACACACCTCGCGCATGCGCATGCACTTGCCTGTATGCGGGCACCACACCCAGCAGGTGGTAGAGCAGGGCGAGCGTGGTGGCGCGCGGCACATCGTGCGCGCCACAGTGCAGGGCCACCACCGCAAGCGCATCCTCGTGGGAGGGTGTGTGGGTGGGCGAGGACAGGATGGCCTGGAACACAAATGGGCAGAGTGTGTATGTGTGCGCGTGCGTGTGTGTGAGTGAGACAAGTGTGAGGAGGAGTGTGCGTGTTTTTGTTTGGGAGCATGTGCATGCATGTGTGTGTATGTCTGAGTGGGTGGGTGGGTGAGCATGCGCATGCGTGGACAGGTGGGCGTTCAAGACACTTGTGCGTGTAAGCCAGTGCAAGGACAAGATCGCGCTGGGTTGGCAAGTGTGAGGCAAGGTAGCGCTTAGTGAGCAAGTGCAAGGACAAGATAGTGCTGGGTTGGCAAGTGTGAGGAAAGGTAGCACTTAGTGAGCAAGTGCAAGGACAAAATAGCGCCAAGTAAATGTGAGGATAAGGAAGCTCAAGTGCGAGGGTAAGGTACTGTTGACCGAGCAGGTGTGGGGACAAGGTAGCATTTTTTTGGCAAGTGCAACATGTAATTGAGGGATGGTCATGAGGGAGGGTGAAGATAAGATGGCAGGGACCCGGGGCAGTGCGCACGAGCGTGTGGAAGGTTAAATGTGTGCGTGTGTGGGCGCTTGTGGGAGTTTGCACAAGGAAAGGATGGCCAAGAGCAGAGGCAGCACCCATGCGCACCTTGACACAATGCATGACAATTGATGTAAGGGCACTGCACGAGGGCAGGTGCCTGAAGGGCAGAGGTTGGAAGGGAGGGGAGTCTAAGGGCAGGAAGCGCATGGAGAAGACAGAGAGGAGAGGGGTGCCACCAGGGTGAAGTGGATGCAAAGGAGGTGCGGGGGCCGGGGAGGTGCGGGGGCTGCGTGCACAGTCAGAGGGGGCAAAGGAGAGGAGGGGGGGCAGGCGACGCCCGCACCTGCCATTGACTGTGCAGCCCATCAGGGATGCGTCACAAGTGGCTCACCTGCAGAACTGGGAAGACAAAGCGGTACGAAGCACCCTGCAGCGGCCGCCTGTCACCCGTGACCTGCGGCAGGCACAGAAGCGCGCACACCTCTATTGTCAAGGTGCACGGAAGCGCGCACACCTCTATTGTCAAGGTGCACGGAAGCGCGCACACCTATTGTCAAGGTGCACGGAAGCGCGCACACCTCTATTGTCAAGGTGCACGGAAGCGCGCACACCTATTGTCAAGGTGCTCAGCAACACGCATGCCCATTGTCAAGGCGCACAGAAGTACGCACATGTTTTGTCAAGGTGCCCGAGCGCACACGATCACACATGCACACATCCTCAAAAACACGCACATACACACACGCAGTGAGCGCATGAAGCCAGACAAGCCGCCCACGCGACAACAGCACGCAACAAGCACGCGCCCGCTAGGCTATGGGCTGAATGGCCACAGCGCAATTTAGGCTGGTGGAACCAGCCTGTGGGACAGTGCACTGCGCAAGGCGCAGGCCATGCGATCTCTGGTGCGGGTGTGGGGATGGGGATTGCGGCATTGCTGCAAGACGGAATGCAGTGAGGACATCACGAGCGTAAGTAGCAACACGGCACGCCCCGACCGTTTCACGACGTGCAGCCTGGCACGCCCCAATTGGGAGACCTGACAGAACAGTGAGAACGTCGTGCATAGCGTGTAATCTGGCGCAACCTGAAAGCAGTCTGAAACCATTTGTTTCAAACATAGCATGGCAGCATGCACCCACACATTGGCACACACCACCAGCAACGCACCTGGCGGAGCGCTGACACGACCTCCGCAATCTCCCGGGCTGCGGGCAGCTTCACGGCGCCCTCCTGCTGCGTCTGCAGGAGCGTACCCATGTGCGCATGTCGGTCTGATGTCGGATGTGCACAAAGGGATGCACTTGCATGCACGTTCTGGCGCATGCAAGCCTTGAGGAGCATGCACGTGCATGCTTGCACAAGCACACACAAACACAGGCATAGGCTTGCATGAATAATAATCAGCGTCTCAACAAATTCTATTTGACATGCAGGAGCAGCACGGAGGCATAGGCTTACACACTCACGCACAAACACACACAGGCATACACATGCACCTGTTGGGCAAGCACCACGAGGCACAGGCTTACACACTCATGCGCGCACACACACACACACGTAAGCATACACACATGCACCTGTTGGGCAAGCACCACGAGGCATAGGCTTACACACTCATGCGCGCGCGCACACACACACGTAAGCATGCACACATGCACCTGTTGGGCAAGCACCACGAGACATAGGCTTATACACTCATGCGCGCGCACACACACATGTAAGCATACACACATGCACCTGTTGGGCAAGCACCACGAGGGATAGGCTTACACACTCATGCGCGCGCACACACACATAAGCGTGCACACATGCACCTGTTGGGCAAGCACCACGAGGCGCAGCGCGGCCGCCAGGTTGAGGGCCTTGCCGCCCAAAGGTGCCGGCAGGCACGCTGCCAGCTGCCGCACGGCGTCAAAGGCCTCCGACCCTGCCACCAGTGCAGCACAGCGTGTGAGCGTCCCCAGCATCGCCATTGGCGGCAGCAGCAGCAGCACCGCCACCGTCGTCACCACAGCACAAGCAGCAAAGCGGCGCAGGCAGGCCTAGGAAGTGGTGCAGGCCCCGCACTGCACCTCGAGCAGCAGGCAGCAGGCAGCAGACCCCGCACTGCGCCTTGAGCTGCAGGCAGCTGGCATAAGCCCCCACGCCTGATTAAAGTCAGAGTCTATGTGCCGACTAAATACCTGGCAACGTGCATGAAGGAGAGGTGCGCAAGTGTAGCTACTTAACTCCCCAACCAAGACACACTGCTCTGGATGTTGCTGCCATCCTTTGCCCAAAGCAGCAGCCAAACGCAACTGGGCAGCACAAGAGGGCCCTCCAGTACTCAAATCGCAGCATGTGGTACTGCACACACTGGCCAGCCTGCTTGCAGAACCGCATGATGCGCATCAACCATCCCTGAAGCGGCCCATGCCCGCGGCAGGCAATGCCGTGCACTGACACACGTACACACACCATCAGCCAGCTGTCCAGGAGCGGTTGGAATGGGAAATTGCCCGCACAATCATCAGAGACTCGCCAGTGGCAGCGCACCGCACTGCTACGCAGCAGCCCACACTGCATGCGCACTGATACACCTGCTTCCACGCACAGGCGGCATGGTCACCACCCGCGGAAGCACACCGCAGCAGCATCAGCCCGCGCCGCGCACACACATGCATGAGTCTCTGGCCAGAAGCAGGTGGCACGGCCACAAGCCATCCACGGCTGCGCACCAGAACGCAGCAGCAGCCCACGCCACGCACGCACCAACAAGCTTGCTGGCCAGCAGCGGCTGGCACAGTTCCCGTAGTTCCTCAAGCTTGGTGGCGGCAAAGCGAGGGTTGCCAGCCGCCACGTCGCTCAGCACGTGCAGCCCCAGCTGCAGCTGCGCCTTGACGGTACGCACGTGCTCGCGCACCTGCGGTCAGAGCGGGCAGCTTTGCTCATCCAATTGCACTCAAGCAATGAGGAAGGTAATGCAGCCATTTTTATTGCAAGGGCCCTGGCTGCTGGGGCCAAAGCCACCTGTGACGCCTACGCTGTGCGCCTAAGCACCCCTTCCCCCACCCGGCCCCCCTACCTACTCATCCCTCCATTTCTTCCACCCTTGGGGAGCCCATGCACAGAGACGTGCATAGAGTGAGGTGACAGCCTCAGCAATCGCGCTCTCTGCAGCGTAAGTGCCCCCCCGCTGCACACACACCAATTTGCCCTGCTCACGTCCCGCAACACACACACACACACACACACACACACACACACACACACACACACACACACACACAC
>LKMJ01004672.1_pt1 | contig 12926 bp, 22 predicted proteins | sample 643391 | NCBI WGS metagenome assembly LKMJ01 (sample SAMN04112250, study PRJNA286221) | soda lake metagenome | biome: soda lake; feature: Kulunda Steppe; material: water; isolation source: sample PL-Br10 brine of Picturesque Lake | place: Russia: Kulunda steppe | collected 2010-07
AAGGCTACCTGCTGAGGTGTCCCCCCCTGAAGGCTACCTGCTGAGGTGTCCCCCCCTGAAGGCTACCTGCTGAGGTGTCCCTCCCTGAAGGCTACCTGCTGAGGTGTCCCCCCCTGCCCACCACCCGTCTTGCCCCGTGTCTCACCGGGCTCGACTGAGGAGCAGAACCTGTCGACGTCCGTGCGGCAGCTGGCAGCCAGAATGACGTCATTCCTGCGGCCGCACGCGGGGTTGCACGCAGCCAGGCGCCGCTCAAGCAGTGCGCGCGCGCCAAAGCAGGGATAGTAGGCGCCTTGATAGGACACGAGCTCTGAGCGCACACGCACAAAGTGATACAAGCACTCATCGCACAAGCGCTCGCAGCGAGCCGCTGCGTCGACTGCAGCGCCGTGGGGAGCGCACGCCCTAGCCTAAGCACACCTGTCACCACGCCCGCCAACGAGGCACAGCACGAGAAGTGCCCCAGCCTACGCACCTGAAATCGGTGACCTCCATCTTCTGGAAGTACAGCACCTCCTGCTTGCAGGACTCGCTCTTCAGCTCCGCGCGGTGGTCGGTGAGGCAGCGCAGCACCTTGCCGCCACAGATCTGCAGCCACAGGGTGGGCGCGCTTCTGACTGCGCCTGTGGCTTGCGCAGGACACCTTGCTGAGACCCAATTTCTGACACTGTAAGCGACAGACAGCTGGCACCCTCAGTCAGACAGCTGGCACCCTCAGTCAGACAGCTGGCACCCTCAGTCAGACAGTTGGCACCCTCAGTCAGACAGCTGGCACCCTCAGTCAGACAGACTGCTGATGTACACAATGTCAGTGACAGGCTGCTGATGCACACACTGGCAGTGACAGAAGACGGCTGACATACACTGGCAGTGACAGAAGACTGCTGACTCACACACACATTGTCAGTAGCAGCGCTAGTGAAGCAAGTCTTGCGTGCAAGCACGTGCTGCTTTGCATGCAAGGACGCTCGGCGCCCGGTGCTGCAGCATGTGCGGGCATGCCACGTGCACAAGGGCCTGCAGCCCCAATGTATGGCAAACATGCACACCCGCATGGCGCGCGTGCAGGCAGGTGCAGCATGGACGCATGCACACAACCGTCCCAATCCTATGCAGTGCACTGCGCAAGCGCGGGCGTGGTGGAGAGTACATCCACGCCCATCCACATTGTTTGCCTTCTAGCCAGAGGTGTGCCTGCATGCTCATGTCTGCAGCCAGACGGCGCCAAATGCTGCAGGTGATTAAAGCAGGCCAGTGCTGTTGGTGTTGTAGCCTGGATACCTAATGGCATGCAGGGCCAGAAGCACCTGGTGGCCAAGGGACAAGGCGCAGCAAGCGTGCTGGGGCTGCGTCGGAAGCGCTGTGACCGACCGAGGCACGCGACCTCGCGTATGCTGGTATGCAAGCACAAACAAACAGCACCACGCTCGCCCTGCCTGCATGGTGCTGCTGGCAAAGCTGGGGACAGCGACCCCTGGAGGCGACAGGCTGCAGCAGCGCGCACGCCTCAAACCCTCCATGGCACCTACCCCTACAGCACAGGCTCGCCACCCACCTGCCCCGCCTCCTGGCTGCATGCCGCCTTGCACAGTGTGCTCACGTCGTCGGAGCACGCCTTCTCCAAACGGAAGTTCAGGCGGTAATCGGACGCGGCCCGAGTCTCGTATGCGCGCACCTGTGCACAAAGGACGACGCGCGTGCCAGGTTCAGGCAGAGGCAGAGGGTGTGCAGGTGTGAGGGTGCTGTCATGGGGAGGGTGTTTCAGCTAGTGTGGTGTGAGGGTGCTGTTGGGAGAGTGGCGGTGTGAGGGAGGGTGTGAGAGTGCTGGTGTGGTAAGACAGTGGGAGGGCATGTGTCGTGTGAGGGTGCTATTGGGAGAGTGGCGGCGTGAAGCAGGGCAGAGCCTGTTTGCTAGCAGACTCCAGTCATTCTGCCAGTAGGCGGGATGCCTACATCAATGCCATTGGTGCTGATTGATCAAGGGCAGAGCCTGCTTGCTGGAAGACTCCATTCATTCCGCCAGCAGGCGGGAAGCCTACACCAATGCCATTGGTGAAGGGGGTTGGTGAAGGGGAGATCCTGCTTGAAGGCGGGTGTGCCTTATGCCACCAGGGCACTCCCACAGGTTTATTTAATTGCCAATAGGCAGGACACCTCATCCGCAGGCCAGCTGCACAGGCCAAGTCACACAGCCTCCCCTACCAGCAATCCTGCTCGCACGCACGCACGCATGCATGCACACACACACACACGCACACACACACACACACACGCACACACACACCGTTTTGCGGCCTTGCCGCCTGTCCCTCATGGACAACACAGCTCTGCACCCCCCTCCGCATATACCCATGAACCGAATCCGTGCCAGCTCCTCTGTGGCATTACTGCTTTGCACTCCTCTCATGCCCCCCCCCCCCTTTCACCATTCGCACTGAGGCCTGCAAAGCACCCACCTCCTCCTTGCACTCCTTGCCAAAGTCCTTGGCGTACTTGTTGTCTTGCAGGCAGCGGATGACGCGCGCGTCGCCGTGCGGCACCTTCTCACAGAACATCTGGATCTCGTTGACACACGCCTTTTTCATGGGCACCTGGAAGTCAATGTTGTGGCTCATAATCACCTGCGGCAGGGGCAGCAGCAGCAGCAGCAGCAGCACGCCCTCAGCAGGGCTCAGCGCTATTGTGGCCTGATGTCGTGGCTCATGATCAGCAGCAGCAGCCGCCTGCCCTAGCCCTGAGCAGGGCTCCATGTTGCTGTGGCCCAACACCTTGTGGACCTGCGACTGCTGCTGCTGCTGCTGCTGCTGCGCCCACAGGCTGCGGCAGCAACTCCAGCGTGCTGCAGCAGCAAGTGGTCCGCAGGGCGCTGCACGCACACGCTCATGCCCCCCACGGCGTGAGCTCGTGCCTCCCCCACTCACCTCCTCGTCAAACAGCACGGCCCTGCAGTTGACGGACAGCTTCTCGCGCTGACGCATCATGCAGCGGATGACGCGCGCCGAGCCCTGCGGCCGCCACGGGCAGACCAGGAGGATGGTTGCGTGTGTGCGCACGCATGGAGGCATGTGTGTGCATACATATAAGCGTACGCACACGTGAATGTGTGCGCGCCTGCATGTGCGCGTACGTGCGTGGGTGCGTTGGAGCATGTGTGCTGTATGTGTGTGTGTTTGTGTGCCTTTATGTCCCCCCGGCTGCACCCGGCTCGAATGGATTGTGTGTAGACGCGCTGTCTGGCAACCCACACCCACACCCACACCCACACCCACAAACGTGCACATTGCGCTGCTTCAAGACCAAGTAATTTGAGGCCCCTGTACAACATGGCACCTGTGCAGTGTGCCCCCTTCATATCTCTCTTCCAAGGAGCATGTATGGCGTGCAAACACACACAAAGCACGCACGCATACATTTTGTGCCTCTGCTCTTGGGTGTACGTAGTAGCGCGCACACACACAAAGCACACACACACACAGAGCACACACATTCCATGTGCACAAACATGCACAGAATGCATGCAGGCATGGACACACATGCATGCACGCACCGGTGGCACGTTGGAGCAGAAGCTCTGGCGGTCCTGCAGGCACGCGTCCGCCAGACGGGAGTTGAAGCGGATGTCCTCTGCGGCCAGCTCCTGGTACTTCAGCACCTGCACAGACGCATACGTGAGTTTGCATGCGTGTGCGCGCATCCATGTGCACATATGCATGCGTGTGTGGATGTTTGAGTTGCCTTGGCGGCTGGTGGGTCCACTTGCAACAAAAGGCACCACACCAGCTGTTCCCGTGCTGGTATGCGTGCCTGAGGATGAAGTTGTTGCCCTAACGCCTTGTGGGTCCACTTGGTCCACTTGGTCCACTTGGTCCACTTGGTCCACTTGGACCACTTGGTCCACTTGGTCCACTTGGTCCGCTTACAACACATTTCCTGGCCAGGCCCCAAACCACCTTACCTGTGCTGGCATAACAAGCCTACACACGGCCGCTCATGATGTTAGACCAAACCGCACATGGCCACGCATGCTGTTAGCCCAAGCCGCACGCGGTCGTGCGTGCTGTTAGCCCAAGCCCCGCATGGCCGCGTACACTGTTAGCGCAAGCTGCACACAGCTGGCCAGGCACCATCCCCACACGCGCCGGCACGCCAAATGGCCGAGGGAACCTTGGTCGTGGCATGCCCCGGCACGAGGATGCCATGTTCACACTCTCCACCCATGCCACTGCTTGAGCTAAGCATGTTCCTTGCATTCAGGGGATTTGCTTAGTAAGTGCCCCTTGCCTTTCTCCAATCATCTTCAGAGCTGAGCATGAGCTTCCTGCTTCTCTTCTGAGTGTTTCCTTGACCTTGATTTGGCGATTGTGTAACCATCGCAACCAAGGCCAAGGAAACACACCGGAAAGAAGCAGGAGGCTCATGCCCAGCTCTTCAATGTCGCGAAGCACCAGCCAGGCCCCGCACCTGCTGCTTGCACTGCTCGCTCCGAATGTCGTGCACCATGTCTTGCAGGCAGTTGATGACATTCCCATTGTCAGAGCCGACGTTCTCCAGGTCCTCCTGCAGGTCAAGACACGCGCGCACGCCCCAACCATCAGCGTCCCATACTCACAAATACGCGTACAACGAACACAGATGCATGCGCGCCAGCGCACCTCAGGCCGGGAGCACACCAACGTGAGCCCAAACCCCTCCGGCACATCACGCGTGCCACCCCAGCCCCCCCCCTGGCACACCACGCATGCCACTCACGCCTCTGGCACACCACGCATGCCACTCACGCCTTTGGCACACCACGCATGCCACTCGCGCCTCTGGCACACCACGCATGCCACTCGCGCCTCTGGGACACCACGCATGCCACGCACACCTTAGGCACACCACGCATGCCACTCACGCCTTTGGCACACCATGCATGCCACTCACGCCTCACGTTTGCCCTCCAAGGGACCACAGGGAACGCCCACTAGCCCACCACAGAAAACAAGCGCACAGATGCTGGTTTGTGTCCCAGAAGCAGCCCCCTCACGCGGAGCCCGCCCCCGAAAAGGAGCACATGGTGAAGATATTCCCCTCGCACGACTTGCGAAGGCAGGAGTGCCAATGCCCCACAGGCAGCACGCATGCAAAACTCACCCCTGAGAAGGAGCACATGGTGTAGATGTCCTCCTCGCATGACTTGCGCAGACGGGAGTCCAGGCGGAAGTCATGCACGCGGCGCTCAATCATGCGCTCCACCTCCTCCTGTGGCATGAGCAATCGCCACGCAGGGCATGTGAGGTGCAGAAGTGCAGGCACATGCATGCAGGCTGAAGCCATGCATGTGGGGCTTGACCATGCGCTCCGCCTCCTCCTGCGGCATGAGCAACCGCCATGCAGGGCACATGGGATGTAGACAGGGATGCTGAAAACAGTATGTACACGCAGTAGATTAGCCAAATTCTGTACCATTTCACCGAATTATACAGGGTATCTTTGCAGCATATAGCAACCGTACACAATGTAGAAGTGCACGGATTGGGCCAAAATCACAGGCCACGCACAAAAGGTGAAACGCACGCAAACACACAAACATGCGCACTGCGCAGACATCCGCACAAGCACACCCACGTGGCGCGCGTGCACCCACAGGCGGCCAGCAGCATGCGCGCGCGCGCACCTTGCATGGTGCGCCAAACCCCTCCTCATTGCGGTTATCCTCTAGGCACTGCTTAGCACGGGACGCCCCTGCGCACACACGCAAACACACGCAGTTAATGGCGACCCTGTAATGCATGATTTGTGCCATGCGCACAAGCACACACATGCACACACACACACACACGCCTGCAGTTCCTGGTGGCCCTGTATTGCATGACTTGTGTGTGTTGCATGACACACACACGCGCACACGCACACAGCACTTCAATAACTGCCTGCGCGCCCTCTTCCCCCCCCCCCCTTTCAAAACACTCACCCGGCTCCACATCCTTGCAGAAGCGCCGCTTCTCCTCCATGCACCGGCTGCGCAAGCGCACGCTGAGGCGCAGGTCGTCTGCGTCCTCCATCTCCTGACGGAACAGCTGCTCCTCACACTCCCAAGACAGCTGCAGGCTGTTGTCTCGCTGCAAGTGCGCACACAGACGCATGAGGGTGTGCTGGCTGCGTGACGAGCGGGTGCTCCCAGTCCGCCTGTCCCCCTATGCCTCTGCGCCACATCCCCTGCTGAGTGCCTGAGCGTTGTTGACCCTTCGGGCAGACTTTCTTCAACAACTGACTGTTCTCGTACGATCTCAAATGCATGGGAAGCCTTCTTTTTAAGCAGATTGGTTGCCGATGGCCTGCCTAAGAAGGGGCCTGACCAAGGAGGCTGCCTAAGAAGGAGGCAGGTGTACAAGAGGCAGGTGCGCCATCAACCGCCTTGAACAACGGCTCATCGCACCCCTGCCAGCCATGTGCACCAACAACACTGTTGGGAAACCGCAAGGGGAGCACCGACAAAACTGCTGTCGGTGCTCCCCTAGCATGGAAGTCCGGGTGTGTGCACAGTGTACTGCACACTCACATGCGTGCACACACGCGCGTACACACACATACACACACCTACGTCCAAGAGCGCGAGCACGCCAGTCGGCCACACAGCTGAGAGTGGCAAACATGCAGGCCAAGCTGCCACCCTGTGTCTGCTGGCCCGAGCTGGCCTATGCTGGACCAGAACAGCGCCCTATGTCTGCTGGCCTGTGCTGGACCAGAACAGCGCCCTATGTCTGCTGGCCTGTGCTGGACTAGAACAACGCCCTATGTCTGCTGGCCTGTGCTGGACCAGAACAGCAGCAGGCCAAGCAAACATCCGGCTGGGTGGCCTTGTCAAGACGTGATTTCGCTGCCCAATTCCAGCCAGGAGCACAGCGCTCTCGTCAGCAGGTGGACAGGCAGCCACGAGGCGGAGGGGCAGACGAAGCTGATCACAGCTTTTATGGCTCACAGCCTCACAGCTTACAAGCCATCACGGCTGAGGGGCGCACACGCACCAAGCAGGCCTGGATCTTGCCCCCGGCGCTCTTGATGCCAGGGCATATCTTCTGCGCGTCGCTGCTGCATGCCTGTGCCCTGCGCGGAAGCGGAGAGCAGGAGGCGGCTCCACCTCAGAACACAGGGGTGGCCGTGGAATGACCAGAGGATCTACCCAATGCTGTGCAGGGTGCATGCATGCGGGGTGTGTGCACATGTGCATGCTTCTCTCACTTTCATCAGTGTATAATGGGGCTCAGCGAGGCAGCCCGTGGAGCGCACTCACAAGGCCGCGTCCGCGTAGAAGTCGGCAGAGGCGATCTCAAGCACCTCAAAGATCTGCTTTCCGCAGGCAGGAGACAGCTTCTCTTTGATCTCACTGCAGGTACGCGAGCCAGCGGGGTAGTCTTGTCACAAGAATGTGCATGTAATTGTGTGTATTTGTGTGTGTGTGATGCCTGCGCAATGTGCTGCATCTTGTTCTGCTCGGTCACAGAGCCCAGCATGCACACAGCGGGTCAGACTCGGCACACAACACAATGGAATGTGCATCTACATGCAAAAGTTATCACAGATAAAAACATGGATAGACTTGCATCGATTGATCTGGATGCTAGGTCAATCAATACATGCCCATCAATGAGCCGGTACACATTGCATTTGTTTGGCTCAAGGCAGGCTTGCAGTGCACTTGTGCTGCTTGCATGCTCTTGGGAATGACATGAGGAGCAAGACTCTTTCTTTCAAGCACGCACACAGGCGCAAGTACAAGCAGAGCTGCGCAGGCAAATTCGCCTTCAGCATCAAGATAAACCCGAGCAAGAGCTTGGCGTGGAGCCTTACCACTTCAAGCTGCGCCACCAAGATCCAAAAAAAGATGCTTGAGCAGGCTGAGCGGCTCCAGCCAAGCGCGAGTTGCTCGTCAACGATGATACAGGGAAATCCGTGCGTGCCCACACCCACCCATTCAGCACATGCGCGTACACACACATGCACACACATGACGCAGCCCTAGGTGCGCGCTTGCATCACCTCAAGCAGCTGATGACGTTGCCGGCCTTGTACCCGAAGAACCACGTTATGTCGCAGTGCTTCTCGGCGTCCACCTTGCAGGCCTTGGCTGCGCATGCACGCAGGAGCACGCCCCATCCAGTCGTCAACCCGCACCACTCCGCATGACAGGACAACAGGAAAATCCGCCCCGGTTCTTTTCCAAGAGAGCTCCCACACTAGGCACTGAGACGCACCAGGTGGAGTAGAGAACCCCCGCACAGCGCAACCCCCCCCACAGGCACTTCATTGCACACAGGGCTCACCCCCCCACAGGGGCACTTCCTTGCATCCGGTCGCAAACCTTCCAGGGGTGTGAGCACCCCCACGTACAAGCTCAAGCTCTCACAAGCGATGCAGCCCAGGCCCTCACAAGGGATGCGCATGCTTTGAGGCTGGCGGGCACTGACATAAAAGGAGGCCGCGAGGCTCCATTTGCCCCAGAAGTAGGGTGGCCTCACAGATCTCCCCAAGGAGGCAAGGAGCAGCAGGTGAGTGCTGCAGGTGAGTGCTGCAGGTGAGTGCCGCAGGGCGAAGAAGACAGGGACCTATACCGGCAAGCGGCAGAGCCCTGGTTTGCACTGGCCGGCGGCAGAACCACACATTGACGCTGTTGGCAGCAAAGCACTCGGTAACACTGACAGAGGGCAGAGCACCCATTCGCACAAATGGGCAGAAGATCACATGTTGACGGCGACAGGCAGCAGAGAGCAATCCAGCAGACAGGCAGTGCTGCCGCACCTAGTGGGACGTTCTTGTTAATGTTGGTGCTTCGCGCAACGTAGAACTGGTACACCTCCTCCCGGCATGCCTCCGAGACTGTGCTGGAGGCTGCAAGCGCACAAGGCAGGGCGCCATCCATTTGTGCATGTGTGTATGTGTGTGTCTACACAGAGCTGAGTGCCTTGCGCCTAGCTGTCTTGCACACCCACCCACACCTGCTGCCTTAAGGCAGGGCGCCATCCATGTAGGTCTGCTCCATGGAACATGCACCATGTCCTTGTATCCCAATCGACAATCAACGCTTGCATGAATGACGACTTGGACAGCGAGCTGCTGCAGCGCTGGTGACGGAGGCTGCTGTACAGTCCATTCTATTGTTCATTCACAAAGAGAGGACAGGTGGCTCTTTATAATGCGCGGGGCGCATGCTGTGGAGCAATCGCAGCATTATCCATGCATTAGAACAGCCGAGGCTTAGCCTGGCAGAGGACAGGCTTAATATGACATCCAGGAGCATCAGAAGGCTGCTGCAGGGTGCTCTAACTCCTGGGCAAGTGCAGCACCCAGGCAAGTGCAACATGTAGATGTACTAGAGTCTTACCTTCAGTGGACCCCGCAACTTCGTTTGCCGAAATTTCATTAGAGATGCACTTGGCTAGGCGCCCCTCCTGAGGGCAGCAGGTGTGCCAACCAGTTGGGCGTAAGGCGCTCAACTCTGAACACACACGCAAACACACACACACGCAAACACACACACACACACACACACACGCAAGCAACCTGGGCAGCGTGCGATTACCATGCCTGCCTGTGCTGCAGCAGACCACCGCTTTTGCCAATCTAGGCAGAGAGTGGGAGGCAATTCCGCACAGCCACGGAGCAACTGGCAGGGCGTCCACTCAAAGCATAACCAGCCGTGCGTGGCTAGCCCGCCCACCCGGGCATCTGCTGAGCATGTGAGTCGGGTGGTCAAAATGCGCTTGAGGATCCGAATCTCAATTGGATCTCGCTGTCTTTAACGCAGTGCAAGTCAGGCTACCATTATGTCAGCATCAGTTGCAAAACCTGATCCTGATACGGTGGTGTCTGTGGTTCCCTTGAGCCACTGGGGCCCCAGCTCACTCAAACATGCAGGTGTCTCTCACCCCAGGCTCCTCCTGCTCGCACAGCTTCTTGGCCTCCGCAGCGCAATTTCCTGGGAGGTGGAGGATGATGGTGAGCTGTCGCTCAGGTGCGCAAATATGGTTCAGAGACTTGCAAGCTGATTGCATGACACCTGCCAGCATGCTGAAAGAGGAAGTCAACTTGCGAGCCCCAAACAAGCAGGCGATCCCTCAGTTTGTAAGGGCAAATCCCAGTCATGCACAGTGCTAGTTATGATGCATGCAAGTAACCATCCTTGCCACAAATGGACTTGTTGACTTGCCTGGAAACACCCACCACTACAAAATAGTCTACAAGACCAAGGGGATGTATTTTAATGCGTGTGCACACATCTGTAAGCTGTTTCTCGGGGGAAGCATTGCCCCCATGTTGCCTAGGGTGTGCAACCAGGCACATTCTGCCAGCCCACCTGAAGCAGTTATGTCATCAATGCCATTGATGAGCTCGGCTGGGGGAGCAACGGACACCTCCGAGTTTGTGGGTTGAGCCCAGGCCAGAAGGGACGTGTCAGGGTGGACAGCAATCGCTAACAGGCAGGTAAGAAGCAACCCGGCTCTCTGAACCATCCTGTAACGAAACAACACAGTCATTGGGCGTGAAATGTGCGCCTGCCCCGTCCCTGCAAGCAAGGTGTCGCAGCAAGCTGAATTACAAACGCACCTGCCAAGACACAGGTTCACAGTTATTACTTTCCTAGCTCATGCACCTTATTAAAATTTGTAAAATTTGTTCGGCGCAAGTCAGTCAGCGTTAAAGTAAAATCCATCATGGAAATTAAATTGATACCAGTACATTAAATTAAATATTCAGGGTAAATTTATTGAATAAGAGTTGACGCAGCTTTGGATCACTTTGGTTGAGTAGAGGACCCCATTATATTTTATAACCAGATATCAGATGCATGATAGATAAACGAAAACTATGCCAGCAATGCAGTCCATCGCAGCATGTAGTTCCAACTTTTCAGACAAAAAAAGAAGAAGTTCCATGAGACTTGATAACTTCAGAAACCTGTGCAAAAAACTAACTCCTTATTTTTCGATCGCTGCGGACAGTAGAGACCATGCATAGAGGAAGCACACAACCCAAGAGTTTGTCCTGCTCCAAATGATTCAGTGAGCAAGGGCTAACGAAGGGCAGCGCCCTTGCCCTTCTTGGGCGGGTCTCCATGCTGCTGCTGCTGCTGCTGCTGCGGCTTCCATCCTGCTGCCTCATTGCGCCCTTCTACACTATTCTGCTCAGCCATGCCCAGCACTAGGCGCTGAATATCCTGGGAGGGACCAGCAGGTAAACAAGACTGGTGTTAAGAGCTCCCTGCTCTCTGCATGAATTCTGCCAAGCAACAGACCCTGTGTACTAGGCCAGTATCAGGCCAAGTGGGGTGTCCTCTGTGCTATGTCATGCAGATATGATTGAAATGATTGACTGTTCTTGCACGCTCAAGCGCCCGGCACAGCAATGAGCAGGCCTCCAATGAACAGGCACAGCCAACCAAATGACGCGTCTAAAACAAGACTCCACCCATGATTGATGGCTGCAGCAGCAGCAGCAGCAACAGCATTAGGATCAAGTTGTTCCCAGAAACTCAAAAGGCGTAATGCAGGAGACATAGTGCTGCTGCACTTGTCATAGTGTCACTTGCACCTTGTGCACGCGCATGCAAACACACACACTCATGCACACACACTCTGCACACAAGCAAAGCAGGCGCAGTCCCTGCTGCTATCAACCCACTTCACAAAGGGAGTGGCAGGCATGTAAGGTCAGAGTGGATTGATCAATTGAGTCATTCAAGCACTCGACCAGAGCGATGAAGCAAGATGGACAATGTGGTTGCCAGGCGGGGTCAGGCAGATAATTGTTTGGTAGGGGGGTCTTCGCTGGGATGAAACAGGGTGGAGAAGGAAGCTGCCCACTGGTAGGTCGAGGTCCAGCGGTGCCAAGTAGTGACTGCACCTGCTCTCACACCTGCAGGCTGTCTAGCGGGGTGATGTTTGCTGGGATACAGCAGAGTGGGCAGGATGCTGCGCCTGCCAACACCTTCACCCCACACCTGGAGGATCTCCTCCTTGAACCCCTCTGCACATACCCGCATCCACAGCCACACCCCACACCTGGATGTGCTCCTCCTTAAAGCCCTCTGCCCGAGCTTTCCTGGTCAGGGTGGCGCGCCATGCCTGCGGCGCGGGGTTCAGCTCCACACTGGCCCAAGCCCATAAAACCACGCCAAGCTGTTGCGCAGAAAATGAATCCAGGGTTCGGGACACCTGCATGCATGGCACGCATGCAGCATGCTGAGCACAGTTTCTGTGTGCGCTTGGGAACCATGCGATCGTAGAAATGCGCACGCACATGCATGCAAGCATGCGCACACGTACACATGCAATGGCATGCGAGGCAACACAGATGGGCGGACGGACGAACAAAATAAGAGGCAGCACAGTGTGTGTGTGTGTGTGCAAATACTCGAGATGAGGCAGAATGCCAAAGCAAAGTAGCATGCCTCAACTAGACATTATCGTCTCCCATTCAAATTGTCACAAACATTGAATTTTTTACACATTTGGAACATTCAACGGAGAGGTGCGACAGCGGTTGGCGGCTAAGAACAAAGACCCTGCCTAACAACTACGTCAATACTGATTTGACCTGATTGCCACCGCTGCAGACATAGGCTGCAGGGGCAAACTGCTTGTCTAGGCAAACTATGTGTTGAGCGCCAGCTGCACGAGGAGGCTTGCACTGCCGACCATACAGCATCCTAGCGAGGACCAACAAGTCACATGCGCATGTGCTTGATTCACACAGGAACACACCACATCAACCCCGCTCCAGGACCTTGAGCGCCCCTTTTGATACCAAATTGTAAAGGAAAGATCTCTGCCTTGGATTAGAACCACGCTTGCCTATCGATTGGATATTTTTTGTATTACATTCAACACCCAGCCATCTCCTGTCATACAATTGGCTCCGGCTCTAAAACCTCTCCTCTCTTTCACCCC
>LKMJ01004673.1_pt1 | contig 12925 bp, 6 predicted proteins | sample 643391 | NCBI WGS metagenome assembly LKMJ01 (sample SAMN04112250, study PRJNA286221) | soda lake metagenome | biome: soda lake; feature: Kulunda Steppe; material: water; isolation source: sample PL-Br10 brine of Picturesque Lake | place: Russia: Kulunda steppe | collected 2010-07
CCGGACCAGGTCGTCGAATTTACAGTCGGTGTAGCAGAGCTTTTTGCCGATTACGGGAGTTATCTCGATACCGCAGTTAACCGGCTCAAGTTCATCATCGAAGAGCTTGGGGTAGAGCAGTTCAAACAGGAACTGCACGACTACGTCGACTTCGAGTTCGAGCGTGCAGGCGAGAGCCTGACAGCTGACCACCGGAGCGACCACGTCGGCATCCATCAGCAGCCGGATGGTAACTACTACGTCGGTCTCACTGTCCCCACCGGGCGAATGCATGGCACTGACCTCGTCGAGCTAGCCGACCTTGCTGCGCAGTACGGCTCAGGAACGCTTCGGACGACAGCAAATCAGAACCTCGTCATCCCTGATATTGCCGAAGATGAACTGAATGCATTCCTCGAAGAACCTGTCGTGTCTCGGTACTCCCCACAGAGTGGTCCGTTCCAGCGTGGAATCGTCACCTGTACCGGCAGTGAGTTCTGTTCGTACGGCGTCATCGAGACGAAAACTCGCGGCCTCCGCTGGGCACGCGAACTCGATGAGTGGATTACTGAGACACCATATCTCGACGAGTCGGCGTTTCCGGATGGGTTTCGCATTCATATGAGTGGCTGCTCTGCATCCTGTGCACTTCCACAGGTCGGAGACGTCGGCCTCCGTGGCGAACGCCACCGTGATACTCACGAAGATGTACCAGCCGCCGACATTGGCCTCGGTGCGGACCTCGCTGCTGGCGAGTTCATCGACTGGGTTGCTGGAAGTGTTCCGACGGCCGATGTCCCCACCGCCCTCCAGCGGGTCCTTATCGCCTTCGGGACGGAGCGAGATGCGGAGGAATCGTTCGCCAACTGGGTACAGAACAGGACGCTCACAGAGTTGCACGAAATAGTAACACAAACTGAACAATCACAGTCCCCGGTGCAGGTGGAGGTGAACTAGATGACTGATATCCAACCACGAATCCCGAGTATTGGAGAGGACCCACGCGAATCGATGGACGAGGTTGCAGAGGCACCCGGAAAAGTCTGGTTTCGCAGCCTCGACGAAGCAGTTATCGAGGCGGACCGCTGTATCCAGTGTGGCACCTGTGTCGCCGCCTGCCCATCCGATTCTATCGGTATCGACAGCGAGGAAAACCGCCCAACGCTCGTCAGAATGTGTACTGGCTGTTCGAGTTGCTGGGATTACTGCCCTCGCAGCGGTCTCCGGTACGAGCGCGTCGCAGCGGAAACAGCATCAGCCGATGGGCTAGCAGAACCGGAGTTCTACAGCGCCCGCGCAACGAACCCCATCAAGAATGCAGGGCAGGATGGCGGTGTCGTCACTGCACTGCTGGTCGCTCTTCTGGAAGCCGGTGAAATAGACGGCGCGCTCGTGGCGATGGAAGATGAGGACGAACCGCTTCGCGGCGTTCCCACGCTAGCGACGACACCTGATGAACTCCGTGCGGCAGGCGGGAGTATTTACAATCAGGTAATGAGTCTCGGTCATCTGCAGAAGGCGCTGGACGATGCTGACCTGACTGACCCGGATATTGCCCTCGTGGGTACACCGTGTGTTATCGAGGGTGCGCGAGCGCTTGACCTCTACAAACACGACGCTGCAAGCCCAATTTCGTTGACGGTGGCATTGATGTGTACACGGAACTTCGACCACGGCCGACTCACTGGTGCGCTGACTGCCCGAAACGTCGACCCCGCGCAGGTCGACAAACTCGACATCTCGGAGGGAACTCTCTATGCCTTTGACAGCGATGGCGAGACACTCCTCGAAGCAGATGTTGACGAGTTCGACGCGGCGGGGCTCCGCGGCTGTGATGAGTGTGGGGATTTCGTCGGCAAAAGCGCAGATATCAGTGCCGGAAGCGTCGGTAGTCCCGACGGGGAGACGACGGTCGTTGTTCGAACGGAACAGGGGGAGAAACTCTGGGAGCGCGCACAGACGGTTGAGAGTCCACAGTTTGACGACAACCGCCCGATATCGATGGACTCAATTTCAGAACCCGAACCGCTCGACTCGCTTGCCTCGTGGAATCGTCGCCGAGCTAAACATTTCCTCCCACGGGAGTACGATGATAAGAAGTCGATCGGCATTTCGTTGGCTGAACACAGAGATACCTACGAAGGAACTGACCGCGAACCGGAGCCGTTCAACCCGGCCAGAGTCCACCAGTACGAAGAGTGGTGTTAGGTCGACGGCATCACTCACCGTTTGTGCAATCGGTTTCGGTCGTAAAACAGGTCGACGTGGTCTTCATGTTGCTCGAATGTTGCCGATTTTCGGACCCCAGTTTCGGTTGGTATTTCGAACTCGTATCCGGGGTCCTCAGGGTCTGTCGGAATCAACAGGAGACTCTGATTGTCCAAGGTATGCTCGGTCGTCAGTTGTAGCACGCCGCCATGTTCCTCAACCGTTGCCTCTGTAATGCCCCGATAGGACTCGTAATCGCCAGTCAGCTCCTCGAATATCACCTTTCGTCTGTAGTATGGGACAACATCAGACGGGCTGTTCCCATCCAGCAGTGCGAGAACCCCTTCCGCAACTGTCGGTGGTGTCGGTGATGGCAACGTATTCGCACCAATTGCGATAGTATACTCACCGTCCGGTGTGAACCCAACATACGACGATGAAACGCCGAGGGAGCCACCATGACCAACCATCGTCCGTTCCCCGACCTGTGTTCGTTCCCAGCCATAGCCATACTCGTTTCCTGCACGGGGAACGTGTCCTTCGTGGGCTTTCGCAAGCCGGTCGGCAGGGAGAATCTCGGTTCCGTCATAGGACCCTCCATTCTGGTTCATCAGGAGGTAGTTCGTCAACTCGGTAACCGATGACAGCAGTCCACCCGCAGCGTAACTCAGCTCGCGATGTGGAAACGGCGTGGCTTCGGGAACGCCATCACGAAGCAGATGTGGGGTCATCGCGTCGTCATCCATTGTCTCCGGGTCGAACGTCGAACGCGTCATCCCAAGCGGCGAGAGAATCTCCTCCTTGATAAACGCCGCAAACGGTTGTCCCGTCAGTTCCTCGATAAGCTGGCCAAGGAGGATATACCCGGAGTTGTTGTACATCACATAGTCCTCATCGGTCCGTTCAGCAGTTGCTCCGTTCACGTGTCGATAGAAATCTTCCCGGTCACCCAGGGGAACGCCAAGCTCTTCGATGTCGGTCAGTCGTGAGAGCAACACTTCGCTCGTTTTCAGCGACGGTACCCCCGATGAGTGCGTGAGCAGTTCGTGGATTGTAATCGGGTCGTCTTCGTCACCAGGGCTAAGTTCGGGAAGATACTGACTTGCTGGGTCCTCCACCGAGAGTTCCCTTCGCTCTTCGAGTATGAGAATCCCCAGTGCAGCGAACGATTTGCTCACGGAAGCGACCCCGTATAATGTATCGGCCGTTGCTGGCTCGTTCGTATCGAGGTCACGGGAGCCGAATCCGCTGGCATAGACGAGTTCGCCTTCCTGAGAGATGGCGATACTCGCCCCCGGAACGGTTTCCTCGGTCACCCAGTCACCGACGAACTGTTCAATCTCTGTAACGGTCGTCTCGGACAGCGACATGGTTGCTCCTCTGCCTGAAACAGTATGAAATTCACGCACACAGCAACAAAAAGGCCGACGGACAGTTACCGCAGACGCGCTTTGATGAGTGCGTCGAGGTCTTCGCGGAGTTCGTCAACTTCGACTTCCTGCAGAACGGGGACGAAAAAGCCCTCCACAAGCATATCCTTCGCTTTCTGCTCGGGAATCGCTCGTGAGGTCATATACAGCAGCTCCTCGTCATCGACCTGTCCGACTGTCGCGGAGTGGCTTGCTTCGGTATCGTGGTTGTTGATGATAAGCTTCGGCGACGCGTCTGCCTCGCTGTCATCCGAGAGCATCAGCGTGTTTTCACGCTGATAGGAGTTGGTATCCCACGCATCTCGGCCGACGTCCTGAACACCCTCGTAGACGGAGCGAGCGGTATCGTCGAGCACACCACGGGTCACGAGGTCAGCGGTCGTATGCTCGCCCTCGTGCCAGACGCGGCTGGCGATATCGATGTGCTGGTCCTCGTAGCCGAAGAACGCGCCGACGATTTTCGACTCGCTGCTATCGCCGATAAGTCGGGTTTCGACTTCACTTTTGGTCAGCCGTGAGCCGATGTTGCCTTCAATCCAGTTTACGTGGCTGTATTTGCCAGCGTTGCCACGTTTGACCTGGAAATTATACGTCTCATCAGAGAGGTTCTGCAACGTGCCGTACTGGACGTTAGCGTTCTCCCCGGTAGCGACCTCAACAACGCCGCTGTAGTATCGCTCGCCTTTGACTTCCTTCCCGGTCGATTGTCGTTCGAGGATTGTCAGTTCGGAGGAATCCTCCGCGACGACAAGCGTGTAGTTGAACAGCGACTGGGAGTTCATCTCCGTGCGGATTTTCACATCCTCCGCGGCAACACCCTCCGGAACAACGACGAGCGTTCCGGCGCTAAATAGCGCGGTCGAGAGAGCGGTGAGATAATCTCGCTGCGTATCGATGACCGAACCCATCTTCTCGCGGATGAGGTCCTCGTACTCGTCGACCGCTTCATCCCACGCTAGCACCTCAACGCCCTCAGCGCTGACGCGCTCTTTTTCCTGCGCCCAGTCGAGTGGGTCGACCAGCGTCTCGAAATCGAGTTTCGTGAGGTTGGTCCAGTCACGACCTGGCGTTCGGATGACCTTCGGCATATCAAGGTCATCAAGCGCAGCGAGCGCATCGAGTCGCGTTTCCAGCAGCCACTCTGGTTCGCCGAGTGATTCGCTAATCTCCGTTACCTGTGCTTCCGTCAGATTTGCATGTACCTGCGTACTCATTCTATCACTCGGGGTTATCCGAGACTGCCCTCCATCTCGAGTTCGATGAGGCGGTTCAACTCGACTGCGTATTCAATTGGCAACTCTTCCGTGATTGGCTCGATGAAGCCAGCCACAATCATCTGCTTGGCGTCATCATCGTCGAGTCCCCGGTTCTGGAGGTAGAACACGTCCTCGTCGCCAATCTTTCCGACTGTCGCTTCGTGAGCGACGTCCACCTTGTTTTCCTGAATCTCCATATACGGCATGGTGTCGGAGGTCGATTCGTTGTCGAACATGAGTGCGTCACATTCGACGGCAGTTGAGGCGTTCTCTGCACCGTCCGCGATGTGGACCAGTCCGCGGTAGTTGGTCCGGCCGCCATCTTTTGCGACGGATTTGGATTCAATCGTGGAATGCGTGTTTGGTGCGTTATGATACACCTTCGCACCGGTATCGATATCCTGCCCTTCGCCGGCGAAGGCAATCGTGATGTGGGTGTCAGTTGCACCGGGGCCTTTGAGCACTGTACATGGGTAGAGCATCGTTGCTTTCGAGCCCATGCTGCCAGAGACCCACTCCATCGTCCCGTCTTTCTCACAGATGGCGCGTTTCGTGTTCAGGTTGTACGTGTTACGCGACCAGTTCTGGACTGTGGAGTACTGAACGTGTGCACCCTCTCTGACGAAGACTTCGACACCGCCAGAGTGCAGATTGAATGCGGAGTATTTCGGGGCGGAACAGCCCTCGATGTAGTGCACTTCGCTGTTTTCCTCAGCGATGATGAGCGTGTGTTCGAACTGGCCCATCCCTTCGCTGTTCATCCGGAAGTATGCCTGCACTGGCATCTCGACTTTTGTGTCTTCGGGGACGTAGACGAACGACCCGCCGGACCAGATAGCGCCGTGGAGTGCAGCGAACTTGTTGTCGCTCGGTGGGACACAGGAGGTCATGAAATGCTCGCGGACGATTTCGGGATGTTCCTGGACCGCCCGGTCCATGTTCATGAAGATAACTCCTTTCTCTTCCCACTGTTCTTTCATATTCTGGTAGACAACCTCGGACTCGTACTGGGCACCGACGCCGGAGAGGGCGTTCTTTTCGGCTTCCGGAATGCCGAGTTTGTCGAAGGTGTCTTTGATTTCGTCAGGGAGTTCTTCCCAGTCGTCAACGCCAGCGCGGACATCGACGTCAGGTCGGATATACGGGACAATCTCATCGATGTCGACTTCCGAGAGGTCCGGCATTCCGGGCCAGCCTTCTGGCATCGGCATCTCCTGCCAGAGTTTGAGCGCACGCAGACGCCGTTCGAGCATCCACTCCGGTTCGTCTTTATCCTCCGAGATGAGACGAATCGTCTCCTCGGTCAGCCCCTTTTCGGTTCTAAACGCGGAGGACTCTTCTTTTTTGAATTCGAATCGTGCTTCCGTGTCGGTTTCTTTCAGTTGGTCTTCTGAGCTCATGATTATAGTAGTGTTATGCGGTCTCGTAGACCTCTTCGCGGACCCAGTCGTATCCCTCGTCTTCGAGTTCTTCAGCGAGTTCCGCGCCGCCGCTTTTGGCGATTTTACCGTCCAGCATGACGTGGACGTAATCCGGTTCAACGTAGTCAAGAATCCGCTGGTAGTGTGTAATCTGGAGGATACCAGCGCCCTGTTCATCGCGCAGGGCGTTGATACCGTTTGAAACGTCCTGCAATCGGTCGATATCAAGACCGGAGTCAATCTCGTCAAGAACGGCAATTTCGGGTTCGAGGATAGCTGCCTGCAGCACTTCGTTTTGCTTTTTCTCCCCACCGGAGAACCCAGCGTTGAGATAGCGGCTTGCGAACTTCTCGTCCATATCTAGCTGTTCCATTTTCTCCTGCAGGATTTGCTGGAACTCGGCAACGCCGATTTCGCCGTCGTCGGCTGGTCCTTCCATCGGGGAGGTCTCATAGCCTGCGTCCTCCTCTTCGTCTTCGGCCTCATCTTCGTCCTCGAAGAGTTCCTCGCGCTCTTCGAGTTTTGCGTTCAGTGCCGTGCGGAGGAAATTAACCATCGTGACGCCCTCAATCTCGGCCGGATACTGGAATCCAAGAAAGATACCGAGTGCAGCGCGCTCGTTCGGTTCGAGTTCGAGAAGGTTCCACTCTCGCATATCCTCGGGAACCTCTTCGTCGTACTCATCGCCGTCGAGAACGAGCGCCACGCTTCCGCCAGTCACTTCGTATGCTGGGTGACCGGCGATAATTTTCGCAAGCGTCGATTTGCCACTCCCGTTCGGTCCCATCATCGCGTGAATCTCACCGCTAGCGACTTCGAGGTCGACGCCGCGAAGAATCGTTTCGCCACCTTCCTCTGCTACCTTGGCCTGTAGATTGTCTATTTTGAGTCGTGCCATAGTTGTGTCTTAGGTCATCCGAAAACAGGGTTGAGAGAGGGATAATACTTTCGGGTTTCTCCCGTCTCTTTTCCGTTTTGGAAAATACTATTTTATTTTGAGAAACTTTACCACCGGGATACGATACTGATATTTCGATATGGCGAGTTGAAAATCGGTTATCAGCGAATTATTCGTCCTCAGCTACCTCGAAAACGTGAACTCTATCGAGGGTCTGGCCGTCGAACGTGATGCCGATGAACGCGTGGATATCTATCTCTTCGAGTGTTATCGTATCACCTGCTTCAAGTACGCTAACGTCCTCTGCGGGTTCTCGAACCTGTTGTTCACCGTCGATATGTCCCTCGAAAACAAGCCGGTTCATCTCGATTGCATCACCACCACCGTGTTCGATTGTCAGTATCTCCTCGGATTCGTCGTATGCATACTCTAGCGATACTGCTGGTGTCGCAACACCGGTCGAGATTGTATACGGCCCACCATCACCGACCCAGTGGACGCTGATTTCGTCTCCTATTTCCACCCCAGTGACGGTTAGCTCATCGCCTGGCTCGATGTCATCCCCAGTGTCCGTGAACTGTGTGTCGGCCTGATCGCCGTTCAGTTGAATCTCGTACTGTTCGGCATCTAGGGGCTCAGGGTCAGGAACATCTGCTGGCTGCCGTTCATCCGCAGAATCGTGTTCGGGATAGGTCACCGTCGCAGTTTCCTCGCCGGTGTCGAACGAGATTTCGAACTCGCCTGGTGGCGACACAGTTCCGCCACCGATATCCACCGTCTCTCCGTCACTGCGCTCGTAGACGATGCGAATCATGTCGTCGAACTCGACATCTGCAACTTGTTTTGTGTCTCCGGGTTTGAACGCATTCGTCATTTCAACTGTTCTCGTTGGGCCGTCATGATGTGGCTCCTGTCTATCGTAGAGTTCGATGGAAAGCCGGTCTCCAGCGAGTGGTGGCCCTTCGTAATACTCAACCGTTGCCGTATCTGTCTCAGGGTCAACGGTAACGTCAATCGGGAAATGCACGAGAACGTTCGACCCGACACCATGACTTCTTCTCCCGTCAGGGCTTTCGAACGAGACGGTCATCGAATCACCGGGCTCGATAGCATCCCACGGGATACCGATAATCGTCCCGTCCCTAATTGTGTCGTTCCCACGGGTCCAGTCGACATCGAGTATTTCGTCTTCGATTTTTATCTCGAACTGTTCGACGTCGAATTCATCACCGTCGGTAAACCGGAACAGCAGTTCGTCCGTTTCAGCGTCGTAGCCCTCATACTGCGGAATACCCGGTGGGTCCGGCCGCTCTTCCGGTGGCACGTAGGTCTGCGTCTTGTTGGCGATAACGAGTTCATCGTCAGCTGAAGGCTCCGTATCTTCCATATCCAGCGCGAACATGTATTCGATGAGCGTCGCAAAGTCGTCGGTATACTCGGCTGCCCCATCGTCGTACCAGCCTGCAAACGCCCACTCGATATCTTTGTCTTCTTCCTGTTTCTGCTGGAATCCCAGTACGTCGGGGAGTTGTTCGGACGAGAGTTCGTCGCTTTCGTCCAGTCCTTCTGACAGCTCCTTCTCGAGGAGTTCACCGACTGCAACCGCGCCGCCTGATTCGCCGATAACCGCATTCAGTACGCTGGTGATATCCTCTCGGGTCGACAGGTATGGCTCTTTACCGTCCGTGTACGCCGTAAGAACCGATTCGAGACGGGATTTGGCACCGGCTAGCCCGACGGTCCCATCCGTCGCAAACCCGTGGGAATCGTTTCTGTCATCCTCGACATCCAACAATGTGAACTCGTCATACTCGGTGCCGTCCAGCTCGTCCTGGAGGTCAAATGAGCCTGTCCAGATGGTATATGGTGGCCCGTCTGATTCCTCCATCTCTTCGAATCTGAGATGCCATTCGACGTCCGACGAGCCGTCTAGGACCTCCAGTATCTCATCGTTACCGCCAGCCATCTCCTCAACGGTCTGTGGGTCCCGATGGAGGTTTATCGAGAATGGGCCGTCCGGTTCGTAGAAGTACGCAAGGGCCGAGCCCAACTCTGAGGGAAGCTCTAGCTGGTCTTCGAGCGCTTCATCCCGTGATTCGTCTTCATCTCCGGAATCGTCGGTATCCGATTCGGTTTCAAGACAGCCAGCAATACTCAACGTCAATGCTGCTCCTGACCCAGTCAGGAGCGTTCGTCTGGAGAGCCGTTTCATAGGCGTGGCTTGTCAATCAACCTACTTAAAAGGTATTCACCTGTATTACTGTCAGATATGAAATAACTGCCCTGCTTATTCGCCCGCGAACACCGTCACATATACTCGCCAAGCCCTTTCTGTTCCTGCCCGGATTTGACCTCCTGCCAGGTAATGTCAAGCGCTTCAAGAATCCGCTCGATTGGTCCCTGCAGGGTCTTTTCTAACATCTTCTCCCAGTCTATCTCGAACTCCTCGGGAAGCTGGTCAGCGTACTCGATGCAGATAACATCCGGGTTTCGCTTGAACTCGCCATACAACGGGTCAGTCGAGGGGTCAAGCCCCTGTTCGGCTTCGACTCGCTCAAAAAAGTCCGAGTGGACGCGTTTGAGATAGAGCCGTTTTGGCTTCGAACCACGCTGGAAGTTCGTTCCGAGCAGGAGGTTTGCGTATTTCGCTCCACGGACCTGTGCCGTATCGGTATCGTAGTTATCCAGCCGTTTGCCAATACCGCCCGGAATGCCAATCCGTTCCGGGTCAGCCTTCCCTTCTTTGAACTCCTCGATAACCTCGGTCACGTACGTCTTGATATCCTCGAAATCGTCGCCAGTGACAATCATTTCGATGACGTTCTTCTGGACCTCTTTGGTGATGGCCGCGATATCCGAGCGCTGGTATTCGAAGCCGGTGATGTCGATATCGTCCACATCCTGTCCTTCCTTCCAGACGATATGCCCGGCGTAGCGTTTCTTTTTGCCCGCCTGGAAAAATCGCTTGTAGAGCTTTTCGAACTCAATCTGGAAGCGGTGCTCCGCAGCATTGAGTTCCTCCAGCGCAAATTCATCATACGATTCGTTGATTCGGTCTTCGATTTCGAGCGAACGCTCGATGGCCTCGTCTTTGGAAACATCGTTCCCGACGCTGACCATGACGCTGTCAGTGTTGTGCAGGACAATCCCGCCGACTCCATCGACGAAGTTCTCGTTTTCTGATACGCTCAGGTCGTAAACGTATCCGTCGTGGTCAGTTTCGGTGTACTGTGGGTCCTGACCACGACGATACGAATCAACCGTCCTGATAGTGTAGGAATCTTTCTCCGGTCGATACTTCAGTGAGTATTTTTTGCCGCGCTGGATCAGCAGTATCGCCACGCCCGCAGTAAGCTCGCGGCTCGTCGTCTCGAAATCGAAGTTTCGCTCTGCATATGAATCGGTGTATCGCGGGAACTTCCGCGAGCCATCTCCTTCAACCAGCACCTTGAGAAACAGGTCCTGTGTTTCCTCTGGTAGGTGGAAGACAAACGAGGGAACGCGTTTTCCTCGCGAGGTTTGGCCAGCGAGTTCACGGAAGAACACGGCCGTGAGTTCGTTCATCATCTGCAGTTTGTGTGTTGTATCCTCGTAGACGGCCGCTGCCGTTCCGCCACCCGTTTCGCAGTTCAGTGTTCGCTCGCTTTCTGTGTCGCTTTCGATAATCGAGGCAGTGACGTTTGAAAAGAGTCGCTGGTAATCGTTCTGTAACCCTTCGAGCCACTCGAACCGCTCCTCTGCGATACTGGCGCCATACCTCGAGGCTGTTGTCTCTACCGTCGATGCACTTCCCTCGGTGACATAAGCGGCAAGGAGTCTCACGAGAGCGTGGCCGTCCTCACTCTCCAGGTCGACATATCGCTTGACTTTCGGTAAGTTCTCTATGTCACCGTTGTGTTCGTGCCCGAACCAGACGTGTTGTTCGTCGGCATAGATACGTTTCGTTTTCGTGACTGTCTCTCCTGGCGTTCCTCCCCGACCATCTTCGTACGTTCGTTCGTATCCTTCGAGAACCTCGTAGATGTCCAGTGTTCGTTTTTCCTCGACCGGTGGCAGTTCTGGAATCCGAAGTGGTTGTTCGACCTCTTCAGGCGGAGCCGTACGATACTCATCTCCGTCTTCGACGACGTATGAGTGGTCGCGGGTCGTCGTGGATTCACCGTGTTTGTGTTGTAGTGTGAGCACGTCTTTCGTCGTCTCGTGGCGAATCACGCGTTCGATTGGTTGCCACTCTGCAGTGCCATCCGAGGACAACGAGAGCGCTTCCCACCCCTTGAGGGTAGCATACTCTTTCGGAGCGGCGTCAGTACGTACCGTTCCTGTTCCAGATTTCTGTAGTGTAGTCACCCCTTCTGAGCGTGCGCGCTGGAACAGGTCCTCAATTGGTGTGATTCGAACGTCCCCCTTCGCGTCGCGGACAACGACCGGTCTGTCACCGGTCACGCTGTCCCCGTATATCACTTCTTTGTCCATCTCGTTGGTTACCTGCTCGGTAAACTCGATAACCTCACGACCCGTCGCGGTGACGGCACCACCCATTTCACGGTCATAGAGGCGGAAACGGGTCCACCCCAAAACGCCGTACAATGACTGGCCGACATGCTGGAATGTGCCGTTTCGACCGGCCATGAGGGTGTGATTATCTTCGACAGTCACACAGTACACACCGTCTTCAGCGGTGCTTCGAGAGCCACTCCGATGCATTCGGAAGGAGTTTTCCCCATCCTCTGTACAGTATATTCGCCACACCCCGCTATCCTGGTTATAGCTGACAGTCAGGCCGAGTTGCGCACACAGACGGGTGAGGTCGTCTCGAAGGGAGCGACTGGCGGTTGAAAATCGCCACGAGTTTGGTTGACGGTCGCCGTCACCGTCGATAAGAGTGTCAAGAAACAGTCGCTTTTGCTCTTCACTGGCATCAAAGATGAATTCTGGAATCTGCTTCTCGAAACTCCCGTCGCCACAGCACTCTCTCAGGAAGTCTCCCAAGAGTTTCGATGTGAATATAAACGAACGGTCATCTTCGTAATAATCGAATCCCATCCTGTCAAGCAATCCCCCGATTCGTGAGTGGTGACTCTCGCCGCCATCAGGAAGTACGTCTACCGACTCTGAATCAGCAGTGTCGTCTGTGGAATCGACAGCAGCGTTTTGAGCAATTTTTACGGTTGTCGATGACCCCCTGTAGTTCTCACCAAACTCCTTTTCTGTCGATGTATAGACGTTCCCCTCCGTCACATACCACGCAAGAAATTCAACGAAATCATCCCCATCGTAGACGCGTGGAATCCATTTCCGATTCGACTCACTGTGGATATAACTGCGTACACACACTGACTCCAGATAGTCGCGGTGCTCCTCGAATTCCTCGGCCGTGAAGACGTAGCCAACGACACCGATATCATTCTTTTGGACTCTGGGCGGGGTCCATCCTAGCTCCGTGGTAAAGGTTCGACCGTGAATCGACGGCCGAACCCATACCTCATATTCGCCGTCGAGGTACTGTGTTAAGTCAACCCTCTCGATTCGGGAGCCATGCTCGAACTCCCAGTCATACGGCAACTCGTAGTGACTGGACTTGTTGAGATTGCCTGCCTCCACAAAGTCCCATTCGTCCTGTGTGATTCCGTTGGTATCGTTCTGGCGGACAAGCATTCGGTGGTTCGGCGTTACTCGGAAATCGATTTTACTGGTCTGAATATCAACGAGGTCCCCGCGATAGTCGGGATAGGC
>LKMJ01004674.1_pt1 | contig 12925 bp, 16 predicted proteins | sample 643391 | NCBI WGS metagenome assembly LKMJ01 (sample SAMN04112250, study PRJNA286221) | soda lake metagenome | biome: soda lake; feature: Kulunda Steppe; material: water; isolation source: sample PL-Br10 brine of Picturesque Lake | place: Russia: Kulunda steppe | collected 2010-07
CCCCCCCCCCTGCCCAGCCCACCCCAGCGCACATGCGTCACACACAGCCATTGCCCCAGTGTCATCGCACCTGCACCATAGTCCATGACACTGGCTCCTTGCAGGCGGCCCTGTGGTCCTGAGAGCGCCTCCAGCGCTTGCAGGCACATGCGCGTGGTGGGGTGCTCGCCTGCGGAGAGGAATGGGCACAGGACAGACACGTACAGCATGGAAGCACGAGGTTGCAGGGTGGGGTGCTCGCCAGCAAGGAGGAACGGGCAGAGGGGTGCTCCAATTTATGGGGTGTTCCGTTGCAGCGTGCGCATGATGGGATGGAATTGAGATGGCTGCCTACAGGCAACAAAAAGAGGGGAAGCCCCAAAGGACAAGGCATTGCGCATCATGCTCACGCTGAGGGTGAGTGGTCTAGCTCTGCGATGGAAAGTCGATCTTCCGCCCTTGCACCCTGCGGGTTCAGGGTTCGAGCCTCACTGGAGGCTCACAACCGGCTAAGCTGCCCTCGTTCGGCGGATACAGCCTTGAAAACCTTACCTTACCTTGCCTTACCTTAGGGTGAGTGCTTTGGCTGCAGCAAGCACAGCGCAGTGGTGGGTCACGGTATTGCACCGGGTAGCAAAGTGTTGTGCAGCAAGCGTGTGCTCTGCAAGTGCTTTGCAGCAAGCATGTGCTCTGCAGGTGTTGCGCAGCAAGCATGTGCTCTGCAGGTGTTGTGCAGCAAGCATGTGCTCTGCAGGTGTTGCGCAGCAAGCATGTGCTCTGCAGGTGTTGTGCGGCAAACATGTGCTCTGCAGGTGTTTTGCGGCAAGCATGTGCTCTTCATTTGTTGTGCGGCAAGCATGTGCTCTTCATTTGTTGTGCAGCAAGCGTGTGCTCTGCAGGTGTTGTGCAGCAAGCGTGTGCTCTGCAGGTGTTTTGCGGCAAGCGTGTGCTCTGCAGGTGTTGTGCAGCAAGCGTGTGCTCTGCAGGTGTTGTGCGGCAAACATGTGCTCTGCAGGTGTTTTGCGACAAGCATGTGCTCTTCATTTGTTCTGCAGCAAGCATGTGCTCTGCAGGTGTTGTGCAGCAAGCATGTGCTCTGCAGGTGTTGTGCAGCAAGCGTGTGCTCTGCAGGTGTTGTGCGGCAAGCATGTGCTCTGCACGTGTTGTGCAGCAAGCATGTGCTCTGCAGGTGTTGTGCAGCAAGCGTGTGCTGCCATTTTTCGCGTTGCAGCGGCCAGCGGCCCCGGGAAAAGCGCACAGCTGCAGGATGATAGCACACTCCCATTGATGCAACTTGCACAGCCTGTCCTAATTGCCGTGCTTAAAGCAACGCCCGGCTGCGGCAGGAGATTAAGTAGCCCGGCTTGTCTCAGGTGGCGTTCCCCTTCTGTGGTGCAACAAGGCACGCAGCCTGTCCCACTCACCCGTGCCTAACGCACTCACCCGTGCCAAACGCAACACCCGGCTGCAGCAGGATGTTCAGCATGCCCGGCTCTTGGGGTGGCTCACTCCACTCGGGCACGATGCACAGCTTTTGGCTGAGCCTGAGCGGCACGTAGGACGCCTGAGCGCAGCAGGAGTGTCAGGGAGCAACGTGCAGAATAGGTGAAGGGCGCAGGCACAATGCACAGCTTTTGGCTGAGCCTGAGCGGCACGTAGAATGCCTGTGCATGGGCGGGAGTGTCAGGGAGCAACATGCAGAATAGATGAAGGGCGCAGGCACAATGCACAGCTTTTGGCTGAGCCTGAGCGGCACGTAGAACGCCTGTGCATGGGCGGGAGTGTCAGGGAGCAACATGCAGAATAGGTGAGGGGCGCAGGCATGATGCACAGCCTTTGGCTGAGCCTGAGCGGCACGTAGGACACCTGCGTGCGGGTGGGTGTGTCAGGGAGCAACGTGCAGAGTAGGTGAAGGGCGCAGGCACGATGCACAGCTATTAGCTGAGCCTGAGCGGCACGTGGGATGCTGCGCATGGACTGAAAACTAAGAAAAGTCTCAGGCGGCACGTGGGAAAAGTGACTGTCGACCCCACGTGATGTTAGCGTGTGCAGGTGAATTTGTGTATGCGTGCATGTTGGCATGTGTCAGGGTGCTGCGATCGCCAACTAGGTCAGCTGCTCGCACTCACCATCACCATTCATGCAGCATCCCCTTGATTCAGGCAGTGCATGAAGCAAAAGCATGCGGTGCTCACAGGCGTGTTTCTGTGCATACTTGCAGCGTCATGCGCATGTAGAAACTGGCTGGGGCATCCATGCCTGCAGGTGCACAGAGCAAGGGCCATTCCATACGCTTGCATGCTCCAGTTCCGGGCTGGAGCCGCAGCTTCTGGACAGCATATTACCCCTCATCAGCCCAGCAAGTGGGCGCATGGATTTCTGTAACACACTCCATAATGGGATTCTAGGCACAGGCACAAAAATGTCTGGAACATTCTTTTGCTCGGGATGTCACAGGTGACAGGCTCACTTCGTCCATGACAACAATGCGCTCCTGAGCAGAGGCGCCATGGCGCACATCCTCACACTTCTAGGCATGTATCCTTACACTTGAAGGCAGGTGCAGGGGGGCTGATAGCCTGCCGGACTGCGTACCTTGATCTGCTCCACCCACTGCTCGTTGGCCACAGGTTCAACATTCAGGGCTGCGTGATCATAGTCGTCCAGGCCGCATGCCCCCATTGCCAGCCCTAGAGTGGAGGCCACATCATGCTACACATGCAGTGCAAGTGAGTGTTTGTGTGTGTATGTTTACATGTGCATGTGGGTGCCAGGTACCCCCCTTGCCGGCCCAAGAGTACAGCCACATCATGCTGCTCATGCAGCGCATGCAAGTGGCTTTGTGTGCACGCGTGTGCTGTTCAAGTGTGCATGTTCGCTTGAAAGTGAGAAGTGCCATGGCGCCATGCAACACCAGCAAATGATCGAGTGGCTTAGATTTATGTTGATGTGCGGCACACTCTCACGAAGCGCAGCAGGCATTGCACAGGAGTGGGAGCAGTTGCCCCTGCAAGCTGCAATAGTTGAGTGGCTGCATTTGTGACATGTCACCATTGATGACACCTTGGATTTGGTCGGAGGGTTTCTGCCTCGGGTGGCTTTCCACTTGGGGTGAATTTTCCCTTGGGGTGACTTTCCCCTTGGGTGACTTTCCTTCTCAGGTGACTTAACGCCTTGAAGGTGACTTCCCTTTTTTCATCTTTGCTGGCTCCTATGGTCACCAAATGGCTCGGACAGTCTTTCTATCTTTGATGGCCCCTTTCTTCTGAGCCATCCGTGGATTCTCCTTGTCGGTGCCCCCCCCCTCCTTCACCCTTCCCAAGATGAAGCTCTTATTTCATGACCTTGCATCTGTAGATGTCACACCTTTGACACCGGCAGAACACAGGGATGCAGCCAGGCATGCGCGCGCGCACGTGTACGCATGTGTGCGTGTTGTTTTGGTGCAGAGGCGGTTTCAAGGGCTCAGGCGAGCAAATGGCACAGGCAGGCATATTGGCTTGTGACCTGTGGGGATGGGTGATCTGCACAGCCCCCAGCTGTTAGTGCAGCCACAAGCAATTCAACATCCAGCAATGCATAGCCATCAGCAATGTCCAGTTGTCCACTGCAGCAGAGAATGATTCCTCTCAGCCGCTGCTTGAACGTTCGTGTGTTGTGAGTACAGGTTAAAAAAACAAACACAAAAATTTGGCAAAGGGAGTGCGCTTTTGCAGCTTAGGGAGTGGGTCCCCGTGCACAGCGCAAGGAGGGGCGCCAGCAAACTGAATCCCACACCTTCAAGCAGGTCTGCTGCCCACGACGCAGGCATACAAGGTGCGCTCATGAAGAGAGCGCCCATGCCTCAAGTGCAAAGTCTGCCACGACCCCACACAAGCCCAACACAGGCTACATGATGTGCTTGCCCGTGCACCCAGGCACGCGTTTTGGTGCTCATGGCGCCTCACCTCCAGTGCAAAGTACGCCACGACCTCGCACAAGTCCCACAAATTGGATGGCGCACTTGCAGAGCCGGGGTGCTCATCATAAATCGGCTGCTCGACAGACCCAGGGGGCCTGTGCTCCTGCACACTGCGGAGCACAGACATCAGGTGTTGACAGACGTTGACAGCAAGCACGACCAGACATTGGCAGCAGGCACGAACAGACGCATGACCAGACGTGGACAGCAGGTATGCGAAGGCGTTGACAAACCTCAACAGCAGGCATTAAGAGGCGTTGACAGCGGGGTGGAGGGCCTGTGCTTCTGCGCGCTGTGGACCAACTCCGGCAGCTGGCACTGACAGAGGCAGAGGACTGTCTGCAACTCAAGCAGCATGCTTGTGAGGTGCAGGTATGGCCAACAGGCCCGACAAACTCGCACAACAGACTGGTTGCGTACGCTGAGCTGCCCTTGAGCGGCACGCACAGCTACAAATCCTCCCAGCTTATCCAGCATATCTCACACAACAGACTCACACAGCAGAATCGCAGAGCACACACACACAACACACACGTCTCACACAACAGACTCAAACAACAGATTCACATAACAGACTTGCGCAACACATAACTCACACGACAGACCCACACAACACACACAACTGACTCACAGGGCAGACCCGCGCAGCAGACTCACGCAACAGACTCACACGACACACACATTAACACATCTGACAAAGCAGACTCACACATCTCACACAACAGACTCACAACTCAAACCACAAACTCACATGACAGATATACAAACAAACACACGCACACACACCTCACACGCACACGCACACACACAGGCATACACACGATTGATTCACACGACCGACTCACACGACTGACTGCGCCCCCATGCCGAGGAGGTTGTCCGATAGCGCTTCCGCGTCCGCGCCCGAGACGTTCGGGATCCTGAAAGCACGGCAGGGCTGTGAACCCCTTGTTAGCCCCTTGCAAGCACAGCAGGCATGACAAAGAGCGCAGACTGCTTTCCCATCCAAGCCGCAAGCCACCCCCTGAAAGCAACCCTGGGAACATTGTACAGTGCGTCTGTGTGGCGCCTCCTTCGCGCCTACAAGGAAAAGGACTGAGATGTGAGACGTCCAGCAGACAGGAGAGAGTTGGCTTGGGCTTCAAGGTTGCAACAGAATGCTAGAATCCATTGAAGGGTAGGTCCGTTGCCATTAGGGCTGTGTGTCCCTGCCTGGTTGGCCTAGCTGCATAATTTTGCGTGGGCACAGCATAAGGCACGCATGATAAGTGGGCCTTCAACAGCTCGCCTGGAGGTTGCAGGCCTGATAGGTATCAGCTCAGCTGCCCTCTTTTGGCCTCAACAATTCAGCTTCCGCACCTGCATCTAACGCAGGTGGCAGACCCGTCCTCGGGCGACGCCTCGGCTCTGTGATGCACAGGGCGAAAACAGGCACTGTGATGCACTGTGATGCGCTGAGGTGCTCTGTGGCACTGTGGCGCTGTGATGCACTGTGGCGCTGTCATGCACTGTGATGCACTGTGATGCACTGTAATGCACTGAGGTGTTCTGTGGCACTGTGGCGCAGTCATGCACTGTGGCGCTGTGATGCACAGGGTGGAAGCAAGATATCCTTGCTACCGGGTAGAAGCATGAGCTCCTTGTTACAGGACAAAGACAGGAGCGCCTTGTCACACGGTCGGAACAGGAGCTTTGAATTACAGGTTGAGGACAGGGCTCCTTGTTACAGGGTGGTGGAAACAGGAGCTCCTTGTGTCCTCATGGAGCTGAGCATGGAACCCTGCTGGCAGGAAACCTTGGAGGACCCCTTTGGGAGGCACCCTAGACACCTGCCGCTGCTGCCTGCCTATGCTCAACAGGTTCATCTGTTCTTTTTGGCTAGTTTGCCTAGGCATGCCCACATCCATGACGCATCAAAGCCAAACTCTCAGAGGCTCTTTCATGTGGGGCACCCCACCGCTTTCCTACATGTGGGGCACCCTACTGCTACATGTGGGGCACCCCACCGCTTCCCTGCAACCTGCATGGCACTCACGTGAGCCCCTCTGGTGACACTTTTGCACGCCTGCTCTAAGAAAGAAAAGGCCCGGTGCCTTGCTCACGCATGCCCCTCATGGCACGCGCACTCGCTAAAAGAGGGCGCGTGTCACGTGTGCGCACGCTTTGAATGGCGCTTGCGCCTGAGTTGAAGGCAAGTGCTAGGTGGGCCGAAGCGCCATGCGCGTGAACATGGACTGCATGGAGGACATGGAATACATGGAATAGGCCTTCAGCCAAAAAGTGCAACCATGCGCGATGACTGTGGGTGGGTGAGCAAGGATGTGCTGGTAGGCATGGAGTCGGCTGCTGAGAAGGGGGAACCTGTGGGGATGAGAAGCGCTGCACTCCGTGCACAATGAGATTGCCAATGATTCATGCTCTGGGCCTTTGGGGGTGAAACAAGGAATACAGGGAGATGAAAGGTGCTCCCTTACGCGAGCCGCACAAGCTCAGCGGTGCCAGCGGTGATGGATGGAGGTCTTTACAAGGCCGTGAATGCAAACGCAAAGCGCATGGTCTTTTTCAGTGGTCACCGCAGGCCAAGCTTCACCTTACGCTTGGGCAGCCTGGTGGCCATGGTGTGGACTGGCTTGAAAGGCGCTTCATCTGTGAAGGCAGCCTTCGTGCGCTTAATCAAGGCAGCTTGGCGCATCTGTTCCGATCCCCACATGAGTCCAACATACTATCTTGGCTATCGTTGCGCATGGCAGGCTTCCACTGTGATGGCTGAGCATATGTGTGATACGCTTGACAAACAATGGCAGGCTTCCACTGTGATGGCCGAGCGTGTGTCTTACACGCTTGACAAACAAATGTGCTGAGGGAAAGCAGCAGCCCCCATCCCATGCACTTGGTCGATTGGCTCCGCGCAGTGCCTCAGTCAGACTCCCAGGGACCCCTGCTTGCCAACCGATCTGCATGCCATGCTCTTTGCAGCGCATCCTGGTCCCAGACTGGACAGACTGGACAGAAAGTCCATGCTTCCCATAACTTTGTCTCCCATTGCTTGCAAACTGCGAAGCAACTGCCCTGACGCCCTCACAGTGCAGGGATGCATCTTCAAAATGTGTTCCTCTGTTTCAGTCTGGGCGCACATAACGACCTTACTGTCCCGAGAAGGATCTGCATGAGCATGCTGATTTGGAGTCCACTGCCTTGTGCATGCACAAATACATGTGCGCACTTGTTCCATACCAATGGTGCATGATTGCTCACCCTCCCATGTATATGAGCCTATTTTCAAATTGAGCACCATGACGCCTCATCACAGGGGTGGGAGAGTAAATGTGCATGCTCGCTTACCTTAGGGAAGCCGCTAGCTCAGACCTTCCTGCTGGCGGTGGCTTTTGGAGGGCTGCCCAGACGGATCCAAAACCTGTTCTGGTGTGCTGCTGCGCTACCTGCTGGTGCCCGCAGCGCAAGGCACACACAAGGATCCCCTTGGAAGACGAAGGGGTGGCAGGGAGCTGCCTGACTGATGCCGCTACCAGATTAACATGAGCATGAAGGAGCCTGGGAAGGAGTCTTGTGTGCAGCATTGAAAGGTATGGAAGCACAAGTGAAATTCCTGAGATGCTTTTAGTATTCTTCCGGCTGTCCGATTCTTTCTCATACCATTCAAAATATTATGATACAAATAGCCACATCTCGTGCGTTCCCCCTGCCACGCAACAACGAGGCGTTCAGCTATGCTGACAGGAGCGGAGGCAGCCCGCACCCCAACGCTGGCAGTCAGGATAACACTGGTCTCTTATTTGCTTTGGAGGTAATTGCTGCGTGTTCTGTCCTCTTACAGACGTTCCAAGTCGTTTACATTCAGCCTCTCAAGTCGGGGCCTGCACACTCTTCCTGCCCGCGCATAGGTCTCCGAGCCACCTCCTGAGCCAACCAAAGACTCCCTATACAGGCTGCAGCAGCAGCTCGTGCAGATCCAGGCGCTGACGCGTCTGTTGCCCGGCTATCCCGCAGAGGTGCGGGGGATATGCCGGGGATATTCAGTCTGCTAGGGCTGGCCGTGCTGAGTCATATTTATATCTTTGATATGGGGCCAGGAAAGTGCTCGATGGTGTCAGGAAAACTGCTCTGTCGGTAGGCTGCATTGAGTAGCCAGTGCACAGTAATCACACAGCATCGCTCACTGCTTCTTCCTGCAAGAACTGGAATGTTGCCACTGATGTAATTACGTGTGCTTTATACCCTGCTACATGGCATCGCCTCAGCAGACAGATGTTTGGGCAACTTACAGCCGTTCACTCGCCCATTCTCAGTACGCCTGCTCACTACAGGCTTTCACTACATATGGCATGGCCACAGAGTCCCTGTGGGTCAATTATATGCATTTCAGGAGGACCAGTCAATTGATTCCACGCAAAGATCCTTGCCAAAGCTAGTACCTTGAGATTAACTGTGCCAACCATTCACGCCCATGCCACCAAATCACATTATGCACTGCAGCTGCGGGCAGACGTGCTGTCCTTCAGGACCCAGATCTTGAGAGAGGAGGAGGAGGAGCGAGTGGACTGTATCGTGCTCGCCTCGAGGCTGGCCGCTGTAGGGTGAGTGCGTGCTATACGCTGCTTGATCAAGCATAAGCCTGGGGCTTGCAAACCATGGCGATGGCAGGTGTGCACATATGAGGATCCTGGGATCTTGAGCTTACACGACAAAGCTATCATCCAAACGTCTTACACCGCGTACCTCTGCGTGCTTGTTGCAATATTGCGCAGCATAGGGCGTAGGGGGTTAAATGAAAGCAGTGGGAGCCCCATGTGTGCAGCACACACCTCAGTGTGCTTGCAGCCTGGCAATGCAATGCCAGACGATTCTCATGGGGCTCGTCACGCAAGCAAACACCACTGTGCGAGCACTGTGCGGTGTTGCACCGCACGGCGCTCCTGCTGCTGGACCCACACAAGGTCATTTTGTCAGTAGCCTTACTGACCAGTGAGGCTCAGTGCAGAGGACATCCTGATAAGCATGGCTAGCATAGTGCAGCGCCCCCCCCCCTTGAAATACGCACACACGCACACACACACACGCACACACACACACACACACACACGTGAACACCCCTTTGCTACACACTGCCATCCGCATACATCACTCACACAGCTACGTGATGCAAGGGAGCATCCCTGGAGCTGCCACGCAAACCTGGTGCAGCTTGTGGGGGCAACCCCTGCCTTGCTGCCACCAGGCCTACACACCGTACTCTGCCTTTTGCAGCAGAAGGGTGCACAGCTGTGCACGCAGCTCACGGCGCCCCCTTGCCCGTTTGCCCGCCGCTGCTGCACGCGCATCAAGCGTCCCTCTGCACCTTTGCCATGCTTGTGTTGGCCAGAGCACCGCCGAGGCGACCAACAGTAGGAGCGGGCCCGCGCGCGTTTGCCGTGCCTGCGCAGGTACGATGTCGTGTGCCGCCGCGCACTGGGCGCCGGCCCCAGCGCCAGCCCCGGCACTGCTCCTGGGGCCTGCTTCCGCCTGCTGCAGTACGAGTTCCTGGTGGTCAAGTGCGCCAAGGGTGACTTCCAGGGCCTGGAGCTGTTCGTGGACGCGTGCTTCCGGGAGCAGTTCCAGATCCCGCACCCCACGCCACACTACGCGCAACTGCTGGCGGCGGTGCCGGAGGTGTTTGTGGGCTCGCGGGTGCACTTGATCACCCTCGTGGAGCTGCTGTGTGCAGAGGTGCGCAGCCGCTTGTGGGCGGAAGGGCATGTGCAGGAGCAAATTGAGAGTGTGCGCGCGTGTGTGCGTTTGTGGGGGGTGTGCGTGAGGCTAAGTGCATTTTGGGGGAGGGGGGTGAAGCATTGCGCAGAGTTATGTGTGGGTAAGCAAGGAGCTGTGTGCAGAGAAGTGCAAAAAGTTACATTACAGCAACTTACGAAGTGGGTTGCCAAGCTTTGTGCTTGCCAGGCACCAGGGGTGGCAAGAGTGCGCCTTTCTACTTGAATGGCTGCATATCAGCTGCCTGTATGCGCGCTGCCACTTGCCTTGCTGCACGCCTTTTTTTGTTGAGAAATTGCATACCCACACATACGCGCTCACTGAGCAATGATGAGCACACACAAAACACGCAACACGAGCACACACACACACACACACACACACACACATCTCAGTGTGCACGTGCGTCTGTGCAGTTGGCCTCGTGTCCCACAAGCGTGTAGTACCTGCAGCAGCTGCCCGCCGTAAGTCTTATTCACTCCGGACATGCTTGTGTGCCTCTGGCTGCCAACCGCAGATGGCGCAGTCCTTCGTAGAGCGAGGCCTGACAGTTGCCCCGTGGCGGCGCACGCGCGCTATGCTCAGCAAGTGGCTGCCCGTGCATGCCAAGGACACCCCCTTTGCAACCACATCTGTGTTCCACGCACCCCCACCTGCTGAAGATGTATGGCTGCCATTTGGTGCAGAGGGTGCTGGCAGCCCGCGCCCCTCAGCTCCCCAGCAGCAGCAGCAGCAGCAGCAGCAACCACAGCCACAGCAGGAACAGCAGCCTGCGTCGACCTGCCCCTTTGCTGAGGTGCGCAGGCGCAGGGAGCAAGAGGACCTGGCACGTCAAATGGCCACGCTGGCCGCCTGGTGCAGCATGCAGGCCTCCCCACGCTGTATTACCAGCATCGTCGCACCGGCTGCCACCGCCCAGGCGGGCAAGGCCGCGACGGCCACCGACCCTGCTTCAGCAGCAGCACCCGGGTGCAACACCTTTGCTGCTACTACAGCGGCTGCAGGGGGTTCTGCAGCAGTCGCACCTGCAGACTGCAGCGCTTGTGCTGCGGCTGGCAATGCCATTGACCCAGGGCCGCCATTTCCCACCTCCCCCAGGAGTGAAAGCAGCAGCAGCTGCAGTAGCAGCAGCAGCAGTGGCGGCAGGCGCACTTCCTTGCTGTCCACACAGCTTCACCAGCAGGTATGCAATTGTATGCATCTGTGTATTTGTGCAAGCAGTTGTGGGAGTGTATGTGCTTTAATGGCTTTGCCTGGTTGGGTTTGCACTAATGCACATTAGTATGTGCATTGATAGAAGGAAGGGGGGAAGGGCGTGGTGTATACGCCAGGGGGCCAGAGCTGGATGCATTACCCAGCAATGACAAGGGCTAGCGTACATTCCAATCTTGAAAGGCATAGTTTCCCTCTTAGAGCTTCTGACATACTAATGGCAAGACGAATTAAGTAACTCTTTCCTCCTGAAAGCATGCCTACACTGCCCAAGCTAGGAAGCCTTCCTGACAAGCACAATAGGCTGAAGCTGTGTTACTGACCGGCCACAACGTCCAGTACCTTAAGGTCTTCATCCTACAATGCATATGCTCTGATTTGGGGAAGAACTAGACCTTGGCCTAGTTAGATATTTTAAGGGCACAATTTCCTCATATGCAGGGCTAGTTAGCACAACAGTGAGCACACACATGAGTGGTGTGTGCCAGACAGTGAACACACTTGGTGTCTGCACTGTTATCGGTGAGTGGTGTTGGCACTGCAGACAGTGAGCACACACTTTTGAATGGTGTGCAGTGCAAACTGCCAAACCTCAAAATGTGCAGGTAAGCCCAGCACCAGCTGCATCTCTTGCAAGACATGAGGCGCGCTTTTGCTCCTGTGTGCGCGTTGTGCAGGTGGTGGCAGTACCCTCGCCCGTCTGCATCTGTGCCGCACGAGGCAGCCAACCCGCTTTGCACAAGGTGCAGTTTGTGCAGCACTGATTGTCTACGCCACGGGTCAGGCTCTACTGCCAAGGGAGTCCATTCCTTGTTCATGTTATTGATCTCTGCTGAAGCACGGTTCCAGGTGCATGATTTGCAGTTTCTGCATGAGACCGGAGTAAAGCAAGTAGGGAATTCATCGTTACCTCCGCTGCAGATGTGTGGGTAAATCTTCATTTTAGGAGTTTGCATTCTATTCCCGCATTATAGAGAGATTGGCATCCTTGTAGGACCAGGAATGTGGTTGCACATTGCAAGATAAATCTACCACATCTTTCTATTACAGATCTGCAAAGTTTTACGGTGTGTTGGCTCTTGCTTGTATCATCGATTTGAAGACATGGCAGCATCAAATGTGCATGCATAAGCTAACCCCTGAATCTGCAAAATAAAAGGCTGTGTCTGGTATGTGCAAAGTTGTTGAATGCCTCGCCATTGTGCTTTTTATCTGCCTTTTATGACTTCCCAAAACGATCCTGATCTCATTCCAGACTGAGCACTGGAGGAGATGCTGCTTAATTTACTAGCATCGCATTACACTTAGATCATGCTGCCAGCACTCTCCCTGTGGGTAATCAATTTTGGTTGATTGTTTCTTTGCCTTGAGAAATGAGGACTGTTCTGCCTTTGGGGAATACCAGTGGATCACATGTAAAAGGCATGCATATATCTTTTATTGCCAACAACAGGTGAGAGTGGCCCCCAGGGAGCATGGTTAGACTTCATTCACTCAATCAGGGCATATAGGCTTGTAATTGCTCAATGATTGCAAGCACTCTAGAAAGGAAGCCTGGCCTTCACTTGAGGAGCAAAGCCATGGTCTCTCTCTGACTGGAGTTTAAAAGGATCAGGAGCCTGCATTTGTTCCCATGGAGAAACGGGAAACATAAAATGATGGATATTACACCATCCAAGAAACGTGCAGTGAAGCAAAAGCCATACAACATTTTGGACCTTTTTTATCATGAAGTAAAGAAAGATACATTATGGATGGCAGCGAAAAGACTCCCTACAAGTTTACAAGTTAAAGTTTGACCTTCAGCCAGGTAGTTTGACTGATCAGGTTGCTGGTGAACACCAGCCATAAAAAAACATCCATAAGCTCTGAAATAAAACGATAGTGTCACGCCAGATTTATGCAGTGCCAGATTTATGCTGCATTGTGAGCCTGAGGTTAGTTGAGTTAGTTGGAGGAGTATTTGATCCCTTGCTCAGTTCAGCTATAGCTGTATTTGAGCACGTCAAA
>LKMJ01004675.1_pt1 | contig 12924 bp, 14 predicted proteins | sample 643391 | NCBI WGS metagenome assembly LKMJ01 (sample SAMN04112250, study PRJNA286221) | soda lake metagenome | biome: soda lake; feature: Kulunda Steppe; material: water; isolation source: sample PL-Br10 brine of Picturesque Lake | place: Russia: Kulunda steppe | collected 2010-07
ACACCTGGATCACCGGCCCCGAGCTGCTCGAACGGGTCGAAGCCGAGATCAAAAACCGGATCGCCCGCCGTGACATCTTTGGGGTGATCGAACGCGAAACCGTCGACGGAACCGACCGACTGCTTGTCTACTCCGATGAAGGGTATGCAACCGTCTCTGCGGACGGTTCTGTCCGTGGCGAAGGCGGTGTCCTGCGGGATGTCGAACCCGTTGTGGCGATGTGCTCGATGGAAGAGTATGAAGTCACAGCGCCACCTGAGAACTACCAGTTGCCTGCTCCCGAAGCGGTCCCCGAACAGAGCGGCGAGTTGGGGAACCTGATGTTGCAGATCATTGCCGGCATGCAGTTGCTCGGTGGGCTTGGGCTCATGGCTGCAGGACTCTTTACAGATCTCGAACCGCTTGTTCCGCTCGTAATCGGTGGGTTGTTTTTCATTGTTGGGTTCGTTCTGTTTACGCTTGTGGCCAACGCACGACTCTCGGACCGGTTTCGCGCCGAGCAGTACCGCGAGCGACTTCGGGCGGTCGAAGCAGGCGGCTTTGAGCGACCTGATTTGCCCGGTGAGTCGACGCCACAGACGCCCGCGGTCGACGACGAGCAAGATAGCCGAGAACGCGAGACTGAAGGGGCCTAACGGCCAGTATTTTCCCACCGATAGTCGGTGGGTTTAAGCACGCCGCGTCCTGATTATTCGCTGTATGAAACGGCGGGACTTTATGCGAACTGCAGGAGGCTCTGCCGCCGCCACCACAGCCGTTGTCGCTTCTAGCGGCACGGCAGCCGCTCAGGACGAACAACCGGAGTTCGACTATCTGGACGGCGTCGATGGCGGCTACGAAGACCTCCGTGGCCAAGACGAGGTGACCGTAACGGTTGGTGCCCAGGGCAACGGCGGAGCACTGGCGTTTTCGCCGGCCGGCATCTGGATCGACCCTGGAACAACAGTCATCTGGGAGTGGACCGGCGAGGGTGGCGAACACAACGTCGAGACGGTCGACGGACCAGCTGACCTCGCAAGTGATCTAACCGCTGAGGCTGGGTTTACCTACGAGTTCGAGTTCACCGAAGAACACGAAGGGATCACCGACTACCATTGCGCACCGCACGACGCGCTGGATATGAAAGGATCTGTGGCTGTTGGCGACGATGTCCCAACAGTCGAAGCCGGCGCGGCCGGAGGTGGTGGCTGGCCCGAAGATTTCGCCAGCGATGTCGGCGTACCACTCCAGAAACACTACATCGGTATTATTAGCTTCCTCGGGATCGCTGTCAGCCTCGTCTTTACGTTCTACGTACTGAAATACGGCGAGTCGCCGAACACGGGACAGGGTGATGCCTAATGAGTTCGTCAGGAAGCACGTACGGTGATATTCACCGGTACGAACCTGCTCGCGAGTCGACGGCGGCGGCCATCGCCATCGTCCTGTTGACGGTTATTGAAGTCATTTTTGTCTTCTTTTTCATTTTCGCCATGCTCTCGGGGTGGGCTGGTACCGAGTTCGGCAACCAGTTCCTCGGGGCGATTTTGGCGTTGATCTTCATTGATCTGGCCTTTATTCTCGCGTTGTACCGCAAAGAGTTCCTCCCGGACGTGATGATCGTCAAAAAGCGTCGACGCAAATGGGAGGACCTGTACATCGACAGCGATGATGCCGATGGCACCCAGATCGGCACCGACAAGGCCTGGGATACCGTCAAACGAGCCATCTACCCTTACTACAAACGATAACACATGAGCCTCAAAGAACGAGACGAGTTCGACCACAACGCGTGGCTCAAACAGAAAGACCTCACACCGATTGAGTCTGTCTTTCTGACCACGCTGGTCTATCTCGACCGCCGGTTCCGTATCGTTGATTACCTCGAGCTACTGGAGGATGCCTATTATAAGGTCAACCTCCAGATGCCGAAAAGCCACACCGAGCAGTACAACCTGGACAACAAGTTCTGGTACTGGTACCCGCTGTACTCGCTTGGCTTTTTTTCACTGTTGGCCTACATCGTTGCCGCCGTGACAGGCGCGCTGTTAGGTTTCTACTACACGCCAGGGACAACAGCAGCAGCCAGTGGCGATCCGATTGGATACGAGTCGATGCGGATGATCATGCAGGATCTCCAGTTCGGCTTCATGCTGCGGAGCATCCACCGCTGGGCCGCCCAGATCATGCTCGCAGCCGTCTTCCTCCACATGCTGCGCGTGTACTTCACCGGTTCGTACAAGGAGCCGCGTGAACTCAACTGGCTGCTCGGTATCATCCTGATCAGCCTCTCGATGGTCTTCGGCTACACAGGATACCTGTTGCCGTGGAACCAGCTTGCCTTCTGGGCCGGTCAGATCGGCGTCGAGATGGCACTTGCAACCCCGATTGTCGGCGAATGGACCGCCCAGCTGTTGTTCGGTGGCTTCACGCTTGGCGAAGCAACGATCATCAGAATGTATATCCTGCACGTCTTTGTCCTGCCGTTCGTGGTAACTGCGCTAATCGCGCTCCACATCGGCATTGTCTGGGTGCAGGGCATCGCGGAACCACACTGATACAATGACCGACACAAACAACACAACCGACCAAACGACTCGCACCGACGACGGCTCCGAGCCCCGATCTGATGGCGGTCCCGAGAGCAACGCGAACAGGACCTCATCCGAGCTTCGCTCGGATGGTGGCAAAGAGACGGGCATCGTCGCACCGGACGACGAGACGCCAACTTGGAGCGAGCGCAAAGAACGCAAGGTCGGCCTCTCGCGGCTGACCTACGAGTATTTTGAACGCTCCCGCCGTGAAGACCAGGACTTGCGGACCGAATCCGACTACGTCGAACGCGACGTGCTCGGCTTTCCGACCTGGCCACACGAGATCATCCGTAATGCAGCGATCTCGCTGTTCTTTGTTGGGATGTTGATCTTTATTGCGGCCGCGCTGCCGCCACACTTTGGTGCTGCAGCCAACCCAAGTCAGACGCCCGAGATCATCCTGCCCGACTGGTATCTCTACTGGTCGTTCGGGCTGCTCCACCTTGATCCAATCAACCCAGGGCTCGCCGTACTTGACGGCGATACGCTCATGTCTAACGAGCTGTACGGCATTGTCGCCAACGTCGTCGTTGTCGGTGCTATCGCTGTTGTGCCGTTCCTCAACAAGGGGAGCGCTCGCCGGCCGGTCGAAGAGCCCTTCTGGGCGTCGATTGGTGTCGGCGGTGCGGTGTTTTCGATCACCATCTCCGCGCTGGCGATCCAGAACCTGATTCCAATCCCACTTGATTTGCTCCTCAATCTGGTGTTTGTCCTGCCACTGGCCGCCGGTGTGATCTCGTATGCGATCCTCAAAACAATGCGTGAAGGCTACATGTACGGGCTCAATCGTCGGTACTACATGCTTCGGCCGCCGAAGTAACCCCGAACCACCGGATAATTATACGGCTCGGTACGTTGGTTTTGTATGAGCGATTCTCGGAACGAGACTGCCACAGAACAATCCAAGCCAGCGTCGACCGAGTCGGCTGCGAGTGACTCGGCACCATCGGGCGGTGGTCGACGCGATGTCGTCGTTCCGTTACGGTTGTACAAAACGATCACCGTCTTTTCGACGTTGATTGCAGCTGTGAGTATTCTTGCGGGGTTTATACTGCTTGATGCAGCCACCCTCGAAGTCAGCGTGCTTCGAGGTGTCATCGTCTCGGCAATCGGCCTGCTCGGAGTCACGCCCGACCAGAGTCTTTTGAGCGGCTTGCTTGGCGTGGTAGGGTTGAGCCTGATGGCACTCGGTTCGGGTGTGTTCATCCTCAGCAGTCGGTTTCGGGCTGATGGAATGGGAAACGCTCAAGAGGATTCCGACGAACAATCAACTAATGGCTGATGAGTTCATGAAAGGGTTCGGAATCCTGTGTGGGGCCGGACTCGTCTGGATGACGCTGGCGGCGTGGTATCAGACACCCGACTTTTATATCACCAACCAGCTGATCGCTCCAGTGGCCGAACCGGAGACCGTTTTTGACGTTATAGCGATCTTTCTGATCGATGTCTTCCTGTGGACGGCCATTTTGGGCGCGCTCGCGTTTTGGATTCTGATTCCAGCCGGCAGAGAGTTGGTCCGCTCGATCGAAGAACGACAAGAATCAGGCTAACACGTTCGGTTTCGCTTGGTTCTCACCGGTTTCGGTGAGTACAATCGTTATGTTAGTTAGCCAGTTTTTGAGGTTCGCTTGGCCGCTGTCGACGACACGGTAACTCATCGCAGGGGTTCGGACGTTATACGTCGACTACAGGCAAGCAAACTATTGGGACCGCTGTCGGTGGTCTGTTGGGTCTCAGAGCGTTTTCCAACCGTTCTGGCAGGCGATTCACCGGTGTCGACTTCGTGGTGGTGTTGATAATTGTCGGCGTCGGTCTTGTCGTGGTCGTTAGCCTCGAAGCAGCGTACGCTGCCGTTCGGCTGGTACGTCCGACAGATCGGTTGAGACGACACCGACTAGCTATCGACTCATCCGGGCTACCGAGCTGTCGGTCGCAAGCTGTGTGCTTGCCAGCGTATTGCTGTGACATCTGAGGATTCTCGGCGGTCTCTCAGCAAGCAGGGGTCCGCCACTGAGTTCAGTGTCGCCGCTGGTGGCATGGTTGCTTTCTGTCTCGTCCGGTCAACAGCAGAGCTATTGAGAATCAAAACAACGGTACCGAACCGGGCAAGCGCCTGTTAGAAGATCAGATCTAGGTACGGTCCGTACAGCGGTGCCAGTGCGTAGTAGGCCGCATAGATGAGCGCCAACCCGAGCGAAAACAGCGTCGCTTTCGGCCACTCGAAGTCCAGATCGTTGTCGGCTTCGACGCGTCGACCTTCAAACTCGAAGACGTCAGCGATAAACAGTCCGATGATCGGGAGCATCAGGATCATCCCACTGGTTGGTCGGTAGACGACAAACAGCAGTCCGAGCGTGACGATCCCCATCGTGACAAACGTGTTGAGCGGGTGGCGCGTGATCTCCTCGTCGTTTTTCGCCTGCTGTGCTTGCATTCGGTTTTCCTTGATTCGGGTGCCGATGTTTGCGATGACAAGTACCAGAATGGCAATTGGGATAATCGGTCCGACGGTCTCGATCCAGCCCAGCGGAACGAGAAACTGCAGTAGGTCCATACATATGTGTGCGTAGACGACTCATTAGAGTTTTTCCAATTGCTACGGCAGATCGAACCGCCGCGGGTCGACAATCGACAGCGGTTCGATCCAGTCGATTTCGGCTGTCAACGCAGCGTTACCAACCGCCAGCTGGTCGGTGTCCGCAAACACAGTCACCGAATCGTCGCGTTCGACACGCACCGAAAGCGGCGGCTCGACTACCCACGTGTCGGCAATCGTTGCAAACGGTGCGATTGGGACGACCGCCAAGCCGGTCCCCGGCGTCAACACGGGTCCGCCCGCCGCCCGTCCGTAGTCGCTGCTGCCAAGCGGCGTCGCGACGACGACGCCGTCAGCCCGGAACTCGGTGTGGGGCCGCCCGTCGACTGAGATCGCATACTCCGAGATACGTGCCGGCTCGGCGGTGACGAGCGTGGTATCGAAAACGGCCGTCAACGTGGTGCTGCCAGCGGTAACCGAAAGCGGCCGTACTTCGACTGTCGGCGGCTGGGTCGGTAGCTGCTCCAGTATCGCCGCCAGCTGTTTTCGGGACGGACTCAGCGGCGAACTCAGCCCGACTGCGAGAATCGGACGAGACTCCCTTCGGGCCGCAGCCTCACGAAGAGGGGTTTCGCCGACAGTCACGAGCAGGTCGGCATTCCGCCGGTCGACACGGTCGACGCTCTGGAGCCGGTCGGCGAGTTTGTCGTCGACGCCACAGATAGCAACTTGCATACGTTATTTACTCCAGTTGATCTGTGTCCATACTGAACCACATTGTTCGGTCTGCATCTCAGGCAGCCACGAACTCCCAGGCGTACAGATGATTCAACATCAAATACGTGACGACGCCGAGCACCAACGAGAGAATCCAGGTTCCGGCGGCGATTTGGCCGACACGCTTGTGTGGCGTCTGCGTTCGGAGCTGTTCGGGAGTGTGAGTCAGCCCTAGCATAATCGCATACAGTACGAGCGGGACTGACAGAATCGAGAGTAGAATGTGGATTGCTAGCATTGCCAGATAGGCAGGAACAATCCAGTCCCACAGCGGAACCCAACTGTATGTTGATTCGAGAACGAACTCCTTGGTTCCGCCGCCAGCGACTCGTGGAACGTACATCGACAAAAAGATCAAAATAAGCACGAACGAACTGATCATTGCGGCAGCGTGTTTTTTTACTTCGCCGGCTCGAATCCAGTACCAACCCACACAAAGCAACAGGACCGTAATCGAGTTTACGAGCGCAATCGCATCGCCGAGAATGTTGACTGCTCGTAGGCTCAGCCGTGGAAACAGCGCCTGAAATGACGGCACGACGAATGCACCGACAACAACCACATAGCCGACCACCGACAACACTGCTGTGACAGCTTTTGGATGGTCGCCAACAATCCCCTCGACCAACGGAGTATCCATACTCGGCTGTTGGACTGCGAGCGTATCGGTCTTCGGATTTCGCTCAGCTGCGGTCGATAACCCCGGTGACGGCGGCAGTCTCGTAGGCCGCATCCAGACTGACACCGTTCCCGAGAATTGTATATCGGTCTCTGATCTCGTGGGCTGTCGTCATCGCTTCGAGCAGGTCGTCGTCGCTTACTCCGAGTTCGGCTGCGGTCGTCGGCGCGCCGAGTTGGTCGAGCGCGTCACGAATCGCCTCCCAGCGGCCGCCGTTGCCGCTGTGGAGGTATTCGGTCAAAATTGAGGCGACGCCGACCTGATGGCCGTGGAGTGCCTGGCCGGGCGCGATTCGGTCGAGCTGGTGGGAGATCAGGTGTTCGGCCCCCGAGGCGGGCCGCGACGTGCCGGCTATCGACATCGCTACCCCCGACGAGACGAGGGCTTTGACGACGATCCAGGCGGACTCTTCGAGATTTGGCCGGATCGAATCGGCGTTGTCGACCAACATTTCGGCGGTCATCTCCGAAAGAGCGCCGGCGTACTCAGAGTACTCGACGTTCTTCAGCCGGTTGGCGAGTCGCCAGTCTTGGACCGCCGTGTAGTTCGAGATGATATCTGCACAGCCGGCGGTCGTCAGCTCCCAAGGGGCCTGGGCCATGATTTCGGTGTCGGCCAAGACGGCTAGGGGTGGGTCCGCGGCCACGCTGTGTCGGGTGTCGCCGTCCGGAACCGAGCCGCGGCCAGAGACGATCCCGTCGTGGCTGGCAGCAGTCGGCACCGACACCAGTCCGACGTTGAGCTCGTCGGCAGCCATTTTGGCGATATCGATGGGTTTGCCGCCGCCCAGCCCGATCAGGTAGTCGGCCGCTTGGCTGGTTGCAGCCTCGATGACGCGCTCGATGGAGTCGAAACTCGCCGTTTCGACAACGATTGTTTCGGCCTCCGGGACTTGACTGCGAATCCGGTCGCCAGCCAGCTCGTTGGGCGTCGGGCTCGTTACAACGAGTGGCTCGCCGGTAAGATGGAGGTCAGCGATTGCCGCGCCCACTTCGTCGACGACGCCGTGGCCGACGACAACGTTGCGGGGGAGCTTGATCCACGTCGACTTGTCGAACATACCAGCTCCAACGGTGGCCGGCGGTGAAACTGTTTGTGTCTCGATTCAGGCCACAGCCTCGTCGACCGGCTCGACCCGAATCGACCGCGCGACAGACTCAGGGAGGCTCTGTTCGTTACCGTCGGGCGTTTGGACCGTTACCATCCCAAACGGTGCGATGTCGACGACTGTGAGTTCGGTGCCCGGCGTAATGCCAGCGTCTTCGAGATACGTCAGCTCTTCGTCGTTGCGGTCGCTGACACGGGTGACGACGACGTGCTCGTCGGTCTCGAACTCTGTGAGTCGAACCGAGTCGTCTTCGGCCAGTGGTTCGAGATTTGCGTCCGGGATCGGATCGCCGTGAGGGTCGACCGTCGGATTATCGAGCGCGTCGGCAACCCGCCGTTCGAACTCCTCGGAGATATGGTGTTCGAGCCGGTCGGCCTCTTCGTGGACTTCGCTCCACGAATAATCGAGGTGTTCAGTGAGATACGTCTCCAACAGGCGGTGGTGTCGGATTACTTCGAGGGCGACGGTTTCGCCTTCGGTCGTCAGCTCGACACCTTTGTATTTTTCTCGGTCGACCAGCCCGTGGTCGGCGAGCTTGCCGACCATACTGGTGACTGTTGGCGGCGTTTTGTCCAGATACTCCGCGATTGCCGACGTCGATATCGGTGGATCGCTCTCGGCCTGAAGCACGTAGATCGCTTTCAGGTAGTCTTCCATCACGTCGCTGAACATACGCCGACCTAGCGGTGTCGGTCGCAAATAGCTACCGACTACCGACCTTGTCCCATCAGATGACTCCGCAGAATATCCGGAGTCTTGACGCCCCCATCAGTGTTGAGAATCACAACTGTTTCGTCGCCGTCGAAGGCGTCGTTTTCAGCCCAACTCCATGCACCCGCCGCGGCCGCACCGCCCGCAGGGCCCATCTCGATGATCTCGTTGTGGGCAATCGTCGTCGCTGCATCGAGACTGTCGCTGTCGTCGACCGTCACCGCGGACCCATCAAGTCGACGGAGCGTCTCGACAGCCTGGCTGCCGCCGGCCGGATCGGCCACTTCCAACTCACCAATGATCGTATCGGGGTGTGCCCACGGCTCCGGACTGTCGCGGCCACCCTCGAGTGCTGTCGCAATCGGCGCACAACTCGTCGGCTGGACAGCGACGATGGTGGGCGTCGACTCGGTGCATCCGATCTTTGTGAGTTCTTCGAAGCCGCGACCGACTCCAGTCACAATCTCTCCAGTGCTTGTCGGCACGAACACCACGTCGGGAACCTCGCCGAGATTGCTGTACAGCTCGAAGGCCAGCGTTTTCGCTCCCTCGTGTCTATAGGGCGTGGCGAACTCCTGAAGTGAGTAGTAGTCGGCGGCCAACTGCTCGTCGACTGCGTCTGCGGCATCACCGTATCGGCCGCCAACAACGCGCATTTGGCCGCCGTGGACGTTGATCATCGCCTTGTTGGAAAACGCCGACCGCGATGGGACAAAGGCGTACGACCGCAGCCCCAACCGCCCGACGTAGGCGGCAGCCGACTGGCCGCTGTTGCCAGTCGACGCAAGCGCGAGCGGTTCGAGATCCGAGGGATTGTCGTGGCCACTGAGTGCGGTCGCCACAAGACTCATGCCGCGGTCGTAGACGGTTCCAGTGGGGTTTCTCCCTTCGTCTTTGATATACACCTCACCGACATCCAACTCTTCGACCAGCCGGTCGGTCTTACAGAGTGGCGTCTCGCCCTCTGCGGCCGAGATTGCTGTCGAGCGGTCGAACGGCAACAGGGCGTCGAACCGCCAGTGGCCGTGGCTGGCCGCCTCGGTTTGCTCGAATAAGTCGGCTGCGGAGCGCTCGTCGTAGGCGTACGTCGACTCCAGTGGTGCTCCACAACTCGGACACTGCTGGTCGAAAACTGACTCGCTTTCGGCTGTACACGCCGGACAGACGAGCCCGTGAAACGCTGGCGTCAACTCCATACCACAGGTTGCTGTGGGACGGACTAAGCCCTTCCCGTCTTCGTCGCTGCTGGACCTACATAATCGATGAATATCAATTCTAATACTGTGAGGGGTGTATTTATACAATCGCTCATACTGGACGCGCATATGGACTCGCCGACGCGCCGGCAAACGCTGCAGCTCGGAGCTGCGGGCGTTGTCGCCGGGATCGGTGGCTGTCTCGGCGACGACAGGCCCGACGAAACGTTGGCGTTCGATAGATTTGATCGAATTGACGACGACACGCTGCCGGACCGGACTACGTACGCAACCCCAGAACGGCCGTTTCCCGAGTACCGGCTCTACGAAGCCGACGACCCGGATATCGCGTTGGTTCTTTTGCATACTGCTGTCTTCGACAGCCGGACTCTCGAGCCGTTGGCGAGCGCGCTTGCGGCGGCCAACGTCGCTCATGTCTTCACGCCGGATCTCCGCGGGCACGGCCCTGACCCTGAAACACGGGGCGATATCACGTTTCGCTATCAACTCGAAGACAACATCGGACACCTAATTGACCACGTTGAGACGCGGTTTCCCGACCTAACGGTCGTCGTCGGTGGCCACGGAACCGGTGGCGGTGTTGTCGTCCGATTCGCTGCACGGGCATCCGGCGAGCTTGCGGATGGGTTTTTATTGTTGACTCCGTACCTGGGCCGCAGTGCGTCGACAACCCAACCTGCGATGGGTGGATGGGCGAACTTCTACGGCGACCGCATCTTTCTGCTTCGGGTGGCCACTGGGTTCGGATTCGATTGGAATATGGATATGACGACCGTCGACTACGAGATTCCTGACGACCTGTGGGACGGCACCGAAACGCTCGAACACGCCTACCGACTGATGGCTTCGTACACGCCCGCCGACGATGCAACCGAGCAGTTGGTCGACCGACCGATGCTAACGCTTGTTGGGACGGACGACGAGACAGCCGTTCCGGAGGCCTACGAGCAACTGCTTGGGTCCGAAGCGTCCCAGACTGTCGAACAGATCGACAGTGCATCGTATTTCGATCTCACGCTTACTGAGACGGCCGTCGACACTATCGAGAGATGGGTCGACGAGACGACGTTCGAACATGGCGGGGGAGACTGGCTTACTGAATAGCAGTTTCTTTGTACCGGCCGGCTGAACAGTACGTATGAGCGGTTCTGTTATCGTCGTCGGAGGAGGTCTTGCCGGACTTGTCGCCGCACGCCATCTCGCAGATGGCGGGGCGGATGTAACGGTGTACGAACAAGACGAGACCGCCGGCGGCCGCGTTCGCTCACGCCAGCACCAGGGGTTCGTCTGCGACCGTGGGTTTCAGGTCCTGTTGACGGGGTATCCCGCTGTCGACCGCGAGTTGGATCTCGACGCGCTGGATCTCCGGTATTTCAACCCCGGTGCCGTCATCGCCCGACCGGGTCGACGGTCTGTGCTTTCGGATCCGTTGCGCGATCCGCTGGCGACGTTTGAGACGGTGACAAACCCCGAGGTAACGTTTAGCGACAAGCTCCGGACGCTCGCGCTTCGCCGCGATCTGGCCGGTCGACCGTTCGACTCGCTCTTTTCCCGACCTGATAGCTCGATCCGTGCATATCTCCGTGAGTGGGGCTTTTCCGAACGCTATCTGTCGAACTTCATTGCGCCCTTCTACGGTGGGATTACGCTTGATCGGTCGCTTGGCACGTCGAAACGCGTCTTCGAGTACACGTTCAAGGCACTCAGTGACGGCCGCACTGCGGTGCCGGCCGACGGAATGGGTGCAATCGCTCGACAGCTCGCCGAGCGCGCCGAGGCCGCCGGCGCGGAGATCGTCACCGGTGAAGCCGTCACTGAACTCAAACAAAAACGTCGACACGCGGTCGTCGTCACTGATGAGGATCGCAGGGCCGTCGACAGGGTCGTTGTCGCCACCCAGCCCACCGTCGCCGCTAGACTAACCGGCAACGACGAGATTCCAACCGACGGCATCGGTTGTGTCACCCAGTACTACCGATTCGATGGGCCACCGCTCGGCACTGGCAAGCGACTGCTGCTCAACGCCGGTGACACGGATCCCAACACTATCGTTCCGCTCTCCGAAGTGGCCCCCGAGTATGCTACAGGCGACGACCACCTGCTGAACGCGACGTTCCTCGGCGACGATGTGTTCGAAACCGCCAGCGAGCAGTTGGCTGCCCAAACGCGCGAGACGCTCGAATCGTGGTACCCCGAACGAAGTTTTGAATCGCTGTCGACGCTCGAAACTGATCGGATTCCGTTCGCCCAGTTCGCCCAACCACCCGGAACCCACGACTCGCTGCCCGACGTTCGAGATGGTGGTCGACGAACGTATCTGGCCGGCGAGTACACCGAGTGGTCGTCGATCCAGGGTGCGATGGAAAGCGGACGAAAGGCCGCCGAAGCCGTGTTAGCAGATTACTAACGCCGTTAGGGAGTGATTACGGCGCGGCCTTCGATCTCGCCGTGTTCGAGTTTTTCGGCGACCGTGTTGATTTCGCCGAGATCGTACTGGCTGGTGTGAAGTTCGACATCACCGCGGTCGACCAACGCCATCAGCTCTTGGAGTTCGGCGTACTTGCCGACAAGTGTGCCGCGGAAGCCGAACTCGCCGCTGACGAGCGTTTGGGCCGGCTGGTGGATGTGGCCGCCGTAGCCGATAATGTGCTGGTCGGCGTTGCCGGCGGCAATCTGTGGGCCCAACTCCGTGGTTTCGTCGCGGCCGACGAAGTCGAGAATCTGGTGGGCTCCCACACCGTCGGTGATATCCAGCACTTCTTGGACGATATCATCCTTTGAGGGATCGAGCGCGTAGTGTGCGCCTAACTCCTCGGCGAGTTCGCGGGCCTCGGCTTTGATGTCGAGGGCGATAATGTCGACTGGGCTCATCGTTTCGAGACACTGCAGCCCGATGTGACCCAATCCGCCGACGCCCATGACGACCGCCGTATCACCGGGGTTGATTTTCTTGGTGGCCTTCTTGACAGCGTGGTAGGCCGTAATGCCGGCGTCGGCGTGCGGGGCAATCGTTGTCGTGTCTGCACCTTCGGGGAGCGGGATCACCGCCCGATCCGATGTGAGCAGGTATTCGGCGAAGCCGCCGTCCGTCGTCAGTCCGGGAAACGAGAGGTTCGCACAGTGCATGTCTTCGCCAAGCCGGCAGGGTCGACAGGTCCCGCAGGTCATCACCGGATGACAGATCACCTTGTCGCCAACGTCGACGGTTTCGACTTCAGAGCCAACCTCGACGACTTCGCCGGCGTTCTCGTGGCCGAGTGTCATCGGCAGCGTCTGTTCGACGTAGTCGGTCCACATCCCTTCGATGATGTGGTTGTCCGTCT
>LKMJ01004676.1_pt1 | contig 12923 bp, 16 predicted proteins | sample 643391 | NCBI WGS metagenome assembly LKMJ01 (sample SAMN04112250, study PRJNA286221) | soda lake metagenome | biome: soda lake; feature: Kulunda Steppe; material: water; isolation source: sample PL-Br10 brine of Picturesque Lake | place: Russia: Kulunda steppe | collected 2010-07
CCCACACCTAGCCACTCCCCCACACCCCCACACCTGTGTGCATGCCGCTCATCAGGCTCCCCACACGTTGCATCAGGTCCTGGTTGCGCTGCAGCACCCGCTCCGCCAGGGCCTCTGCACCACCGTTTTTGGTATGAGGCATTTGCATGGTGCGGCGCTCAGAGCCTCTGCATTATTTTTGGTGCCGGGCGTGAACATGGAACGGTGCACAGGGCCTCCGCACCTCTGTGGTCCCAGGTGCATGCACTGCGCACCTCTGTGGTCCCAGGTGCATGCACTGCGCAGCTCTGTGGTCCCAGGTGTATGCACTGCGCACCTCTGTGGTCCCAGGTGCATGCACTGCGCAGCTCTCAGGGTCAGGGTTAAGGGCAAGGGCTCTGGGTGCGCATGCAGATCTAGCCACCCTTGTCCACTCGACTTGCCCGCACCGCTGTGAGCAAACAACATTTGCCCGGAGAGCAGTGAGCGGCCACAAACTGGGAGGGTAGCTCGCCACGCACTCAAACCCCCTTGCACCGCACACTGTCCGCCGCGCCCTCACCTGCAAAGCTGCGCCGGTGCGTGTCCTTGGCTGCGCCTGCAACTCCTGTATCACTGCCCCTCCGGTCTGCTGGCCCACCCCGCTCTGCAGCTGCCTCAGCCGCACCCTCTGCTGCACCCTCTGCTGCACCCTCTGCCGCCAGGCTGTCCTCAGGCGCAGCACTGGATGCTGACGACAACGAGGTTGACTTGCACGCGCGCTGCTGCGCCTGGGCGCCCGCTCCTGCAGCCTGCGCTGCCTGTTGGGCGCTGGCACGCAAGCTGCCACTTGCACTGCTGCCCTCGGAGGCCGGCTGGGGGCTGCCCTCCTGCCCCTGCCAGCGCCGCCGCAGCGGCGGCTGCTCTGGCTGGTGCAGCTGTGCGCTCTCATGGTCAGCGGAGGGGGGGCTGGACAACTGGCAATGCTGTGGGGGTGGGAGTGCGCGCGGCGTTGGGACCTGCTGCTGCATGTCGTGGTCTTCCTCTAGGGTGGGCGGCAGTAGTAGTTCTGAGATAGGCAGTGGAGGCGGTAGGTCGCCTGCAGGGTGTGTTAGTTACCAGCTTGCCTGAGTCATGCAGCTATGCACTGCACCCTCTGACCATGGTTGTGCAGGAGTGGGCAAAGCATCCTCATTATGCCATCCTTGATTGGCATGCCATCAATGACCATCACAAATAGGGCTGTGGGTTGGCAAGAGCGTGAGACGAGGGCGTTGTGGGGGTTAGGGCAGCACCCGTGAAGCAGGCGCGGGTGTATTGCCAAGGGCAGCTTAGGGCAGCACGGCCGTCAGGTGGGCAGACGGCCCATTGGGGCGGCACGCGCGCGCTTCCTTTCGCGCCACTGCAACACAGCAGGTTGGTCTTCAGCACGGGGCAGCAGCAGGTTTGCATGCGTGCAGGTGCAGCCTGTACACCCCCTAACCTGGGCTCGCATGTACGCGCGCGACCATGTCCTGAGGGCACACGAGCGCATCCACGCAGTTGGATGTGTGTGCCCAGGCGCGCACACGCACAGTTGCACCCGCGCCCACCCCCACACCCCCACACCATGTCCTGAGGGCACACCAGCGCATCCACGCATTTGGATGTGTGTGCCCAGGCACGCACACGCACATATGCACCCGCGCCCACCCCCCCACCATGGCACTCGTGCCACCCACCCTGCGCACCGGCGCCTTGGCTCGGCTTTATCCACAGCGAGTGCCGCACATCGCCCTCCCTGCCATCCCGCTGCTTGGCGGGGCTGGCGCTGGAGGGGCCCCTCGGGCTGGCGCTGGGGCTCCCCTCCAGGAAGCAGGTGCCAGGCTGGGCCTCCCCCAGGCTGTCTGTTGCGCGCGCGCTCAGGCTGCTAAGAGCACATGCGCTTGGGCTGCTATGGGCAGCAGCCACCGCCTCACTGCCTTGGGCGGCACCCTGCACCGCATATGTATGCGCGCAGGTACATGCGCGTGTGCGTGTGTGTGTATGTGTGCACACACGCATATGTGTGTGCGTGCGTGTGTGTGTGTGTGTGTGTGTGTGTGTGTGTGCATGCGCGTGTGATTGGATGCGCATGTGCGTGTGGATGTGAACCAGCTCGGGCAGCAGCGGCGGCACTGGAGCCAAGTCTCATGGCCCTGGACAGCGGCAGCGGCAGCGGTGGTGGCGGCGGCAGCAGCAGCAGCAGTAGCCAGGGGGACAGCCATGCTGACAGGGACATCCATGCTGACAGTGATACCGCTGGCAGCAAGAAGGACAGCTAAGAAGGCCGTGACAAGCAGGTGCAGACCTTCTCCTTGCACCAGCAGTAAAAAGGTCAAGTACAAAAGCACACCTGCAGCTCCTCATCCAGGCCATGCCGCTTCCCCTCCCCCTCCGCATCCTCCTCGTGCTCCATTTGCCCCTCGTTCAGCTGCTGCTGCTGCTGCTGCTGCTGCTGCTGCAGGCCCAACTGCATGCGATTGCCCTGCAGCACCGCATCAAACGCGGCCGCCGCTGCTGCTGCGATGTCTGGCGACACGTGCACATGCGCCGAAGTGTGCGGGCTCATAGCCTCGCGCGCCACGTGCCTCCCGCCCTCTGCCTGCGCATCCGCCTTGGCTGCGCTGCTGCCTTGCAGGCTGGCGCCCATGGGCGAAGTGAGCACAGATGGCGGCAGGAGCACTGTCTGCACCTGGCTCATGCCATGGAAAGGCGAGGGGGCGGCCTGCTTGGGCTGTGCTGTGGGGGCTGCACCGCCAGTTCGCCTTGCTCCTGCCTTGCCGTTTGCACAAGCGGTGGCAGGGGGTGCGCACTCCTTGCGGGGGGAGGGGACTTGTCTGTGCGCTGCGCCGGCACCAGCGTAGCCGCCGGCTGCATGGGCGGCTGAACGGGCGGCAGACTGCGGTGGAGCTCCAGCGGCGTGACAAGCGGTCTGTTTGGCCAGCGGCGGCCGTGGGGAGGCGGCGGCGCGAGGGATGCCTGATGTGATTGACGATCTGGGCGTGGCGGCAGCTGATCTGGGGGGCGTGGGGGCGGCGGACGCAGCCGCCAAGCTGGCAAGGCTTCCGGGTGTCAGCGGCGCGCGGGCGGCGTTTGCTTGCAGGCGCAGCGTGGCGGCTTTGTTGAGTGTGACAACGGGGGCGGGGCGGCTGAGGTGAGGGGGCGCGAACGTGCCGAGGTCCCGGGCTGCATCAACACATGGCATGTGTGTGTGCGTGTGCGTGCGTGTGCAATTCAAAATTCATTAAATTGATGGGCGTGCATAGGCAATTGGCCTTGGTGGTACGCACACGAGCCATGCTTGGATGTTGGGTGGACCTAGAGAGCTGCATGCTCTGGTCAGGCCGCCACTGGTCTCTGAACTTCCACCTGCCTCAACAAGTCGCAAGGGCCTCGACGCCACACCACTCCTCGCACCCGCTAGCCTCAACACCACACCATTCGTTGCACCCACTGGCTTCAACACCACACCATCTGTCGCACCCACTGGCTTCAACACCATACCATCTGTCGCACCCACTGGCTTCAACACCACACCATCTGTCGCACCCACTGGCCTTAACATGCCTTCATTCATTGCACCAGCTGACTCAATTATCAAGTGGCACCTCAATTGTTAAGTGGCACCAGCACTCAATCGTTATGAAGCACCTCAATCGTTCAGTGGCACCTCCATGTGTTGCACCAAACGGCGCAGCGGTGCCACATCCGTGCCCTCAGCACGCCATTGGCTTCCCTGGAATCCCTGTGCAAGCAAGTGTGCCCTCCTCCCCAGCAAGCAAACGCCTGCGTCAGGGGCATGCCCGCACGCGCGCCCCCATGGCAGCGTGCCGCGTGCGCTGGCAAGCACATGCGCGCGCGCACGCTCACCTGCGGGTGCCTTCGCTGCCTCGCTCAGCGACGCATTATGGGATGCGCGGAGTGTGCTGCTTGCGTCCGTGTGCGGGCTTGGGGGGGTTGGGTGGGAGGCCTGCACAGGAGCGCGCTGCCCCCAGCCTGCGAGTACACATACAGGCAGCCATGCGTGCGCGCGTGCTGTGAGCCCCTGGGTGCCCTAAGTTTTCCTTTGTACGCAAATGCATTTTTTTTTGTGCAGGCACATACAGAGGGGCTGCATACATGTGCGTGAGCATGCGTGCGCACGCCACCAGCAGGCGCTGGTTTGGTGCATGCGCAAGAAGAAGGCACGCCTGCGCACAAACCAGGCAGCCATGCACGAGCCCCCAGCATGCCTTGTTTATGCTGCAAGTCACTGTGCTGTGTGGCATGTGCAATGAAGCCTGACAAGCCTGATGCCCCCACGCAAGCCGCCCCACAGCCCTGCTGGCAAAGCATACTCAGCAGAGCACAAACGCGTGCACTTAACCCTGCTAGCAAGGCAGTGCCGCCACACCGCCCCTCATGCCGCACACCCAACATGATGTCATCAATTGCGGATGCATGCATGCACTTAAGCAAAGCAGCACAGGCGCTGCCTTGCACTCCCGCCCCGCACCCCTGCCACACTCAACCACAGACTGGCAACGCCCGTCCAGAGCAACCGCACCACAAAGCCAGCGCTCTGGTCGCCCACGCATCTTGGCATCTGCCCTTCAGGTTAAAGCCCCGGTCGCTTATCAGGTTCACGCCCCTCTGTCACCCAAAGGTTAAGAGACCTCAGATGGCCTCAGCCGGGGCCCCTGGGGACCCAGGTCCAAGCCGGCCCTCTCCACTAAGATTCAGGCCCCTGGCACTCACCAGGCCGAGGCTGCGCATGCACAGGAGACTGCGGGACCTTTCTGGCGCTGCCGGGCATGGAGTGCGCGCCCCTGGCGTAGCTGGTGGCAAACTTGCTTGGAGTGTGGTGCACGGACTGCGTGGGCGAGCCCGAGGCTGAGCCACTCCTGCAGGCGTGTGCGTGCGCACGTTTGTGTGCATGCGGGCGTGTGTGTGCGCGTGCGCGTGTGTGCATTCGTGCGCGCGCAATTTTTTTGTGTGCGCGAATGTGTGCATCTATTTTGTGATTTGTGTATGCAAGTGTGCGTGTCTGTGTTTGAGTTCGGTCCTTGGAGCCCCCAGCTTTCAACTCTGGGTCATGCTCTTTGTTACTCAATGTGCAGCACCACATGTGTGTGTGTGTGTGTGAAAAGTCCCACCCACGGGCGCACAATGGACGGTATTCCATTGTATGTGAGACAAAGTTCCACTCACGCAATGGACGGTATTCCATTGTGTGTGGGCAGAGGTTCCACCCATGGACGCGCAACAGACGGTTGCCTGCACACGCAACAACACAGCACCCACGCGGGCCTTTTGGCCCACCTCTGCAAAGGGCTGCGCGCCTGCTCCAGGCCGTCCAGCTTCGCGTTCAGGCCGATCACGCGCGTCTGCGCGCGCTGCAGCTCCCGCTCACAATAGGACAGCGTGCCCTGCGCAGAAACGGGGGGTGGGGGGCCTTGCAGCTTCAACCTGTGCAGGAGGGCGCTGAGCAAGCCATGGCAAGCCTCATGCAGAAGTGTAACGCGCCAGCCATGGCAAGCAAGCGTCTGGTGCTGCTCTTCAAGGGGCAAGTTGCTGCTGCTGCTGCTACTGCTGCTGCTGCTGCTGCTGCGTGAAGGGTTGGCTGTGGCAGGGCTGTCCTGCTTGGCACTGGCCTTCACGCAGCACCTCTCACGCCGGCATGTGCGTGCAAGGCCCTGGAAGTTGCCATCGACATGCGGTGCAAGCCTGCGACATGCGGTGCAAGCCTGGGCACATATGGATGTGCGCACCTGGTTGCAGCGCACGCACTACCATCACGTGAATGCCTCATATGCCCTCCAGCTGAGACCACGGGGCGCAGAGGTCGTGTGACAAAAGGTCATGTGTGGTCGTGTGACACGACCTGCGCTCACAGCCACTGCACCCACCTGCGCTCACAGCCACCTGCGCTCACAGCCACCTGCGCTCACAGCCACTGCACCCACCTGGTTGGAGCGCGCGACCACAGTGCCCACAGAAGGCAGCGCACCCCTGCAGGGACGCGGGGACTAGGGCTCTTGAGGACGCAGGGGCGTGGGTTTAGGACGGAGGGTCATGACTTGTGAAATGGTTTCACACAGGAGCAAGCACGTGAGCAGACGCAGGAGCAGGCCAAGGTGCAGGCACAGGTGCAGACAGGTGCAGGCGCATGAGCACCCGCCCCTTGCTGCTCTCAGTGCGTGATGGCGGAGCGAGTGCCCGCAGGAAAAGCGAGCATTTGTATGGACACTCCAACATGCACATGCACACACCGCTTCCAGTGCGAGGAGGCAGAGAGGACGCCTGAGGGAGGCACAGAGCACAGAGACAGCCTGCATGGGGTGGCAAAAGGTGCATGCACACACACGTACGTTCATTCATACATTTATGCATGCACACATGCACACATGCACACATGCACACTTCTCACCGCTCTTGGTGTGAGACGGCATACAGCGACCCCGTGGGGGAGGTGAGAGCGGAGGACAGCTGCGTGGGCGCGTGTGTGCCGTCTGTGCCGCCATGCAAGGCGGGCCCTTTGGTGTTTCCCCAAAACTGAATGTCGCTGCCGGTGTCACTGCCATCAGCATTGCCTGCGCACGTCGACAAGCATGTCGCAGCGCATGCACAGAGGGATGAGTACGCGTGCGCGCATGAGCTGCAGGCTTTCGGTAGCTTTGCGTGAGTGCTGCAGTTCTCGAGTGCGTATGGTAAAACAAGGGCGCCATTTATATGCCCTTGAAGCCCATGCTGTGACCTGCCACCCTGCATACAGCAAATGCAAAAAGCAAGGGCCCATGCTCCGCCCCGTGCCATATGATCCATGCCTGCCTTGCCCCGTGCCATATGACCCATGCCTGCCTTGCCCCATACCAAATGACCCATGCCTGCCTTGCCCCATGCCATATGACCCATGCCTGCCTTGCCCCGTGCCATATGACCCCTGCCTGCCTTGCCCCATACCAAATGAGCCATGCCTGCCTTGCCCTTTGCCATATGAGCCATGCCTGCCTTGCCCCATACCAAATGAGCCATGCCTGCCTTGCCCCGTGCCATATGACCCATGCCTGCCTTGCCCCATACTAAATGACCCATGCCTGCCTTGCCCTGTGCCATATGAGCCATGCCTGCCTTGCCCCGTGCCATGTGACCCATGCCTGCCATGACCCCTGCCATAACCTGCAATCCTGCGTACAGCAGAGGTGCGCACGTCAACCTTTCCACCCCTCTCAAGAGGTATGCACACGTCCATCTTGGGCCCCCCCCCAAAAGGGTGTATGTCAATGTCCCTCCCTGGAGCCGTATATAACCAAGCATCCACATTCCCTCACCCTTCCCCGCCTACCCACCTTTGCCCACCCAGGCTCTCACTTCTACCACCACACCTATCACGCAGTCTTGCCTCAGTTTCTGCTCCTGACCTCACTTAACCAGCTCCCCCATGGCCCCACTCAAGGCATGACAATGCCATCATGGCTGGCACTGCCTCCATCCCGCCCCCAGCTATACCTCAACCCCCCACCTGCACCTGCAGCACTGCTGGGCTTCCTCCCCGGATCCTGCTGCTGCTGCTGATGCCCCTGCTGCTGCACCTCCACACCCAGGCTGTGCTTTGGTAGCAGCAGGTCGTCGGTGTCTTGGAAGGCCTCCAAGTCCATCAGGGATTGAGTGCCAAAGTGCGCCAGCGGGTTGGACTGGCGCATGGAGCCCCCCAGCCTGGCAAGCAAGCACACAAACATTGCAGCAGTACAACTTCCCCAGCTGCTGGTGGCAGCGGCAATGAGGCTGCTTCAGCGTGTCAGTCACTGTGTTTAGCTGGCACATGAAGGGAGGGCCCCAGTGTAGGAGTCCGCACACAGCACGGCAGCAGCAAGCTTTGCCTCAGCGGCCGGCAGCTGCTGTAGCTAGCACAGGCTGTGCGCTCAGGAGCGGCTGGCATCCTCCATCATGGCCACTTCACACTGCTTGACCCTCAGTTTTCGGGAGCAGAGGGACTCCAAGGATGAGAGACACATTTGGAAGTTCTTTCACGGAGAGCACGAGAACAGCAGAATGGTGCAACACTAACACATGCAATGCCACCGCTGTGCCTTTTCATGGACAGTTGAGCGCCGCGCCACGCACAGCACAGCGCAGCACACGCCGGCCCATTTTATTGGTGTTGATTCCATGCATTAAGCACACCCAATGAGGGCTGCACACTCAATGACAGAGGCTGCACACTCACTAATGAAAGCTGCACACTTTTAAACATTGAGGGGCCGCACTCTTGATGAGGGCGCACCTGCTCATCGGCGCCGTGTGCGCAAGAGAAGCCGAGGGGGTGGCAGCCGACAGCCGAAGGGTGGGCGAAGGGGAGGGCGACAGCTGGCGGGTCTTGATCTCCAGCTGCGCGCACACATGTGTGTGAGTGTGATGGGCTGTGTGTGTGTGTGTCGCACAGAGTGCATCACTGCAATGGTGGCTGTGTGTGCATGCGACTTGGCGCGCGAGTGGAACGCGCCCCGTGTGCAACGGTGGATACAAGCATGGCTGCGCCTTGGAGTTGGCAGTGAGTGCACGCTCTGCTGCCTGTGGTGCTGGAAGAGCTACACCTGTACACGCACGCAAGGCAGGACGCGGACACACACAAACGTACACTCATTAACACTTGTGGGTCTAGAAGGAAATGATCCTGGGCAGCGCAGACCTGAGGGGGCGCGCCTGGATCTGCAAAGGGCGTGTGCAACCCCATGCATGCCATCCGGTTTGCGCTGCCCGGGATCATTTCCTTAAAGACCCACCAGGAAAAAGGGGTCCTGAAGCAGCGCACCTGCAGTGGCGCGTCTCAAGCACGTGGCCCACCGCCTCGTCCGCAAGAGGCACATATGCATCCATGTGCACTACATGCACATGCATCTATGTGCACCGCCTCGTCTGCAAGAGGCACACATGCATCCAAGCACACCAGAAAACAAACAGTGCCATGTGCAGACAGCTTGGGTCAGAGCACACATGCGCACATGTCAAGCAGGAGGCATCATGGTTACGGTGCCATGTCATTGCCATGGCGCACCTGCTCCACGGCCATGTCTGCCGCTGCCTGTGCTGCCTCCAGGCGCTGCTGCTTTGTCAGCAGCTGCGCTGCCATTTGCTCCAGCTGGAGCCGCAGCTCACGCGCCTCCAGCTGCGGCAGGCAGGGAAGGGGAACGTGCTTTTGATGCACAGAGCTCACTCGACCCAAACGCAGAGCATGCTGCTCTGTCGCAGCAAGGCAGCGTTGCAACCGCAGCCACTGCACCAAAATCCTTGATTGCTTGCGCTCCCCAGCCTACGGTGCAACCATGCGCCCACGCACTCCCACTAAATGCAGCCTTGCGCCCACACACTCCCACCAAATGCAGCCATGCGCCCACGCACTCCCACCAAATGCAGCCATGCGCCCACGCACTCCCACCATATGCAGCCATGCGCCCACGCACTCCCAACATATGCAGGCAAGCGCCTGCGCACCCCCACCAAATGCAGCCATGCGCTTGCGCACTCCCAACATATGCAGCCATGCGCCTGCGCACTCCCGACATATGCAGGCAAGCGCCCACACACTCCCACCATATGCGGTCATACGCGCTCCAGCACGCATCGCCACCATTACGCCGCTCACGACCAGGTGCTATGCGTGCGCATGAGAGACGGTTGGGTGCACCTGCACCCACCTCATTTTCATCCCATCCACCTCGCCACCCTCCGACACCTTGCTACCTTTTTGTGCCTTGCCACCTTTTCATGCCTTGCTACCTTTAATACCTTGCTACCTTTTCATGCCTTGCTACCTTTCCATGCCTTGCTACCTTGGCACCATTTGATGCCATGCTACCTTGCCATCTTGGCCCCCCCCTTGCTGCCTTGCACCAACTTGGCGCCCACCTCGCAACGCCTTGGCTCCCCCTCTTGCTATCTTGCATTGCCTTGGCGCCCCCTTGCAATGCCTTGGCGTACCCCTTGCACAGCCTAAGCGCCCACCTCGCAACGCCTTGGCTCCCCCCCTTGCTATCTTGCATGGCCTTGGCGCCCCCCTGGCAATGCCTTGGCGTACCCCTTGCACAGCCTTGGCGCCCACCTCGCAACGCCTTGGCTCCCTCCCTTGCTACCTTGCACCGCCTTGGGGCCCCCCTGGCAATGCCTTGGCGTACCCCTCGCACAGCCTAAGCGCCCACCTCGCAACGCCTTGGCAACCCCCCTTGCCATCTTGCATGGCCTTGGCGCCCCCCTGGCAATGCCTTGGCGTACCCCTTGCACCACCTTGGCGCCCACCTCGCAACGCCTTGGCTCCCCCTCTTGCTACCTTGCACCGCCTTAGGGCCCACCTTGTCAGGGCTCAGGCTGCCATCGTCGTCGTTGCTGCGCACAGTCATGGGGTCATGGCCCTGGTTGTGCTGCCACATGATGAGGCGCGTGTTCAGCTCCTCGACCTCCTCCTCCAGCCCACGCACGCGCACCACGCTTTGCCTGCGCACACATGCAGGCGTGCACGAGCTGTGCGTGCCAGTGGGCGTCTCACAGAGTGTGAGCGTGCTGGCGCAGCAGCAGGCTGGCGCTAGCGCCATGAACTGGCTTGCCCTTAGCCTGCGTGATGCTAGAGCGATGCTAGAGTAGGCCTGATCTGTAGGCCTGCTCAGTACTACAGGCGAAAGGTAGAAGGCCAGTGTTACGCTGCCTGCAGGAGGTGGGCGCTCCAGCAAGCTGAAGCCGTGCAGGAAGGCTTGCCAGGAGACACATGCACGCACGCAACAGCGTGCCCCCCCAAATGGCTTGCAAGAGAGGGCATGAACACGAGCAACAACACGCCTCCCAGGATGCGTACATACGTACGCAGGCACAAAAGCATCAACAGTCTGGGTGCGCGCGTGGCTCTGTCCACATGCTGCACACACGCATGGCTGGCCTCACTTGTGCATCTCCTCCACCTCCTCCAGCTGCTGCTCCAGTGCTTTCACGCGGCGCGTGCGAATGACCAGCTCGTCACTGCGCTCGTTGAGCTGCGCTTGTGCACACGCCAGAGCCTGCATGCATGCATGCATGTGTGTGTGTGCGTGTGCGTGTGTGTGTGTGTGCGTACGCAAGTGTGCGTGCACGTATGTGCGTGCTTGCGCAGGTGCAAGAGGGTGATGTGTTGCTCCTGCGTGCGTGATGATTGCTGCAGGTGCAAGAGGGTGATGGGTTGCTCCTGCATGCGTGATGATTGCTGCAGGTGCAAGAGGGTGATGGGTTGTTCCTGCATGCGTGATGATTGCTGCAGGTGCAAGAGGGTGATGGGTTGCTCCTGCATGCGTGATGATTGCTGCAGGTGCAAGAGGGTGATGGCTTGCTCCTGCGTGCGTGATGATTGCTGCAGGTGCAAGAGGGTGATGGCTTGCTCCTGCATGCGTGATGATTGCTGCAGGTGCAAGAGGGTGATGGGTTGCTCCTGCGTGCGTGATGATTGCTGCAGGTGCAAGAGGGTGATGGCTTGCTCCTGCATGCGTGATGGTGATTGCAGGTGCATGAGGGTGATGGATTGCTTGTGAGGGTGCATGTGAGGCAGCCAGACTAGACAGCGCACTCTGCAATGACAGCGCACTCTGCGATGACAGCGCACTCTGCAATGACAGCGCACTCTGCAATGACAGAGCACTCTGCGATGACACTCTGGGATGACACTCTGTGAGGCAGCCAGACTAGACAGCGCACTCTGCGATGACAGTGAGCACACCCACCAGGCAAGAGCAGCAGCCCCACACTGCTCCATCAGTTGCTCCAGGCTTGCTCACACAGACAAAAACAAAGAGCAAGTGGGGCACCGTGCATGAAGACGATCACTTATGCCTGGTAACCCTCCACCTAATTAAAAAGGAGCCTCGTCTCTTGCTCCAGGCATGCCACGCATTTATAGAAAATAGCGCCCTAACCAGCCAACCAGCCTCACCTGCTCCAGGCGCGCAGTCCCAGCGCTTTCAGGCGCCGCCTCTCCACCCAGCCCAGCGCCGTCGCTCGCAGCCGCTGGGGCGTGCACTGCGTGCGGCCTGTCCTCTCTACCAGCCTGCGCCACTAGCACTTTCAGCTCAGCCGCCAGGGCGGCCGCTGCAGCTGCAGTGCCAGCTGGGGCAGGAGGGGGGGCCCCTGTCGATGGCAGGGCTCTGCCCTCTGCAGACGCTGCCCTCTCCTCAGCCCCCTCTTCTGCAGCCAGGCCCCCTTCCAGCCCGTCACGCGCAGCTGCCGCCTGCGAGGCTGCCGCCCGCACTGCGCCCTCCAGGAGCTGCAGCCGCCGCTGCTGCCGCTGCGCGCTGGCGGGCGCGCTTGGAGCAGTGGGGCTGGCAGAAGGGTCTGTGCAGCAGGGGCGCACGCATGACCCGGGGGAAGGGCAAAGACAGGTAGCTGGTGTGTAAGCAGGCAGGCGGGTGTTGCGCGCACGAGTGCGCATGCATGAGAATGTGCGTGTGCGCATGCGTGCAAGTGCGTGTGCGTACATGTGCGTGCGCGCGCGTGTGTTTTTATGTGTGCGCGCGCGCGTGTGTGTGTGTGTGTGTGCGCGCGCGTGTGAGAGTGTATGAGTGGGTGTATATGTGTGCGCGCGTGTGAGAGCGTGAATGCATGTATGCGCACACAAAAAGAGTGGCACTACCATACCAGCAGCTGGGCCTGCTGCCCGCCTGTGGGCATTCACAATGCGGACACCACCTATTAAGTGCACTCCCCCAAGCCCCCTCTCCCAAGTCATCTGGCGCAGCACGTGGTCTGGCTCAGCACGTGATCTTGCTAATTGTGTGGTCTTGCAAAGTGTGTGGCCTTGCTCAGTGTTTGGTCTGGCTCAGCACGTGGTCTGCAACGCGTGTGGTCTGGCCAAGCCCACCCCCCACCACGTCTCCAGCACTCTCCCCTTCCCAGCCCATCCCCCACCATATTTCCAGCGCTCTCCCCCCAAACTCGCCCCTCCTTCACATCTCCGG
>LKMJ01004678.1_pt1 | contig 12922 bp, 16 predicted proteins | sample 643391 | NCBI WGS metagenome assembly LKMJ01 (sample SAMN04112250, study PRJNA286221) | soda lake metagenome | biome: soda lake; feature: Kulunda Steppe; material: water; isolation source: sample PL-Br10 brine of Picturesque Lake | place: Russia: Kulunda steppe | collected 2010-07
CAAACACACACACACACACACACGCGCGCGCGCACACGCGCGCGCACACACACGCACACACGCACACATGCAAATGCGCATGCGAGCCGCGCACCTCACAAGTGTACAAGACCTGTTAGAATGCACAGTATGCCGCCAAATTCGATTGACACATCTATGTGCTCATGCAATAAAAAGACATGCACATGAACACAATATGCAAGCATTCAGGCATGCTTTTTTTCTTAACGGATGCATGGTTTACATGTGTTTCATTACATACTTCATGCATGCTGCTTAACACCAAAAATGCGTGATGTCACACATTGGTGTTGATGTTCACACCCCTCTGCAGTTTAGCAAGACCACGTTAGGGCGCCTAGCTTGCGCCATTCCAAGCATGCAGCGGCTGAACAACTTCACGCGATGGAGCGTGGAGAAGAGGATCTCGTTTGCTGGCGTGCGCCCCCAGATTGGCCCCGCTGGGAATGGATTGTTTGCCACATTTCCCATCAGCCCAGGCACAAAGCTGGTGCAGGTGCCAAAGCAGACCACCCTGACGGTCAGGAAAGAGGCGGAGCCGCTGCCCAAGGGGTCGAGCGTGGAGCTACAGAGGGTGTGAGTGTGGGGCAATGGAAGCAGATGGTGGGGAAACTGAGGGTTGAGGAAGTCAAAGGGGCCAATTGTCTAAATCGATATCATCTGGAGCCCTTATGCTGGAAATTCTCCACCCATTTGTGTGTGCTGTCCGCATTGCACAGGGTAGTGCGCGGTCAGTGCTGCGTGTTGGCCAAGCAGCATCTTATTGAGGCTGAGTACATTCGTGTGCAGGGATGGAACTGCATTGTGCGTTGGCTGTGCAGCGCTGTGTGTAAGTGGGTAGTCAATGGCACTGGTTGCTTCAGATCTTGAGCTCTCAATGTGTTAATGCAACTGACATGCAGGTGGGACCAGTTGCCTTGGTACGGAAAGATGGCGAGTAAGCTCTTGCTGCTTCCAAAGCCCGAGTACACGCCGTACTTGAATGTGCTGCCAGAGGTGTCTCTGCCGGCAATGTGGAGCAGGGATGACATTGAGGAGCTCCAGTGTGAATACATGATTGAAAAGGTGCGGAATGCATGTGGCCTGGCAGCAGTGCTTAGTAAGGAGGGGCGCCTCACATGCAGCTCCGAATTGTGAATTGCAGTCATCAGGCCATTTTGTCCAGTGCTGTCTGCTACCATGTGCCTTTCCTGCTCGGCTTCCGAGTACGTTTTTGCCAGTGCACCCGTGCTATTGCAAGTGGCCAGTCATTTTACTGTCCCAGCCCCTGAGCCTCTTTCTTCACTCTATGCACAAGTGCATCCATGCCCAAACAAAGCTATGGCATGCCGACAGGTGGAAGAAGAGCAGCAGGAATGGCAGCAACTGGCGGCGTTGCTTGGCCCGTGGCTTGCTTCCCAGAACATCAGCAAGGAGCATTTGTTCTGGGCACTCGCCACAGTCAGGAGCCGCACATTCTCAGGTCAGCATCCTGGACATTGTTTTGTGGCTTTTCAGCAGGATCAAGGCTCCCTAGCGGGGCTGTGGCTCAATTTCGGCAAGCTGATTTTGTGAGTCAGTTGGTTGGAGTCGGTTGGGCTGACATTCTGTGCGCGCGTATGGGTGATGTAGAGGAAGCAGGCAGTCAGGAAAGGGATTTGTCTAGCACAAGATTTGATGATAAAAATGAAGGGGCAAGACCAGTCTCTCCCCATCGTGATTTCCCTTGTAGCTACTTCTTATTGTTACATCCAGAGTGTGTCACATCCACTATCAGCCAATCTAAACACTTGTGACGTGCATGCAGGTCCTCAATTTTCCGTACCCATCCCTCTAGCCTTGGGCATTTTTGCAACTTTACAGGTGTGGCCTATGTGCATGTATGCGTGCACGTTTTGCTGAGTGGTGATTAGCCTAACATATGAATTTAATATAGCTCTCCTATCCTTTTTCCTATCAGGCGCCGTCTCTGAATATGCGAACTGGAATACGTTCAGTGGTCCAGTGTTGAGTACAGCCACTGCAAGGCTTGCTCTCATTTTGTCCCTAAACGTGCACTGAAGAGCTTGTATGATCTTTGATCACCTCCCTCCCTCTTCCTCTTTTTTCTTCTTTCCCCCTCTTCTTCATTTTTTGCATGCTTAGAAGGCAGGCTTGATGATCCTTGGCCAGGCTTCCCTCATCTTTTGGAAATAGAGCTTGCCTCCATTTAAACGTAATGAGTCCACTCTCTTGCGTATGAGCAATCCGGCACTGGGTTGGAAAAGCAGCTACCTGTGCGCTGTCCGCAATAGAAGGCGCCCTTGCCCAGCCCTACTCATGCTCTGGCCTCCCCTACAGGCCCTTTCCACCTGCAGTACCCTGGCTGGCTTTTGGAGTGTGCCTCCCACCAAAACCTGGGATGTCGCACGCCCTCTCTGTTGCCAAATCTGAAACAGGCCGCCGAGCTCACATACACTGTCTGGACCTGGCATTCAGCCAGTCAAGCTGTCTTGTGCATTCTGATCACAGAAGCAGGTGCCTGCGCTTAGCCCTGCTCACACTCCTGCCTCCTTCCACAGGCCTTGACTGCATGCAGTGCCCTGGATCTCTTGGGGACAGTGCCTGTGCCATGGCAGGTCACCGAGGCCCTGGCCTTTGCAGTGCCAGCGAGCCTCCTGGCGTGGGATGTGCAGTCTGCACAGACCAAGGTGTGGGCGTAGGGCTGCGCTGCCTTTGTTTGTGCTTGCTTGTGCATTGTTTTTATGTGTGTACTGCGCCAATCTGTGCTTGTCCAGGTTTTAAGTCTTGTGTGAGGGTGCTGATCAAGCAGACAAGCATCGATCAGGGTGCTCTGGTAGCAGATTGCGGTGGAAACCATTGTATAAGCAGGGGTGAGTGTGATTGTCTACCCTTTGTTGGTCAGCAAAGTGCACCAATCGCAAGATCTTGACATGCTAGGTGCCACTTGAGCTGGACAAATTAAAAATTTGAAGACTGCAGTACGTACAGAGTAAGGCTGTCTGGGTTCCCCTGACCCTTGAAAATAATGTGCGGCGATGACGCCAGCGGACAACTGTCAGCAGGATTGCTCTACTCGCCTCGAGGCGTATTATGTAGATTGTATCGCAATGTACTGGACGTCATGTCACTGTCATAACTGGAAAAATAATGCCATCTCAAAACTGCACCCCTGGGCTGCAGGTCACGTATGCTATTGCCCCCTTCCTAGACATGATGAATCACAGCTCAAAAGTGAAAGCAGAGGTGAGCAAGCGTACAGTTTTTTTTGCGAGTAAGGCTTCAGCCTTTTGATCTGCTTGATCATATTGATTAGGTGCAAGCTTGTAAATGAGCATGCTCTTGCTGGCAAGTAATAAGGACGAAAATGAAGGTCAACAGACAAATTCAGTATGATTTGCACTGGCTCGAGGTGTGGTTTCTTGTGCAATGCAGTTTATAATGGTGGACTGCAAGTGTCGCTGGTGCATCTTTTTTTGGTCTAGCATCAAGCGCGCGAGTCATGGGCTGTGACGCTTGTGTACCTTAGCCTCCTCATTTCTTGAGGAGTGCCACATGTTACTTGTGCTAACTGCATTGTATGGGATGGAGCAGGTACGCGAAGCATAATTTCTCATTGCTTGCACCCATGGTTGCAAAAAGCTACATGTTGTACGTGCGTGTATGCCGGTATAGGTGGGCTACGACTTCATAAGGCAGGCATACAGTGTTAACAGCTGCCGGCCATATTCTCCTGGAGAAGAGGTCCTGTGAGTATTTAAGGCAAAGGTGTAGCATGTTGAGTCCATAATTTGTGGCCATTGGACATGAGAACTGTGGTCTCGTTGCCCTGCTATGCTGCCAAAATGCATGCCTTCATAGACCATGCACCACCAGGCTGTGCTCATCCTTGTTAAGCATTATGGTTTTCTGCAATATCAGTGTGCGTATGGTACCTGCTCGGGTATACAGGCTTGCAGGTTAGGGTCCACCGCTAGCCTGGTTGTTAGGTTGATTGGTTTGTGGCTGGTCGTCGCCAGCCTAAAAGCAGCCCAGGTACCTGCTCAGTGGCTGCTTGTTCATGACACGTGTCTATCACGAGCTCTTTGGAATCATCCTCCAACTTCCTCTCCTTTCAATTTCTTCTTCTTGTCATGTAGTCTGTTAATAGGGCGTCTGGATTCCATGGCTTGAGCTCCTTTTTGCTGTCCCATCCCCTGTCAAGTGGGGATCGTTTTCAGGGACCGCAGCAGGCACTGCCAGACCGCACAGGCCTCCAATGCTGCCTGTCACAAGTGCATGACTTGCCAGTGCGCGCATGACTTGCGAGTGCGCGCATGACTTGCCAATGCTGCCTGTCACAGAGTGCATGACTTGCCAATGCGCGCCAACACAGGGTTTCATATGGTGAGCTCAGCAACGATGCGTGCTTACAGTTGTACGGCTTTGTGGAGCTCGAGAACCCCAACGATAGGTAAGGAAAGAGGAGAAAGGAAATTTGCTTCCTCAGTTTCCCCCATCCAGAAGTTCATTGCATGATGCAATTTGCATCGCGTCAGACTCTGCTGTTATGCTGTGCAGAGGCTTCTTGAGCACACCCTTGAAATTTTCCTTATCTGCATACGTTTGGGGGTTGACATCTGGTAGAATGTCACTCTTAGGCAAACCAGTTTACCAACTCCACGCACACTAGACAAAAGACATAACTAATAAGAATAGGCATAACTTTTGCCAACAAAGGCATCCGTAGTGTCCCACAGCGCATCAGGGCAGTGCTGGGATCCCCTGGTGACATATGCTTTTGGGGGGGACACACACATGAGCACCAGTTCCTGAGGTCCTGCTGCCCTGTTCTGCTGGCCGCCTCCCCACATCAGTGGCTGCAGCTGCTGCCCTGCTGCATGTCAAGATGACTCACGTGCACTTGACGATGGGCATTCCCCTTCCTTGATTGTTCTTAATGATGCACGAGAATTGAGGGGGTAAAGCATGGTGTGTCACGTCGTCTTCAGATAGTCCGTCAGGCCTCTTGCTGCACCTGTCTGCCGCGCCCTTGCTTCCCTTCTGATGCTGCATCTCCAGTCACTGCCACTCCTGGCACCCCCTCTGAGTGAAGCACATGGTATGAGGCCAAACCGGCTGGCATAAGGGCCCCCTGTGCTGCCTTGTGCTTTGCTTTGCAGGGCTGCCCGGGCACATTGGTTCTCCACAAAAGCATCCCATCTTGCACGCCATCGCACAGGCCTTGGGAGCTCATGATGCACATGCTTCCCCCCAGCTTGGTGGCATGCTTTGGCTACCTGCTCAAACTGTGCACCTCCCACACCTTTCACCTGAACCATCAAACAATGTCACCTGCCGGACTGTCTGCCTGCCTGCTCAGGTACGTCTTCCAGGACCTTGGGGGCCGCCTCCTGCAGGGTCCGCTAGCACAGAAAGCCGGCACCAACGCCATAGGCTTCTTGCAGAAGTCCATATTAGATGCTAAGGCATCTGGTCTGCTCACGCAGGTGGGATGAATAGGCGCACAATGCAGGCAGAGGTGCAGGCAACGCTTTGCAGGCTGGGTGCCAGGTCAGGTGCCAGGTCATCGTTGCACATTGAGTTCATGCAGGCCGAGTCGTAGGCATTGGTGTCCTGGCCAGGCTGCAGACTGCCTGAGGGGAACCGGTGCACTCTGAGGCACCAGAGTTTGCTCCCTGGGAGCTGTGGGCAACTCTTGGGTGGCAGCAGCCCAGGGAGGTTGGGCTTCTCTGCTGCTGCAGGCACTGCAAACTCTCAGGTGCTGGTTGGGAAAGGAGTTGAAGATTGGGGGGGGAGAGGGGGCTAATTTAGCTTGTGAGTTCCTTTCCCACAAGGGTAAGGTCAGCAATGATGCGTGAGTGAGCAGCTGGACACTGTTTGCCTTTAAGCACTACTTATCGTCCAATGTGGCTCTGGCCAATAACCTGTTGGCTGTTTGGCTGCATGGCCAAGAAGAAGAGCAATGGGTGCTGCCACAAGGCAGCAATAATGAGGCAGGACACAAGGCCGGTGCAGCCACAAGGCACCTAGCTGCCTACCAGCCTCCCAATGCTGTCTGCTGCCACCCACACCTTTCAAAGGCTGTCAGCTCTTCCCAGATGCAAGGCAGGACGTCAACCTGGGTAACTTCCTCGCGCATCCTGTGTTGTGCACAAGCAGGTGCCTGTGACCGCCAGCGGCTTTCCGGAAGATGTGACGCAATTTGTGCAGCGTCTGGCATCCGAGCTGACAGACCTATCGCCTGTGGGCAGTAGTGCAGAACTTGCGCAACGCGCCCTAAGGGATGCATGCAAAAAGGAGCTGCAGGTGCGCACTCACAAGCAGCTGTTAGGTACACATCCTTGCTGGAAGGCAAAAATTAATGCTTAGTGGGAATTGGCCTTGTGGGGCCAAAGTGGTTTGGATGGGGAAGGCTGAACAAGCTACGCTTATGCAACAGGAGGGCCAGGCATCCAGAGGAAACTGGAAGTAACAAAACACACAGGCATTATACAAGACAACAACTGGTTGCCTTTAGCACAAAGAAGCCTTCAGGGGCGTAAATTTGTGCATCCATGTGAGTGTAGTGTTCACACGGTGCTTCAAACTTTGTGTGAATATGTGCAACAAAGTGTGCAACGTACGTACGCACACACACATGCCACTTTCAAGTAGTCCCCAATGCTGCTTTAGCCTGTAAGAGAGGTGAGAGTGCTTGAAAGTAAGGCAGAGGTACAGAGTGAGGAAAGAGAGGTGCAACCAGGTCCACATGTATTGGTCGCTGGTGCATACTATATGATGGATCAACCAGGTCCACATGTACTGTCGCTGGTGCATACTATGTGATGGATCAACATTGTGGGCGGTGAAGGAAACTGGATGGGTCATACAGTGAGGCTATGTTTCCCATCCTAAATGCCACAGGTGGGCTTCCCCACTACTCTGGACACCGACCAGGCACAACTGGAGGAGCTAGAGCTGCAGGTATGTCTCAGGGTCGAGGAGTGACTGTGACAGTCCTTATGACTATAAGGAAGCAATTGGGTACTGACCTTAGCTTCCTGATTTCACTCCTGTAATAGATTTTTTCAGCTCTGCTCATCTATCAGCACACTGTCTAACTAATTTAATCAAAATCTGCTGCGCAGTGTGCAGGGTGCGCTTCTCTTAATGAAAGGCTACCTGACAAGCATGTGCCCATGATTGTATGGACTACACAGTGTGCAAGTGTTGCCATGGTGTAGGTATCCAAGTACAAGCTTGAAAGGATGATGAGCCAAACCGATGAACCCCAGCAAGGTCCCCCCCCCCCTGGCAGAGGTGGGGTTTGCTTATTGTCTTGATGCTTAGTGCGACTTTGCTCAGGACAGGGTTTGCTTTTTGTCTCAGAAATTTGGCGCAGCTTTGCTCTAGATACGGGCCCCTGTTCATTACGTTGGCAGTTGGTCAATGTCAACGCCAATGTCAAGTAGGCGCCTTTTTTGCACGCAAGCGTGAGTGCACAGTCAAATTTTGGTGAAGTTTACCTGCCTAATGCGCTGCACGCCATGCGTCTCGTGACAGGGATTTTGCTTACAGTAAAGATGCCCAGCCAATGCCTTCTTTTGTGCAGCTGCTGCACAATGCTGCACCATATCACACCCATAACATTTCTCTTACAAGAGTATGTTCACCTGCAATGAGATGAAATACGCTACAGATGCTCATGTGCGCTTCTGCACGTGCATGCTTGCACATCCAACTAGGATCAAAGGTTTGCACTTGAAAGGCGCTCACACATATTGCCTTTTGATCCTGCTCGTGTGCGCCCCATAACATCGCATGCCCACCACAGGGTACTGTAGAAAAGGCGATGTGTGCTCGTGTGCGCCCCATAACATCGCATGCCCACCACAGGGTACCGTAGGAAAGGCGATGTGTGCTCATGTGTGCCCTGGAACATTGCAGGCCTATGACAGGGCACTGTAGGAAAGGCAGTGTGTGCTCATGTGTGCCCTGGAACATTGCAGGCCTATCACAGGGCACTGTAGGAAAGGCAGTGTGTGCTCATGTGTGCCCTGGAACATTGCAGGCCCACCACATGGTACTGAAGACGTGGCAACTCCAGAGCCCAGCACTGAACCGAGTGCACAAGTCCCAGGCCCTGGCAGCACCTTAGCACAAAGCAGCTCCTCAACACAGGGCACCTGTCCTGCCGAGCCATCACCGGCAGCACCGATGACGGCAGCAGCAGCAACTGATACTGCCGCTGCTGCTGCTGCTGCTGCTGCTGTGCCAGACCAATCAGAGGACGCTGTGACTGCTAACACCCCTGCTGGCAGTATTGAAGGGGAATCCTCTGACCCTGCCCAAATCCAACAAAGTGCTGAGGCATCCAGCGGTGAGTGCTTTGTTGCGTGCGCATGTGCGCTACTGCATGTCCCTCAGTTGGAAAATGACTTCTTGCCTCCAGCACCTAACGTGCGTGTGTCTGTGCGCATGTGTACCAAAGCTCTTGGACACACTGTGCGGTTGCTCCTGCAGCTGCCTCCAAGGCCTCACAGCAATTGGCAATTACATGGACAAGGTCTCTTGATGCTGGACAGGTGGACCTAATGGCTTGAAGCTAGCCTGACAAAGGTCCGTGATGATAATTGGTTGAACGGTGATGCAGGGCCACCAGAGGAAATGGAATCCGAGGTGGCAAAGCAAACATCATCACCAAACTTAGACAGCCTCAGTGATGAAAGGGACAGCAATAGATCAACCTTGGAGCTAGATCTGGATGAAGTCGCACGTCGCAGACTGTGCCTCACCTACCGGATTCAGAAAAAGCGCCTCCTTGCAGGTATTTTGGTTCCAATCAGGGAGGTACGGTACGACAGCAGGCAAGGTTCTTAATGCTAGGGCACATGACGTAGGATGCGAGAATTGGAGAGGAACCTCATTTTGACGAAAATTAGCACATACATGTTTTTCCTACCTCTTGCTATCAGAGCTAGCACTTGGGCCTTGTAGAATGAATAATTGTGCATATGTAAATGGTTATGGAAGAGATATTTGGCAATTGAAGATGGCATTGTTGCTTGCAAGCACTATTAAAAAATAACGCAAAGTATTGCCCCCTGAAACACTAGGCTCAGGAAACCACCACAAAAAACATAGCATTCGTGCACACATTCTTAAGCATGGTATGTGGCTACCCTCTCAGTATCCATCATCTACTTTCAGCTGGATTTTTCAGCTGGACAGCCGCTGACATGAGTGTGATGCTGAGCCTAAGTTTGCCATGCGGGCAGGATGTGCCCATGCTTAGAGACAGACAGAATGGCAAGTGGGGTGGCACACGTCATGTTGATTATGGTGGTCTGGCTGTAAGATTTGTGGTTGAAATCCTAGCCTGAGGTTGCATAGCTATAGCTGTACTACAGCTCAGGTAGTACCTGCCAGACGAGGGCAGCACAGCTAAAAGTTTAAGGTACCTTAGCCTTTCAAGGCTGTGTCCGCCGAACGAGGGCAGCTTAGCCGATTGTGAGCCTCCAGTGAGGTTCGAACTTACAGGTTGCGAGGGTGGTTAATCGACTTTCCATCGCAGGTGCCCCGCCGCCTGCTCGAGTATCCGGAGCAGCAGCTCAGCTAAAGCCAATCAGGCATGTAATGAAACCAACTCAAAAGCAAGAGCTCAAGATGCAAGGTGATGTTCTAAAACTTTGGTTTAGGCTCTGAAACCCTAGGCACATCAATTCAGGCACTCATGCCAGTTCCTTTGTGTCTAAATCAATCCCGCAAAATTTGACTCGTGAACTCTCTCAGCTTGCTAAAACGCTCTAAAGGGAGCAAAAGAGCTCCCTTTAGATCCGTTCCCTTCCAACACCATCCCTTCCAACACCATCCCTTCCAACACCGTGTGTGACAGTGATGGTGCTTCATGCGCTGTTCTGACAAGTCAGGGCTCAGGCAGTCTGAGATGACATAAGCTTCATCTTGCATAAGGTGCTAGTTTCATTCGGTGCAAATTTGAAGCTCGTGAGGGATTTTGTGCCATACTTACACCAGCGCTACTAGTGGTGTTATTGTTGAAGCAGTATGACATTGAGATTGAGACCGGAGAACCTTATTTTGGACCTTGAAAGGGCGTGTGAGAGGTGGTTGGGGATTTTATTGCGTAGGTCAGAGGGTTGGTCTGGTTGAACATATATAATCATACCAGTAGACGGTCAGACTTCATATGAGGACACCAAAATGTATGCAGTACGTCCTCATGATTCGCTGGAAACATGTGGGGCATATGGATGCATCTAGTCTAGAACCCTTTTTAGACTTGTTTGCGCACTGCTAGCAGCAGTGGCTGTAAGTCATTCATGTTCACCTTTGGCCATATGACTAAACGGCATCGGTGCAAGTTCTGCACGTACATCATGATCGCCTGAGGCGCATGTACTGATAGTGGAGACCTAGTGGGGAATCATATCCGACGTGAGGTTTCAGGCACGAGCTTGGTGGAATGTTCAGCGGGTTTGATTGTGGTTGAGCCTCCAGTTCTCCCCTTGGTACGTTGGTGTCCATTGGTTCCTTAATGAATCATCCATAGATTTCTAACTGAAATCCCATTTGATTCATGCTTGAATCACCCATTTGTAGATAAACGATATTCAGATGGGATTAAGCATGATTCTGGGACTCAAGCAGCTTTTTGGCGTGGTCCAGGCATCACTTTTGCACTTATTCAAATGGGATTCAGAGCCCACTCATCTGAATAGGGCTGAAAAGGCCCACATGCATGGATGGGTGGCAGCAGCAGCATGCAATCCTCAAGGGCCCTGGCAAAGTCCAGAGCTGCGGCCATACCACAGCATGATGCCTCGTAATGCAAAGACTTCGCACTCAGGACATGCCAAAAAGCCTACCACTTGGATTGGCCATCCAAGGATGCGGCTCGTGTATCTGAGATGCGTATTTGACAACATCACGGATTTTGCATGACACTCCAGTATGAAGGAAGCTCGCTTGTGCCTGAAGTGACTGGTACCTGATTTAATGCAACAAGCATGGATTGCATCTTTTTAAGTGTGTTTGTTGTACTGCACACTTGCAAATGAATGAGGCCTTCTGATAAGCTGTGACAAAACCAGAAGTTGTGGGTACTAAGGACATTTCTGAGACCCACAGTCTTGGATTCAAGGTTGACAAGTGCGCAAAGATGGTGATGGATGCAAATCAAGAAAGCGTGGTGTTCACACGGCCTGTCAACTTGGATGTGTTGTTTGATACCTTGATAGCTACCTCAAGACATGCCCACAAGTGTCTACATTTCCCAGTCCTTGGGCCACACAAGGTTCTTCAAGTACATGTATATGGGCAAAACAAAGTAGTAAAAGCCTGCCAAGGTCCCTAGAATGAGGCGCAAAAATGATGACACTGGGTTGGTGCTGGCGCTGCCTGAGGTCTCAATCTTAGGTCCCATTTGAAGAGGAGAGTCACCCGCCTGCACATACGTGCATGCATATGTATGTGTGCTGTGTACGTAAGTACGGAGACTAGAATGTGCTTGCATGCGTGTGTGCGTGCATGCATACATCTGTGTGCCTGTTGTCAAGCACCACTTCTGTCCAAAAGTATGTGTTTACTAAGGTAGAAAGAAGACATGGTGAGGCGAGGTGTGTACTACTGCAACAGCGAAGCCCAGGAACAAACAGGTTGAATATGCAGAGCCTGATTTAAGTCTGCCTCAGCTCTTAAGAAGGAAAAAAGAAAAAGAAAGACTGCGCTCAGTCATGGCCTAGGCATTTGTGCTTTGATAGACATGTAATTAGCACTCCATTACTCTGCAGGCCTCGAGACATTTGCTGCATGCCAACACACAAAACATACAGGCTCCAAGTCATGGAAGGTGAACTTCCTAATAACATCATCAACTCTTGACGAATAGGAAGCCAGGCATGAAGCTGGATTCTGTTGGGTCAGGTGTACAACGATTGCCCCCGGCCATTGGCGAGCATGAAGCACATAGCGACGATGAGCATGCAAGCATTCAATCCTTGATGAGCACCCACGCAACAACCCAGAAACGCCACCCTCAGCATCTTGGAAGAGTGTCCACCGTGCTGGAAATCATGGCTAGTTGTGCGGAGGGAAGATCAAATTGGCACAGTCACTGTCGTAGCCTCACTCGCACCCTTACGCTCACCTTTGGCGTTTTGCCTGTCACGCTGCACCCCATGCTCACCTTTGGCTTAGTGCCTGTCACGCTGCACCCCATGATCAACCCGTGGCGGCGCACACCCCTGTACCAGGATGGACCAATGCGCTTGATCTTCACGTCCTGGAAGCCTGCTTTGGTGAACCACTGCAGCCAGTGCATGCACAGCATTTCAGGGACATGAATGGCAAATGTGGAGATATGCAGCTGTTCATGCTGTGAGAGCAGTAGCATATAATTCTTTGAGGTTGCTCATGGCATTTCCAAAGGTTCTGTTATAAATCTGTTAGGCCTGATCAGGGCAGATTTCATGCACTTGCGCAATGGCAAGGTGCATGGTGGAGGGAGCACTCGAGGAACAACAGGAATTTAGATTAATGGTGGAATTGTGGTGAACTTGGAAATGTAAGGGCAAGGGCGCACTTCAGCAATGGCACACAAGCTTGCTTGAGGCCTGACTGAACAAGTGCATTCTCTACAAGATATACTAGGTCACCTAAGCTGAAAGCCTGCGCGGCTTCAAACACCTTGGAATGATGTTTCTAAGGTTGGGTCATGCAAATTCATCTCATTTTACTAAGGATGGGTACCCAACTCGCCGAGGCTCACCGAGGGCGAGCCTCTTTGCAAAAAGCTCCAAAGCCTCGGTGACCCTCTTTCACTGAAACAGCGCCTAGACGCGCTCAAAAATTTTCAGATAAATCTTTGATTATGTTATTATTACATGAAAGCATGCCAATACATAGTTATTGCGATGACGCC
>LKMJ01004679.1_pt1 | contig 12922 bp, 13 predicted proteins | sample 643391 | NCBI WGS metagenome assembly LKMJ01 (sample SAMN04112250, study PRJNA286221) | soda lake metagenome | biome: soda lake; feature: Kulunda Steppe; material: water; isolation source: sample PL-Br10 brine of Picturesque Lake | place: Russia: Kulunda steppe | collected 2010-07
AGGAGGAGGAGGAGGAGGAGGTGGAGGGGGGGGGGACAGCCGTGAAGGAGGGCGGGGGTGGGCGCAGGAGTGGGGGTGGGGCGGGCCACGGGCAGGGGCGAGGAACAACAGGCAGGGGCGCTGGGCCGCAGTTGCACACTTGCAGCTGGCGCGCAAGTAACGGCGGCCTGAGGAGGGGGGGGCTGCCGCCTGCTGGGCCCTGCAGGCAGCAGCAGGGCGGCATAGCCAGGCATGCTGCGCAGGCGGCAGAGCCGGCTAAGAGGTGCGTGTGTGTGTGTTTGTGTGTACACAAACGCGTTTGTGTGTGCACGTGCGTGTAGGCATGGGCTCGGTGGATCAGGGAAGCCCTGCTCGACCTTTGCGGCAGCTTCTGCACCGATTTGTGCTGCACCTGGACGCACATAGGGCCCAGGGCAAGCGCATGGCCGCTGCGCGCTCCTCCGCTTGGGTCTCATGGGAGCTTTTGGAGTGCAAGCCTTGCAATTTGACATCAGCACGGCGTACACTCAGGAGTCGGCGCATGCACACATGCACACACACATACACATGCACGCACTTGCACACATACACACACATGCCCATACAAATGCACAGAACACAAACACCCCAACTCCCAATGTGCACTTGCACTCGATCAAAGACAAACAAACAACTAAATATGTGCGCGCATGCACACTGTTGCACACAATTGGCCAAATGCATACATCTCTTGCCGCCTGCCCAATCACCCCCCGCTGGGACGCCGCAGATGCGCTAGCAGCGCACGGGGCAGCCGCTTCTTTGAGGACGAGGCTGAGCACTCCAGCACTGATGGCGGTGACGAGGAAGATGACGAGGAGGGGGAGGAGGAAGGCGGCAGCGATGACCTGGAGGGCTTTGTCACGGAGGGCTCGCCCTCGACCGCCGAGTGCGTGCACTATGTTGCGCTACCTGCGCCACTCCCGTGCTGCGGCTCCTACGGCCGCAGCGTGAGCGCGCTTCCTGAGCCACATCCCATGCATGCCTGTGCGCGCACCCTCCTGCAACCATTCCCGTCCCTACCTCCAAGCAGACGTTCAAGGCTGGTGTGTGTGTTGGTGTGCGTGTGTGCAGGCACTCCCTTGGCATGTACCATGGCTGGGCCCTGACTGTGTGGGTTGGTGTGCGCGCGTGCAGGCACTCCCTTGGCATGTACCATGGCTGGGCCCTGACGCAGTGTCCTGAGAGCGCCAGCAGGGTTGACATCGCCGCGCTCGTGCGCCGCCCTAAGCAGGGCGGGGCGGCAGCAGGTGGGTGCGGCAGCTACAGCAGGGCAGACATTGCCGTGTTTGTGTGTTGCACTAAGCAGGGTTGGGCGGCAGCAGGTGGGTGCAGCTTCTGCTCCCATTACGCAGGGCACGAGGCTCTGCGCTTCATTGTGTCGGGCTGGAGGGAGGGCACACAGTGTGCGGTGCTCCGCAGCAAGCACAGGTGGCAGATAAAGAAAACGATTGAACCGCATCGGCAGCAGCGGCCTCTGATAGCATGCTTTTGCCATGGAGGCAGACTCCAAAACAGCGAGTGTTGTTGCAAGTTTAAGGAGGATACACTGGTGTTGCAGGTGGGGGCAGAGGTCGCCAGCAAGGTGGTACCTCCCAGGCAGAAGAGGCAGCAGGGGAAGAGGAGGAGGAGGAAGAGCTGAGGGGCGAAGACGATGATGATGAGGCCCTCCCAGAGGTGCATGTGCGTGTGTGCGTATGAACGTGCGTGCGTGCGAGCCACGTGTGTGAGAAAACAGGTTTGCACGCGCATGCGTGCGTATCAAGATGTGGATGCCATGCGCTCGTGAGAATGAGGGTTTGCGTGCGCACATGCTCATCAGCGTGGGAGAGTGCTGCAGGCGCAGGGCTGCTGCTGATGTGAGGGCCAGCAGGGTGCCAAGGCGGAGGCCAAGCGATGCTCGCCCTTTTGGTGTCGTCACCCTACTGCCCTGCTGTGAGCATTGCCACGGCCAGCCCCAAAAGCGCACAGGCCTGACGCAGGGTCGGTGATGCAGGTTATGCAGGAAGGGCTGGCCATGTGCGTGCATGCCTGCCCACACACACGCACCACACAGGCAGCCATACTCGCAGGCACACCCAGGCACTTTTACACAACCTGCGCGCCCTTGCAGTACGAGGGTATTGACATCCAGAACACGCAGGCCGTGCCAGGCATGGGTGCTGCGGGCACGCCCTCCAACAACGGGAATACCATATGTGGGTGCCGGATACTATGTGTGTGGCCGTGCCAGATGCCGTACATGCGGCCGTGCAAGATACCATTTGTGCAGCCGTGCCGGATACCGTATTTGCGGCCGTGCCAGATACCGTGTGTACGGCCATGCTGGATACCGTATGTGTATGCCACCCTCCAACAACGGGGACACTGCATGTGAGTGCCAGCAGCAGGGGCTGCGGCTCTACACCCTTGGATACATTGAGTGAGCCGCCGGGCCATGGGTTGCGCACAACGCGTTGGGTTAGCACAGAGCAGCTGCGCAGCGCATGCCAGTGTTGTATATTGGGCCGGCATAGGGCAGCTGCACGGAGCACATCCATATCTCACTTTTGGTTGGCAGCAGGCAGCTGCACGGCGCTGTTTGGCTCAGTGACGTCTAACAGTGATGCTTCTAGGACAGCTTATGTCTGTCCAGACAATCAGCACAGCGCTTCTCCAATCGCGTCGCCTGCTGTTGCTGCCCTGGCTCATCCCCAGGCAGCATCCTCAAACCACCCCGTTTGGCCCTCATTGACCTTCATCCTGTGATCCCAGAAGATCAGGCCCCAATGAGTTGCTGCACCCACACCTCATGTCTGTCACTCAGGGTGTGCATTTGTTGCGCTGCAGCTGTTGCCTCCACCCCCCCTTTCCTTTTCTAAATGGCCCATTGATGCCCGCCTAAAACTGCACCTGCAGGTGCACTGTGCGGCCAAGGCGGGGAGGTGATCATGTGTGACGGCTGTGATGCCCCTTATCATCTGGGCTGCGTGGGCCTTACCGCGCTCCCTGTTGTGGACTGGTTCTGCAAGGCCTGCGGCGGGGGCGAGGCATGCAGCAGCTCCAGCGACAGCGAGCCATCCCCGCTGGAAAAGCTGCGGCTGATACGGAAAGCCAAGTCTAAGGCCAGGGCTGGGCAGCAGGAGCGGCGACAGCTGGTGCAGGGCAGGAAGCGGCTAAAGCAGGGAGGAGGGGGATAGAGGCTCTTCTTGAGGGTGGAGAGGAAGAGCTGTGAGTGGAAGGGCGCAGGACAGCTAGTATAGGCTTAGATTAGATGGATGCCTAGAAAGCGATTAGTCTGAAGTCTTAGTGCACAGTTAGTCAGGGAGCTGCAGGGGTATTAGCCAGGCTGCGCAAAGATAAGATAGATTGCTATGTAGTATTGTAAACGCTCCATTCCATTCTTTACAAGGAAAACAAGGAAAGGCCTTCAGTCAAGGAGTGCAACTGCCAGCTTCCATGTCTTTATCTTTCTTTAGGCATCCATGTTTGGCATGTCAAATTAACTCGAACCTGTGTCAGAAATCAGCTTCGTATCAGATTTGAATTGAAGATTCATACCGACGGCACAAAATGTTGGTCGGCATCGACAAGCTTGACCACTTTCAGACTAGGTTGTCTCGTCTGTACCAAAGCTGCCGAGCGCAGGGTCTCGAATTGGTCGGGGACGCACGCTCTGTGCATCTTGGAGGACAGCGGGGCGGATGACGAGCCGAGCATGTTCAAGCTTTCCTGCTTGGCGTGCAAATCCAAGGTAGGAGATGCTAGGCCGACGATGACTATAATATATTCGACTCCTGTGACATGGCAAGCCAGAAAAAGGTAAATTGCAGACAGCCTCCAAAAAAAGGCACTGAATATGGCTTGCAAGCCAATTGGTCAACCAGACAATGTCAGCCGCAAAGGGCTTTGCCTATTCATCTCCCACTCACTATATTTGCTGGGCACCAGCGCCTAAATATTGCAATTGAAGTGATACTGGTGGATTATAAGTGGCTCGACACGCCCACGGGCGTGCCATGCGCTCGTCCCCTTACCCTCCCCGGGGGCCCCCTGGTGTACATGTGTGTGTCTCTCTCTCTTCCACACACACACACACACACACACACAAACAAAGACACACCTTCGTACAAACACATTAAAAAACATCCACAAAAGGCAGTTGCGTTGATTTGAAACGTAACATGCATCTCTCCACTTGCTGTCCCCCTTTTTTGTTTCAGACATTCTGGTGCATGGGCGCAAGCGCCCATGCAAGTGAGCTTGTCCTTTTATGTGCCTAATGTGTCCTTGGCAGACCTCTGTTTAGATCTATCCATGAGTGTGCTTCTATGGTTCGCTTGCTCACGCTGGCTGCACCTACGCTCACCGTCCCCTCCCACTTGTCTACCGGCACAGCACAAGCAGGCTTGGGCCGCTAGCAGCCCAAGACAAGCAGCAAGGCAGCTGCCACGGAGAGCATTTTTGTGCACTGGGGTGCTTGCACAGAATTTTGCTATTCATCACACCCCCAAAAATGTGCCTCCAGCGAGCATCATTTTGTAAGGGAGCCCTGTGGGGTGGCATTTCTGCAACCAGCAGGCTCTGATGTTGCAGGACACTGCTTCTGCTCAGAGCACCATGTGCCACATGCTCGTGCAGTCCACGCAGCAGGCGGCCTGGCTTAAGCATCTACCAGGAGGTAGCAAGAAGCAAAGCTTGCATCTGGCAGGCTACCATGCGGGATGCTTTCCAAAATGTAAGCCAATTTGATAATTAACCTGTAAGCCAGTACCAACTTATACACTCAAGGCAGATCACTCAGGCAAATCTGTTTACATCCACTTTGGTATCCTCCTCTTGTGTGAAGCCACTGGCAGATCTGTTCTCAGCATTCATGCACAATACGCTGGAGCTCTTGAGCTCTTGAGGCATTTTGGTCAGAGGCAAAATGGGACAGAGGAGAGCATATACATTGCCCAACCAGACGCGTTCCATGTAGTAGATTTTATTTTGAGGGATATGTCTACGCAGAGATTTACTTTGTCTCCATCACTGCGTAATAAAAAAGTCCTTGAAATATCTTTAAAGATCTTTAAAGCAGTGAAGTTCAATCGCTCAAGGGACTACAAAATCCCAAGTTGTCACCAGGATCTGGTTTCAAGGTAAATGGCACCCCATGGATGTGCTGCTTTATAAAAAGCGCTCCCTATGTCTTTGTATTAGGTCAAACTTGTGGCCTGTAATGCAAGCCGCCCACTTTAAAAGGTCCCCAAGGCTTGGCATCAAAATTGGCGGACCCAACAGCGGAATCTAATTCTTACTCGCATCACATTCTTACTAAAACACCACTGCAATGGGACCTAGCTGGCCAGGGACCTGCCTGGCAAGCCCTTGCTCTTGTTTGAGCCTGTCAGCCTGGCTTCACCTCATCCGACACCACAAATTGGCGGCTGGTCGCGTCAGCTCCCTTTTCCTTGCCCTCTCTCTGCAAAGTCCACCAAATCATGGGGGAGCATGGTCTTGGATGCTTCAGCATGGGATGAATATGGCCTTGGGTGTTTCAGTAAAGCAGAAGAGAAGCAGCAAGGATTGTAGGGTACTATCCTCATGTGCGTGCACCAGATGTGTACCTGGTCCCTGCGCGTCATGTCGAGAGGTGGGGCGCCAGCACCCAGGTCTTGCTTCTTGCTCATGATCTCCTGATATCCTTGCTCAAAGACTGCCTGCACACATGATAAGCACCCAACCTTGCTATGGTCTCGTGTCAGCATTTGCACAGGCTGCCAGAGGAAGGGAAGGGCGATCTCTGAGCAATCAAAAGCAAGAGCAGATCGGCAAGCTAGCCGCGCAAGTCACCTGTGGGTCTACGTCCATCCCAGTTCGCAGCTTGTGCCGCCTTGCATAATTATCTGCTGCCTCCCGCCTTGTGGCCTCATCCTGTGCAAGGCGTGTGGATTGTGGACGCCCAGCCAATAATTGGAGGAAGTATTGCACATGCATCGTCAACTGTACTTAATTATTTTCTCAATTAATACTTCAGGCCATGGTTGCATTATTGAGCCGTATAGCACCGCTGTTTCATTATTGAGCATGCTTGATGCGCATCAATTTTGCTTTTAAAAGCAAGATCCAAGCAAGATGGGTCAGTCCCTGACCTTGGTGTGATCCTTGGTGATAGCCTGCGTACATATGTGCACAAAATAGCTACCTTGTGTGCAAATAAGCTACTGCAGTGCCAGCTGAATGAGCTCAGCCTGACGCATTAGCCTACATCGGTTTTTCTAGCTGGTGGAAAAACACCTACATCGGTAGGCTAATGCGTACAATGGCATTGCAGTTGGTATGAATGAGGTACCCTGTGCATTCACATGTATGTTCGATCATGAGCTCACCAGGTTCTCTGCCTCTGATGTCATATGATTGCTAAATATCAATAATATCTCAAATTTCAATAAATATGCGATGGTGACGCTGGTCAGGTGCTCGTCACATCACAGATCGCAAGCATCGTGTGCGCAAATGATACTACAGTAAAATTGACAGATTAATTTGTCTCAGCAGTGATAGAATTATTTCAAGGAAAAAGCGGTTGGTCCTCCCTCTCACGCACGGACGCACGCGCCTTCCTGTACTTTAATTTATAGGACAGCCCCGCCCCCTTTCCACCTCGAACCTTCGAGTGGACCCACCTCGAGTGGACCCATCATCCCAAAGGGTCCTGCCAGTGGTCCCATCATGCCTAAGAGGTGCGAGCCAACCCTTGGGGCGTTCTCCTTCAGCCAGGATGGCCAGTCGACGGCGCTCGTCCTGGGAGGAGGCCAGCAGCAGCAGCCGATGCTCTTGACCAGTGGCTCCCCACAGCTCGGAGTGCCCCGGAAGCTGAGCCTGGGCGGGCCGTCCAGCGCTGGATATGGCAGCTGCTCATTTTCCGCACGAGGCAGCAAGCAGGCGTTTTCCCTGCTCGTGAGTAATGAGTTTCGGTGGTGCAGTTGAGGGCACTTGCTTATGCAAGCGTGCTGTGATTGCCTGCCTGAGTGAGCGGTGATTTTTTGGGCTGCTTGTGTTTGCAAAGGTGGCTGGCTATCACTGGGCCCCAAATCCTGACACCTATTTATCACGCACATGGGGTTGACCTCCCTCACATGGCCTGCACACGGCAATCTTGCGACTAGGGTCTTGTCTTCGCTCTAGCCAGCTGTCACCCATCCTTCCCAAAAGCTCAACAACCACACATGCAAGCGTCTACAATAATGCGCACACACGCGGACACGCATGCATACACGCAAGCAAGCAAGTAGTGCAAGCAAGCAAAACAAAGGGACAAACGAGCCGCAGGGTTGCTTGTCTTGCTCGCCAAACCCCTTAACAGGTCTTCTAAGGACATGATATTGACACAATACCCTCCTCCCTTGCAGGCTTCCAAGCAGGCCACCCGTGCGTCCACTGCACGCGCGCTCCCCTTTGCCTCCCTCAGCCTCGCCCAAGGCCTGACACCCCTGCCCTTTGCCTCCATAACTAAGCAGCAGCCTCAGCAGCAGGATGGCCAGACTAAGAAGAAGAAGAAGAGCCTAGGGGAGGTCCTTGAGCATGCCAGGAAGAGGGCGCTGGCCGGTGGTATCCCAGGTGATGCTCGGTCATGAGGGTTTGTCGCTCAAGTACGAGCCCTAGACTGCTGTGCATGGTGCAGCCTTTTCACACAATGTATTGGACCGATGCGCAACAAGTCACGAGGTGAGGTTGACGTGTGCTCATGTATGGTGAGCAGGGCCAGGGTGGGTTTCAAGCCCCCCCCTTCCCTCGAAGCCCTCCTTTGACCCCTCCCACTTGCTGTCCGATCCCGCAGGCATGGTTGCCATGGCATTGCAAGTGGTGACCCTGATGTGGCTGCGCACCACCATCAACTACCAGTACCGCCACGGCACCAGCACAATGGTGGCCCTGCGCACGCTATACGCGGATGGAGGCATCCCTCGTTTCTACCAGGGCATGCTGCCTGCTTTGATCCAGGTGCGCGCGCTTGCGCATCCAAGTGCCAGCACACAAGGGGGGCTTGGGATTTGTGGTACCTTGCAGTTGCAAGCACTGCCAGCGTGCATCAACGCTTGCACATGATTTGATTTGTGTGCACATGTCAACTTGTGGGTGCTCCTATGCAGGCATTGCTATGATGAGGGCTGCATGGTTTTGGACCATCTGTAATGCTGGTGCCTCAACGAGATCATTGACATTTCACAGGCAGAGCAGAGCCACACTGCCGTGCCTTGAGCATGCTTGCCCCAGACCTTGAAACGACTAGGAATGGAATAGGACGGAAGATCTGTAAAGCAGGATCCAGACCACCCAAATGCAGGTCTATAATCGCACCTGGTGCAGGCAAGCCACACTGTTGGATGATTGCAAGTGTCTTGGTGACGGCTGTCAGCAGGTTTTTGTGCGATCCCTTGACCAGGGGTTGCATGCTGGGCTAGCATACAAGCTCTATTTGAAGTGATCCATCAAAGGTGTGCAGCTCACGACTCGTGCATATGCATGCAAGTGCGCACACACACATGCACACACAGGAGATCACACACACATACACATGCAGGGCCCACTGAGCCGCTTTGGTGACACTGCAGCCAACACCGGCACGCTGGCGCTGCTGGAGGATGCGGACATCCCGCCTGCCTTCAAGACCATTGCTGCCTCCCTGGCGGCCGGCTGCTTCCGCATTTTCCTCATGCCCGTGGATGCCCTCAAGACTATCATGCAGGTGAGCTGCAAGCAAAGCCCGAGATCAGTGCATCCTCTTCTCCCGGCATGCCGGCTCCTGGCACTGTCGAGCAAGCCTCATAACTGGGGTTGCTGAGAACCGCATGCGTACCCTGTATATTTTGGCAAGTGGCACAGAATTTGGCAAATCTACTGCATAAATATACCGTATTCAGCTGCCCTACTCACAACATGTGCATTGGCAGCCATTTGTAGCGGCTGAAAAGTTTCACCCTGACAGCTGTAGCGTCCAGGGCACGCGTGCAGCGAGCTGCATACCCATGCTCTAGCCCTTTACTGTCGACTAGAGGCAAGCGCCTACACCAGCTGGCCTTCCTGCAGCTGCACTCTTGACCCGCACCGGTGGTGGGGTGCTGCAGCTGCGCTGCCTACCTCCAACTGTGTGCATGCACCACCTCCAACTCTTGCCTGGTTGCCCGTAGTCTTTAGCACTGATCCTGCCGCTGCATACTGCAGGTGGAGGGCAAGCAGGGCATTCCCTCCCTGATGGCTAAGGTCAGCAAGGGCGGCCCCACGGTGCTGTACCACGGTGCGTACATACATTACCTCTTGGTATTGCCTAATGCATTGATGCACCTGGAAATGTATGGATAGCCCCTCTTTGCTGTGCCCAAGGTGTAAACATGAATAATGTCTTGGCTGATTGATGGTTGCCCACTGCAAATAGATATAAGCACCTGGTGATGTGCGGGTGGCCCCCTTGTGCTGTCCCATGGCCTGTGTTGAATCCAGGCTAAGTTGGTGCTCCTGTGCTTGCACAAATAGTGTCACGCTGCTGCTGCAGTGTGTGTGCGTATGAGTGCATCCTTTCATTAACCCGTGCTTGCCTGCGTGGTGGCTTGATTGAATGCCGCCTCGTTCTGGACAGGCTTTGCTGAGTGCTGGGTGCAAGGAGTTGTTGTGGATCTGACTCATACGGCCCTGTCCAACACTCCTGACGCGTAGACAAGCTCTAGGCAGGCCGCTGCCACTGTCTGGCTCGCTTCGGGCACGCCTGCTTGGCATGCTTTTGTGGTGGTACAAGCGTACATGCCTTGCATCATTGAAGCACACATGCACACACACACACACACACACACACACACATGACAATAGCATGCACGACTGGCCCCCATGCCCACGCAGGTGCCTTGGCTGCCTCGGCTGCCACCTTTGTGGGCCACTACCCCTGGTTCGCTGTGTACAACACGCTCAACGACATGCTGCCCGCCTATGACGAGCTCCCTAAGCGCCTCCTGCGCTCTGCTTTCATTGGTGCGCATAAGAAATAGGTTTGGCCGCCCACGTGCACGCAGATGCGGCAGTGCCCCACAGAGCCCATGGCGCTCCTTCATGGCAACCTACCTTAGTGCAAACGGCGTGTTTGCTGGCGTGTAGCGCGGCCCTGCTTTGCTGTGCTGATGTGTGTGTGTGTATGTGTGTGTGTGTGAGGTTGTGCGTGCTGACAGGTTGTGTGGGCGTGAGTCTGTGCTCCTATGCATGTGCAAGCTTGTCAATTTTCTTATCGCCTGCGTGCTTGCTGACACCTGCTCCAATCTCCTGTGAACAAAACAGAGGACATAATGTTTGCACACCACTGCCATTTTGTAGGCTTCTGCTCCTCCTTTGTGTCCGACTGCTGCTCCAACAGCATTCGCGTGATCAAGACCAGCAAGCAGGCCTCCACTGTGCCCATCACTTACACTGAAGTAGTCAAGGTGCGCTGCCGCTGCAGGTGTGAGCGGGGCTGCCTGTCTGCACGTGGGTGCTGTGAGCACAGAGCGAGGCGCACGCATGCCATGTGGATGGATGTCTTGTCTGTGCCTCATGCCATCTGTGCGCCATATCGCAGCTGTCGGCCCCAGGCCAGCGGTGCTGTGTTCCAGCTCAGGCCAAAAAAAAGCATCGCAGAATTCTGTGAGGGCCCTGCCAGAGCTTTTCGGTGACATGAGTAAGCCAGACATGCCAGGCTGAGTGCTTACCTCTGTCCTGGGCACCGCTCTCTATGGCACCGGGGGGCTTGGCTTTGCCGCAGTTAGGACACATGGCAGGACCACTGCGCACTTCTTCTGTGCTGTGCGGCAAGTGTGGCAGGCTCGTCTCATATCCTTGGGTGGTACGTGTGACTCCTTGTGTCCACAAAGCTTGGCGCTACAAAGCTGTGCGTAATGACCGGCTGGCCACCAGTGGTTCCCTGCCCTTTGCCTTCTTCCTTGCAGCAAGTCATTGAGAAGGAGGGCGTGACAGGTCTCATGGGCCGCGGCCTGGGCACAAAGCTCATTTCCAACGGCATGCAGGTGAGAACAGTCCAGTGCTTGGCTGTCGGCTGCTGACAGCTGGGGGCTTGAGAGTTTGACTGTGAAGCTGCTTGTAAAAAGAAGCAGGCTCGCAGCCGCACATGCACCTCTGCGCTGCCGCCCAACAAGCTCATGCCACAAGCAAAGCCTGAAGACTGAGGGCGATGCTGATGGTGTCAGAGCAGCAAGCACGACCATGAGCTGGACAGTCAAGCTTTCACTTCCAGCTAAGCTGCGCCTGCCTGCTCGCGGATTGGGTGGTGCTCTGTGGGGCCTGAAGTGCAGCTGCGCTGGTGCAGCGAATGTGTGTTCTTGCAGCGGCGTGTAGCGCTTCTTGAAGCGTACTTTTGTGGGGCTTTGCACACGCGTGCTGCTCCCTTGATGTGCGGCATGTGGTGTGCCCTTTTTGGCATGATGGGTGGGAACTGGCATCCTCTCTGGCCCCGAACAGCCCCGAACAGTGTGGGATGCAGTGGTATGCAGTCTGTGTGCACTCTGGCCAGGATACGCACCGGCCAGGATACGCAGCGGCCAGGATACGCACCAGCCAGGATGCACTCCATGCCTCGTGCACTCTGGCTCAAGAGGTTTGTTGGATGCATCGCAGCTCCATCCCCATGGCCGCTCCCCATTGCCTGCGTGCGTTTTGCAGGGCATCCTGTTTAGTGTGCTGTGGCGCCTGGGCCAAGACTACTATGCCAAGAAGGAGAAGGAGAAAGCCGCCAGCGAGGCTGCAAGCAGCAAGAAGTAGGCGTGTGCTTTTGTTGCTGCAAAAGGGGGAAAGGAATTTGAGCGTTGTGGTGGTCCAACCTGGGCGCAATTGTGAATGTTTCCTTGTCCAAAATGCTGGAGTTGCAAGAATAAGCCCGTAAGCTGCGCCATTGGCGCGCTTTTTCACAGATGCCTGAAGTGGGCAGTTAATGATTTCAGAGCAAACTCAAGTTTTCGTAGTTTTTGGTGTGTTTCCTTCGATCATGGCTACTGCTCGCAATTTCTGACTTGAGTTTGGATGTGTGGTGCTCTTCTGATGTGACCATAGTGATGGGGGTAAGCCCGAGGACATGCACTAAGTTTCATGGACAAGCTCCATCTTTGGTGTGCAGCTGAGCATCCTTTCTCAGAGAAGTCCTGACAGGGCAAGCTGTGAGCCATCCTGTCAGTGGCAGATTGTACTTTCAGGCCGACAGCCAACCTGGATAATGTTGGTATGGCTGATCACAGGGAAAGAAAAGACTGCACCACCCTGCTGGCATTCATTAGAGATTTTCAGCAAGTGCAAGCAAGAGGCTAACCCTCACCAAACCTTATGATAACCTTAATGATAAGACTAAGAAGAGATACAGGAAGTGCTACAATTTAGGGTTAACTGCCAGCCTGGTCGTCAGGCTGATTGGTCTGTTGCTGGTCTTCGCCAGCCAAAAAATTGTCCATACTCATTACGATGTGCGAGATGAAACGGCAGAGTTTGTTGTGTCCGAATGAGTCATTAAAAAAGGAAATCAAAGACAGTCTGACGAGGCAAGGCATGCAAGATTACAAGATTACGGTCAACCGCCAGCCAGGTCATTAGGCTGATTGGTTTGTTGCTGGTCTTCGTCAGCCAAAAAATAGTCCATAAGGTCCGAAATGAAATGGTAGAGTCTATTTTGCCGTTGAGAAAGAAAATCAAAGACTGTCTGACTAGGCAAGACATGTGGAATATAAGGGGCCTCCATAGAAAAGGATTGGCAGAAAGGGAAGAAAAGGAAAGAGTAGTACTTTCTTCTGACATAGACATGGATACTAATGGACGATTAGTGGCTGTAAAAATAGATGCTCAAAACACACCCCTCCTACTCTTGGGCACATACTGGCCGTCAGGCAGTAGCGGAGAGGCTCTTAAATTGAGAAGAGAA
>LKMJ01004680.1_pt1 | contig 12919 bp, 7 predicted proteins | sample 643391 | NCBI WGS metagenome assembly LKMJ01 (sample SAMN04112250, study PRJNA286221) | soda lake metagenome | biome: soda lake; feature: Kulunda Steppe; material: water; isolation source: sample PL-Br10 brine of Picturesque Lake | place: Russia: Kulunda steppe | collected 2010-07
GGCTGATCTCGCAAATACGATCTGGTGGTTGGCCCGTGGCCGCACCGGCCTCATTATCAAGCTGATCGACGAGCTCCCGGGCGATATAGAGGATGATCCCGCCGAGTGGTTAAAAGATCAGGCCGAGGCCGATTTCAAAGACACCCGTCTGGTCAATAACCTCTGGGCTGAGCTCGATTATGAGGAGTGGGACTCTGCGATCAACGCGCTTCTGTTCCGCCCAGATGGGCTTGATAGCTGGCAGATTGATGATTCAACTGCCCTCCGGGTTGAAGACTGTCTCACTATCGCTGTGAATATCGTGAAGGATGAATACGATTTCCCGGACACCGATCGCGGCAACGATGCGCGATCTGTTCTTGAGCGAAATATCAAACGAGTTTTCCAGGGCTTGGCAGTTGGTAAGGATGAGCTCTTCCCCAGATTCGGGCTCGTTACTGAGGCCCAATCTGCGGCCTTCATTGATCTAATTGAGAACACGATCGTCTCGTTCGAGCCTGCAGGCCCAACACGACGGCTTGCTCTTGACGCGCTCGGAAATGCCGAAGGGACTTTCCAAACGCGATGGGTCCAGAAGGTGGATACACGAGAACCAGTTGACCAACATGTTACCACGGCAGCTCCAAAACAAATCCGGGATGCCTTCCCACCAATAGCGGTCAACCCTGAGCGCGTCTCGAGAAAGGGCGTCGAAGAGCTACGTGAGGTGATGGAGCGAGGCCTCTCTCTTGAGACGGGAGAGCCGGTTGATTCTCTCGTCTCTGTTCGGTTCTGTCCGACCGAACTAGCGGTTGAAAATGAACTATCCGAACTCGTCCGGCAATTTGATATCACGGATCCGGTGTTGCTAATCATTCCTGATGATGAGAAGTTCGAGTTCACACTCGATGAGGACGAACGAATTTATGAGCGACACAACCTCTTGCGGGTAAAACGGATTCAATCGAACCGGCTGTGGACGTTTGTGTTGAACCTCTACGGTCGATTAGATGCTGAGTCGGTTGACAACCCGTATCAGATTAACGAGGTGAAGAAGAACGACCTACTCGATCATATCAGTGATAGGGAGGTTCGGAACACGATTGAAACGCTCTATGAGCAGCTCAATCAGCTGGCCCTCGAAGAGGCGCGTCGGTTCGCAAACCACTACCAAGAGACGTATAGCTTACCTCGGACAGAGACATTGCTATGGGATGAAGATCGGCTCGATTCTCCGAGTCCGTATTGGTCGACAGGGCGTTTCGAGGAAGCAACAATTGCTATCTCGTATCTACCGGTTTTCGGCCCCAGGTATGAGTCGAGCCAGCAATATACGAAATTACACTACAATCTAAATACAGCGATCGAGCAGTCGCTCGTTTCTGGAGGGCAAAGTGGGTTCGGCTATAAGGAATATTTCCAGAATATGTTTGGCCAAAGCGGATATAGCGACCGCGTTGACCAAGAACGCGAGCATTATCGAGATAGTGGTCATCTGGCACCCGCGGTTCTTCAAACGGAATCTGCTCTCTCCTCTTTTGCAGAGCTATATGAGGTATCTGAGGTCATCTCACGGATTGATGATCCGAATCAGGTGGCCTCAAACGGGGATATTTCGGTCATCAGTCGAGGCTGTGGGAACGACCAGGCGTATCCGCTCTTGCGAGCCTTGTTGATCTGTGGCCTAACGAAGGGTTCTGATCCGGATATCAATGTAGCGTCGAGATTGGAGGGGACTCTGGACGAGCTAAAGAAGCAGCGTGACAAAATAGACGAATATATTGGTAGTGTTGATGCAATTAATGACAAACTCGAAGCGCCTAGTTCAGCAGATGTTGGCAAATGGATCGACATTAGGCACGGCCGCCTTGATTTGTACCGAACGAATTTGGTGGACATGATTCAAGCGACAGAGGATCTCATCCATAAGTGCAAAACTGACCCAGAAGCAGGGCCAATCGGCTACCACTACTGGTTCTTCCTTGAGGACTACGTGGATAATATTGCAGATCAGATTCACGGTTTCGAATCAGATATCACGACCGCAGAGATCAGCAAGATATCGGATGCTCGCGCGCTGTTCGATACGATTCATCAGACTATATCGAGCTCTGAGGCGATCTCACTTCATTTCAACTCCCGAGAAGACCTCTTAGACCAGGTCGAGTCCTTCGGAGACGAAGTTTTTGACCTTGAGGGGCACCAAGGCTCACCTTCAATTAGCATCCCTGAAGACTTGGAAGACCTACAGGGTCTGAACGATAAAGTCGGTGAATATCTGGATGATTTGCATGATATGAACGACGACTTAGACCGTATCGATGAAACGGCCGCAACCCTCGAACCGGAGTTTGAAGCCTGCAAAAACCAGATCCAACAATTATTACAACCAAAGGAGGTGACCGTCAGTGAGTAGTACTGATCACGCTGAGGTTGTCGAAGAGGTCAGTAAGACTGCTGAGTCGCTCGAGAATCAGCAAGAACGTCTAAGCAAGCTCGAGACATTCATCGAGGACGCTGTAGAACGCGTTGAAGGCCTCGATGAAAGTAAGCGACGAGCGTTCTATGAAAAGGCTCAGGACCTCGAAAATCAGGTTGATCAGGTAACGAGCGTTGAGGCTCTGTTCGAACTCAAAGAGGAAATCGATGAGGCGATCAAATCGCCACTCTTGGAGGCGACGCTAGAGGCCTTTGACCGTTTCATTGCTACAGTGGGTGTCGAGTTGGACTCTGATGATGAGGAAGACCTCCGCGAAAATATTGAGAACAGCGTCCAATCAGAACTCGAAGCCCTCTCTGAAACATATCAGGAGCTCACATCACGTGTCCATGACTATCCTTCTACGCTTAATGAAAGAATTTGTGACCATATTGAAACCCGGCCGAGTATATTAGTTGCTGACCCTGCTAGCCTTGACCATCTGATTACGGGTCTTGAGCGGCGATATGAGTCGCTCAACACCATTCAAACAACTCTAGCTGACGTCGGCTCTTGGACGCCAACTGAGGAGTTATCTGAGGCAGACCAATTCTATCAAAATCTCGACTTTGATATTCCGCTAGAACCAATAAAAACGAAAATCTCATCAATAGATACTACGGTACAGTCCCTTTCGGCAGATGGACTGTCAGTAGCAAATCCCCTTCAAGTAAGGGTTAAAGACGAACTTGCTGAAGCAACTGTTGAGAGCCTATCGGGAAAATTTGAGACTGTCTCTCGAGATATTTCTACCTTGGAAGAGGAATTTAGTGCGACCCAAGAGTATGCTTCTGAAATTGATGCGTTTGGAAGCGACCGGGGAATGTTTGAAACCCAGATTGATGAACTTCTAGCTGATTTCGAGCAGATCAAAATACAAATGTATAATACGTTGCCTGGGATAAAAAGTGAAGTCTCTCAGACAAAAACCACGTTTGAAGAGTTTCTCACGTCACTCACTGAACGGTTGCGCGCTCAACGAGAGATGGTCGGGGATTTAGAAGATGAATTTGAAGATCTTGATGCTCCCGACATTGATGAGGAGATAGCAGATGAAACGCCCCTAACGGAGAAGACAGTGTATGCGGAACCGCTTGATGCACTCGAGGCGAGTGCAGCGTATGATTCGTGGATCGAGGCTGCCTTCTCGGAGTTTGACGATGAGTTTGAGGTAGAGGAAGCAATGGATATCTGGCAAGATCTCTACAATGGTGACCCGGTGACCCTCACAGACGAAAACCGAGACGCGATTCTCGCCTTGGCTGATCGGTTTACGATTCAAGTGGTGTTAGGAAGTGGCTGACGTCGTCAGTGATGCAGTGCTAGCCAGCCTCGAAGAGAACGTATCAGTGATGCCCGAACGGCGGGGCTTCGGGAAACAGCGTGGGGTGCCTGACTCCGTGTTCTGGTTGGGACCAGAATCCGACCACCTTCCTCAGCGGCTTCTCCCAATTTTGGTTGAACTTGAAGCGAGCTTCCTGGGGGCTGCAGATGATTTTGAAAAATTCGCTTTCCGAGCAGATGACCCGATGTATCAGTACCATCTCGAGTGGCCGGTATTTAGCTCGACACAGCGGGAACCGATCACTCGATTAGCGAAATATGAAGTCATAGGGATTCGGGCTAACCAACTATCTCAAGCGTGGGCTATCACGGAACGAGAAATGCATGATGGGTTTACCAACTGGTGTGAACAGTTCCGCTCGCGATTCCGCACTTCGACAAAAACTCGAAAATATGGGCCCACACGGGCGGTAGAATGGCAGCTCCAACTCACGATATTCGGACACGAAGTGACCATGACCGTTCCCTTTATCATTGAACCTGGGCCGAACCTCGACACCGTCCTCAAAGAGCGGATAAAGCCACCAACTATCCCGTGTGTTGTCGTCATCAATGACAAATACGATGCTACGGATTTTACCACATACCGCCATCATACACAGATACAACTTCCAAGCATCCCGGAGATACGCCTCCAACGGCACGAGTAGCCGGGAAATCTCGTGAATTTCGATTACCTGTCTCCTGCTAATTCCATGGCTATTGAACTGATCTGACGACCATCACACTCTAGATGTGATTACGTACTGACCATTCACGAATCTCAACCCAATGTTTAACTGACCTACGATCACGGTATCAGACGTAATGGCGCAGCCGCGACAACTAGAACGCGCACAGCTCTTACCTACAAAGGAGGCGCTGACTGCTCTCAAGTCCGACGTCACCCTCGAATCGGCTGTGTTGGAGCTTTGCGATAACGCTCTCGACGCTTGGAAGCGGTGTAACGACCGAGAAAACGAGGCTGTGATTCACGTATCAGTCGAAGAACAAGGCTCTACGACGAGTCTCACTATCCATGATAATACGGGCGGTGTCCCTCGTGCAGAGGCTGCGATGCTATTCGGATTGGGTCGAACAGCGAAGCACGAAGGTGGATCAATTGGTGTCTTCGGTGTGGGCGCGAAGAAAAGTTTAGTGAATCTCGGAGTTCCGTTCACAATCAAATCTCACCACCCTGATGACCCTGAGGTTTGGCAGTACCGGATTACAGACGAGTGGTTTGAGGATGACGAAGATTGGTCAGTGCCAATCCACAATCATTCTGATATTCTTCCTGGAACGACTGAGATTGTAATCGAGGACCTCAACTACGAGTGGGATGAGCAGACGGCTGAAAACCTTCGCTCTCGACTCGGGAAGGCCTACAATCTGTTTCTGAGTGACGAGATACAAACCCTTCGAGGCACTGACTACGACTTGACCATCATCGTTGATGGGGTGCCGGTTGAGCCTGAAGGGTTACCAGACTGGTCGTATTCGCCGTTCGATGGGCTTTACCCACGGCGATATGAAAACATTCAACTCCAGTTTGCCGACCTCTCAGCACCAGTTAACGTCCATCTCACAGTCGGTCTTCTGCGGAAGAAAGACACGCACACAGCCGGGACCGACATTTACTGCCAGAACCGAAAGATCATCACTAGCAGTCGAGATGAGGTCGGAGGCTTTGGTGAAGGCCCAGAACAATTAGGCCTTTTCAGCGCTCGCCATGAACGTTTGAAGGTTCTTCTGGAGATCGAGACGACGGCTGATGGCCAGAAATTGCCCTGGGACACGCAGAAATCCTCGATCGACACGCATAATCTGGTGATGCGAGGGACGAGTGAGACCCGTGGGGTTTACAATTGGGTCCGGCGGATCGTACAGGCGTACTACGAACTCGATGCTGACAAAGTGCCGCAAGCATTTCTCGAACCGTACGACGCCGATAGCTCTGTCGCAGCAAATAACGGAAAGGTTGTGACTTACGACTACAGTGACCGAAAGCGAGTCGTTAGTAGCCATCGCCCGGACACTGATCTTCCTGAGGTGAACGCCCTCCGAGAGCGGGCGGAGGCTCACGCCTACTTACTGCTCCGGTGCGACGACGCTATTGATCCAGAAGAACGTCCGGCATACAAAGTACAGCTCGCTCGAGAAAGTGATCGGAAAATAGAAAGCCTTGACCGAGTCGACGAGTCGCCGCCACCTGAAGTCGAATCAGATGCGTATCTGGAGGCAGGCCGAATCAACGAACTGGCGAGAATCCACCTCGAAAACGCGGTCAGATACACTGCCGATCTTGACCCGTGGCAAATCCCCCGGTACAAAGACTACTTTGATAAACACGGTGCCGGCCAAATCCCCGCGTCAGATCCATCTGATTATCTCCCAACATCCCTCAGCGATATTGAAAACAAGAATTCTGATGCAAACGTTGAGGAAGATAGTGAGGCCGCTATCGAGCAATCGTCCCAACCCGTTTCTGAAGAGCAGGATCAATCAGAGACAGCGGAGCTGTTTCTGGTATTCTCTGATGACGACGAAGAACGAGGCGCTCTGGTTTTCGACCTCCCCAAACCGGAACTCTGTAAGAAGCTTGGATTGCCCCCAAGCGCAGAAGAAGAGCGTATCTGGAACAAGTTCAGACAGCAGATTGATGAGTCAATTAACTGATAAAATGGGTGGGGTGCTCGAATCTATGGAATTTATTAGACGGCGATCTCAATAACGACCAATGGCGGATCCGATTCTGAAGTGGGCGGGTGGCAAACGAGCGATGTTGGATGCAATCATGGCTCAGTTCCCACCCAAGTCGGAGTTCAATCGTTACTTCGAGCCCTTTTTCGGCGGTGGGGCTGTTTTCTTCTCAGTTGAGCCAGATAATGGAGTCATCAATGACATCAATCCACGTTTGATGAATTTTTATAAGCAAATCAAACACTCACCAGAGCAGGTACTCGCCCAAAACGAAGAGTTCGACAAGAAATATAAATCGAAAAACGAGGAGGACAAGAAGAAGTTCTACTATAACCTCAGGGACGAGTTCAACGAACTCCGAGCCGGGAAGGATGAGTGCGAGAACCCTCTACGTGAAGCGAGTCTTTTCCTCTGTTTAAATCGCACCTGCTGGAACGGGCTTTACCGCACCAACGAAGATGGGGAATTCAACGTCCCGATGGGGTCGAAATGGACCGAGATCTCCGTTCTCGAACAGCGGATCCGTGAGGGTCACCGAATCCTCCAAAACACGACAATTAAGTGTGGTGACTTTTTGTTTGTTGCAGAGCTTGCTGAGGAAGGCGACCTCGTGTTTTTCGACCCGCCCTATCCGTCAGTACGCGAAACGGGGAGTTTTGAGAAGTATCACCCTGATGGCTTTAGTTACGAGCGACAGAAGGAGCTCCAAGAGCTTGCCATCGAGCTTGATTCACGTGGGGTTTACGTGATCATCACAAACGGGAACGACAGGCAACAGGAGATGGAAAAAGACCGATATGTAGCTGACCTGTTTGCTGAGGAGTCGCTCCCCGACTCGTTTCATACGATAGACGAAGAAGGGAAGCGAATGATCAATAGCGATTCCACGAAGCGGACAAACATCGGTGCAACTGACATCATCGTTAGTAACTTCTCACCGTTTAACCTTCAGCGCACCTTTAAGGATTTCCGGTAAGACTGCCTATTGAGGTTTCCCAGCCGTTGCCATTGCTATTAGCAATTCTCAGTCAGTGTTAAGATGCGGACTGACCATTCCCGGCTCAATCAACTGGCGAATGCGGGCCGTGAGAATTGCAGTGATATTATAGTTCATCGAAATTAGCTGGTCGGGCTCGGGCAATTTCCACCCTAGACTATCATTCCGTGATTCGCTCTTCTAGTCTCATTCATAACACCTGTATAATTACATCAATGAGACGACATCGAGGTCTTTCAGTGGGTCCTTTCTTGCCGAAAATAAGATAATAAACCCAGGCTGGGTGTGGAAAACATGTCGGCCCACAAATTCTTATGGCTGCTTCGAGTGGGAACACCAATGGATAACGAAGGCGAAAATTGCCACCATGGAGATGAGTGGCCATCACATTATCGTGGATATCGACTTCACGTAAATCCTGCAGGGGACGTCTGGTGGCAGCTATACAACGGTACTGAACGCCTCATCCTTGATTCAGACCTGGATGATCTTGTCGACGATCTCCTCGATCTCAAACGGCTAGGGGGAAGAATTCGCATTACCGAAACGGGTGATGTAATTACAAAAGTGGAGGAGGATGGGGCTGATGATCGGGCGTACGAGACACAGTATGTCGGTCAGGTAGAGCTCGATGGCAATTTGGTGCCGGAAGACGATCCTGAGTTCGGTATTGAAATCACTCCAGATGGGCTCTCTGAGGGTGATCTTTGGCCAAGTGTGTATGATGGCTCACGCTACTCGTTTTCGGGTGACCAGGTTTGGTGGCAAAACCCAGAAACCCATCGACGACACTACGTCAAAGGCTCCATAGACAGCTCACTGCTACAGACACTTCGTCGGTATAAACCGGATGGAGGGTCGTTCCGGGTAACTCCCCAAGGGGACGTCATCACGCTTATTCCGTATCACCCGACACCAGCTGTGGTCGAAGACCAGTTTGGTGATCTTCCAGTGGTTGTTCGGAACATTATCAAATTGCGGAAGGAGAAGGGTGTTGAAATGCTGCCGATATTCGTAGGGAAACATGATGGGAAATCGATCGAAGTCGGGGATGCAACGACGTTGTCGGGTGGGCTGAGCGACTCTGAGCAAGAAGAGCTGGAGTCTTGGGCGAAAAGCCTCGGACGGCGATCTAGCATTTCCAAAACCAATCATTCCGCTTCACCACAATCCACCGAGACTGGCTCTTCGGAAGAGAGTGAGAAAGGTGGGGCAGGCGCTGAAACAACCGAATCTGGCCCAACCGAAGTGGACACATTCGACGATGATCCGATCGCACAGATTCGAAATGAACTAGAAGAAACTGGACGGCGCATCAATGAGCAAATTGAGAACGATCAGTAAGGAGGAGACCTCGGTCCCTTTACCGGACGGAGAAGAAGTCACGATCTCGCCCGGTCAGCCCTGGCCATCAGCATATCGGGGATCCAAATACAGTCTCGTAAGCTCACGCCAGCACGGCGAGGTCACCCGTTGGCAATATAAGGATCTGAACGCGCAAGCCCATCCACCTGAAGGCCTCTTGGAGGCGTTTCAAGATATGGGGAAGGACCATGGAGTCGGGAAAGGTAGTTTCCGTGTGACTGCAGGCGGGGAGATTTTGACGAAAGTCAACGCATCAGATTATCCACGTCTAGATGAAGCGCCGGTATCGAATGGCTGGATCCCTGTGTACATTGGCAAGCTCCAAGGTACTCTGGGATTTGACCAGATTGCACTTCGCCCATCATTAGAGAGTTCAGATGATATCTGGATCTGGACTGGATTTCCCTTTAACCACGGTGAGCGATGGAGTGTTAGTCATTCCGGCTCCCTCATTTGGACGTGGAGGGATTACACGTTCGAATCCGCCTTTGACCATCCTGAACTCATCGAGAAATATGAACGCTATCGTCGGACAGCCGGCCGGCTTTACATCAATGAATATGGGCATATTTTCGTGAACGCTCCCCAGTCGGAGATCCCAACTGATGCAGTTGATGACGTACTCTCTGTCTATGAGCGCTGGAAGAGCGATGCAGAGAAGCGCAACAAGACTGCTGAGCTTCGACTTGTGAATCGCCGTCTAAAGGTGACGAGCACGGATGATGACCCAATGAATGGCCATTTGCCGCTCTATATTGGACATCTCGACCAGTTTGATGATGGAGTCGTCCCCCGACCAGTTGTAGAAGACCCATCGTATTATCGTGTCTGCGCCAAAGGGATTGAACAGCACGGATAACAAATGGGACGACGCTTTCCAACGCCACTGATCCCCCTCTTCGAAAGCCAGGATCAGTATTTGCTAGGGTTGCAATGTGCCGCTGCTCACTCACCACTTCATAAGTCGGCTGAAAGCCCATCTCGTGAGCATAAGGGGCACTCACTCGGGGACCGATTCACCTTGGACCCAGGGACCCAACGTTCACTCTCACACGATGAGTTTGTTGACGCATGTCACTCCTATTTTCGAAAGGAAAACGGCGAGAAGTACTCTTCTTCGTACGCTCGTCGCATTGCTAATATCCTGGTGCTCCTCGGAATTGTTGACTACGATCAAAACCAGGATGTGGTCTGCCCAGCTCCCACTGCCACATTATGGCAGCGAGTCGCAGTTACCCCGTCTAAGTCCAACACGGTTGATTTTGAGACGTTTCTCTGGCGGAGCATCAAACGCAAATGGGTATTGCACGCTAAATTCCCGGAAGGGATTGAGGGGCTTCAGGATATTCTTCGACTGGTCCATAACGCAGACAATCCAGTCAGCGCCCGCGCTCTCAAGACGAAGTTGGCTGAAAAACATGGCTACGAATTTAACGAGCAAGGCATTCGAGGATTCCCTGAACTCCTGGTGCTTCTAGGCGCTCTCGAGGAGACTGCTGACGGCACGTACGACACAACTGGTGAATACAGTACGTTCCGCGATCGCTTTCGGACAGTCAATCTGTTCCAGCAATTTGAATCTACCCTCAAGAAAGAGGGGGCGAACACCGAGCAGATCCCCGACCACGTAAAGCGGGATCTGATGAAGTATTATATGTACCGCGAGTCGGGTGGTCGCGGCAAAGAGCAAACTTGGTACACGACCTTTTGGAAGGATTATGTCCGATCCACCACTCAGAAGGGCGACGATCCGCGAGCCGCACTCCGAGTGGCGAAAAAATACATCGAGCACGAGAATCGCCGCGATGAGTACCGGACAGCCATCACGAACCGATTCGAGAGCTTCGAAAGCACCGATCTACGGAATCTCTCAACTGACGTCTTGAACCGGATTGCGTCTGCTGAGAGCGAGGCACAGGCACACCAAATCCGGGCGACTGCAGGATCTGGTCTCTCTCGGTCGGACCTTGCAGGATTGGTCGACGGTCGTCCTGCATATACTTTCCCAGATTCCTTCGAGCTCCATAATTGGCAATCTGAGGCGGCTGACCGCTGGTGTACGACCGGGGACGGAGAGTCCGAACGCGGAATCGCCAAAGTTGTCACTGGGGCGGGGAAGACCGTAATGGCACTCGAAGTCGTTCGCCGCTGGCTCGATCGAGCCGATGATGGTGTCGTGACGATTGTCGTCCCAACACGAGTCCTCCTCTACCAGTGGCTCACTGAGCTTGTCTCGAAGCTCAATATCCCCATAGAACAGGTTGGCTGGGCCGGTGACGGGCACAAAGACAGCTTCACACGGATGCATAACGGGGATCCAGAGAATATCCGTGTCTTAGTCAGCATTGTCAACACTGCAGTCAAAGACGATTATCTCGGTAGTTGTCTGGCGGACCGAAATCCCACCGATCACCTGCTCATTGCCGATGAGTGTCATCGGTACACCGGTGACACCTTCTCGAACATATTCAATTATCCAAACACCGCGACACTTGGGTTGTCCGCGACTCCTGTATCACAGAGTTCTGATGAGTTGCCGGAGGATGAGCAGCGACTGATCGACGAGATTGGCGACATCTACTACGAGTTGACGTATGATGAGGGGATCTCCAGAGGACTGATTCCGAAGTTCAAAGTCAACTATATCGGCTTTGACCTCACGGATGAAGAACAGTTTGTGTATGAGCGCCTTTCGAAGAAGGTCTCGAACGCCGTCAAGGAGATCGAAGCGCGATTCGGCGATCGCCTCTACCAGATGCCTGGAAACTACGCACAGAAATTACAGACTCTGCGCAACCAAACTGACTCACCGACACCCGAGATCAGAGACTACTTCACCTACACACAAGAGCGGCGAGAACTCGTCGATCGTGCTGTTGGCCGCCAAGGAATCACGCACCATCTCCTCCAGGAAGAGGTCCTTGACCGAGAGAAGAAAGCTATCGTCTTCCAAGAACGAATCAAACAGCTCGAAGAAATGGTTGCGCCGTTCGATAGGCGTGATATCAATCAGAAGACGGGCGATATTGCAAAGAACGTTTCTGAGGACGCCCGTGCAAACCTCTATCAGCAGTACGAAGATTTGAAAGAGATTGATAAAAACATCGAGGCCCTCTTCGCTGATACCGATTTCCGACCGGTGATGTATCACTCTGGCCATAGTCGAGGGGTCTGGAACGATTTCGCGATGGAATGGTTTCGAGACAAGGGCTTTGCAAACGTCATGCTGAGTGTTCGAGCGCTCATCGAAGGCGTTGACGTACCAAGTGCGGATATCGGGATTGTCCGTGTCTCGAGTAGCAGCGTTCGACAGCGGATCCAGACCCTCGGTCGCATTCTTCGCACCGGAAAGGATGCCGCTGACACATCCGAACTCTACGTACTCTATGCTCGGGAGACCGTTGATGAGCGGATATTTGCAGAATACGATTGGGACCAGCAACTCGAGAACGCGGAAGTCAATCACTATCTCTGGGAATCCGACTCCAAATCAGTGGCTGGTGAAAAACGACTTGCAGCGCCTGATGAACTCCCTGATCCAACCCGATTCGAAGGCCCGAAGATTCCGGATCCCAAAGAACTAGAGTTCGGCGATGGGTACGAGGGGCCACGCCGTGGAAAGCGGCTCAAAGTTGACGCAGAGGGCGATTTGTATCTTCCAGGGGGGAATTCCCAGCCCCGGCGACCGATTCACGGGCCTGAAGAGGTCCTTGAGGCGGCTCGCTTCGTCTATGACAACAAAAGAGGTGGCCGCCTTACGATCAACGAAGCAAATCACATCATCACGATGCTCGAGGATGGGCCGGTCTTCTTAGGTGTTTTGGACGACGACCTCGACGTCGGGGAATCAACTGGGAACAATAGCTTGACGGAGGACGCACCCACCAGTCTTAGCGACCTATGACGATGAGTGTGCACCTGGCTTTACCACAATGTCTGCAATGATGTTCGCGGCTCCGGAGTGGGTCGAAGCTCGTGAATACCAACAGGAAGCAGTCCGTGCGTGGTTCCAAAGTGATGGAAAGGGAATGTTCAATATGGCGACGGGAACTGGGAAGACGATCACGTCGCTA
>LKMJ01004681.1_pt1 | contig 12917 bp, 16 predicted proteins | sample 643391 | NCBI WGS metagenome assembly LKMJ01 (sample SAMN04112250, study PRJNA286221) | soda lake metagenome | biome: soda lake; feature: Kulunda Steppe; material: water; isolation source: sample PL-Br10 brine of Picturesque Lake | place: Russia: Kulunda steppe | collected 2010-07
CAGCAGGTAACACCGTGTTTTTAGTCGAGGATGAAGTATGCTTGTATGATGAGTGACCGCGTAGTCGTCATCGGGTCTGGATATGCGGGTGTGACAGCAGTGCAACGGTTGGAATCAGCAGACGATGTAGATGCTTCCATTGTTTGGATTTCAGATCAGCCGTATCACTTTGTTTTACACGCCGCGCATAAACTGATCACGGATCCGGATAGGCGAGACCGTTTAACAGTATCTAACACGAAAATAGCCGATGAGTCAACACGAGTAGTGGAGGCACGAGTGACTGGAGTGGAGGCAGAGGATGAGCGTATCGTTTTGAACGACGGGAGAAAGATTGCCTATGATCATTTGATTATCGGTATTGGAAGTCGGACAGCGACGTACGGTATTCCCGGCGTTCTCGACCACGGATACGGATTGAAAGGGCGACGAGATGCAATGAAACTTGCAACAGCACTCCGTGAAGAAACACTCGGGGCAAGTTATCAAGAGCCTGCTAACGTCGTTGTTGGTGGGGCTGGATTATCAGGTATTCAACTCGCAGGTGAAGTTGCAGAGTTCCGTGATAAGTACGACAAACCAGTCAACATTCACTTAGTGGAGGCACTTGATGACGTGTTCCCGAACGCACCACAAGATCTCCAAAACAGGATCACAGACACGCTAAGAGAGAAAGGAGTCCGGATCTATACTGAAGAACAGATTGAACGCGTTGACGCGAATGAAACCCTCACCTCAAATTACGTTTTTGACCACGACGTATTCATTTGGACGGGGGGTGTGACAGGCCCAGAAGAACTCGGAAACTCACCCCTACCGACTGACGATTACAACAGATTACAAGTCAAACAGACACTGGAGACACGCTACGACAACGTATACGGTGTTGGAGACGCCGCAATTGTGGAAACACAAGAGATAGAACCCACAGCACAAGCTGCTCGACAAGCAGGAAAAGTAGCCGGTGAAAACGTCCTTCGACACATGAGGGGAGAGCAGAAAGCAGAATGGGAATACATCAATCGAGGAACACTGATCAACATCGGTGACGAGGTAATTGCACACGGAGTCCCCTACTCACCACTCCCCACTTTCTCAGGACATCCAGCCCGGGCGTTAAAACGGAGTATTACAGAATCGTGGATTGAATCATTAACTGCCCCGGTTTCATTTTTTGACCTTCTCCCCGGCCCAGTCAAAGGTGAATCTGCCCGGTCACGTCTTCCGTTCTAACCAGTTCCAACGTTTTCTCCAGTGAAGTGTATATTTAGTTTGACATCTTGCTGCGGCACCCCTTCAGTGTTGAATCGTTTTCAGTGATGGGCGATAAATAGAGGTAGAGATATGAGTGAACCGACAGCGGAGAATGTAGAGAAAGTGCTACAAAATTTGGAGACACTACTGGATCAAGCAAACGATCAATACGGAGGTCGAACTCGTTCGTCGATTGTCCCTACAAGCGTAAAGCGACTGTTCGGGAGAGGGAGTACAGCAGAGTTAATTTCGTCAGCTGAGAAGACTATCCAAAATCTTCGAGGGATTATAGACATTGATGGGGAGTACAACCGTGGGGATGAGCTTTATTTGAGTGATTCCGCTGTCCTTGCAGTCACTGAGTTGCAGGAAATCCTCTCAGATCTTGCTGCTGAATTGGACAACTCTCACGAAGCGGAGGAAATGGCTGACGCGATTGATGCTCATGCAAACCTGCTTAATAAAGTCGTGTCAGGGGCGAAAAGTGAGCCATCAGATAACCCAATGGAACGAGCGATGGACGAAATGCAGTCAACTATTGAAGCGGCTGGTCTCGATGATTTGGGTAATTCAAAGTCAAAGAAGGGTGAAGAAAAGTACGCCGATGCAGACTCAGTAACGAGTATCAATGTCACTGATGGGGACAGTCAAACAGATGAAGAAGATACAGATCCGGTCGGTGTCAGTGTTGATTCAGAATTGGAAACAATTAAAGAAGAACTTGACCTAGACGAGTAATCAACCGACATTTGACTGGGTTGTTTACTGATGAATTGCAGAATTAACTAGTTTCAAGACCTTATACACGCAATACCTGTTTCAGATGAAATCAACAAAAACACGTGTTTTAAGTGGGTACCGTGCCTACCAATGAGTGAGGTCGGTGAAATGAAGAATACAACTGGTTCGTGGCAGAACTCAAGCAAGTACCAAGCTATCCACACAGAAGTCAACTGTTGGAGGAAATAACTACTCGGGGTGGTTTCCTTCACTGATTGAGTTCGTTTCCAACTACACCAATGGGAAACCCTCGTGAAAGGGAGAACATCACTCCCTCAAGCGAAAAACTCCCTTATAAAAAGGGATTATGCTCAGACGCAATCCCCTTTCAGTCTTTTCTTCATTCAATGTCATATTTCTTTTTGCTACTTCTATAATTAATTTAATTATTGAGTTTTTCCAGAGGTAGGAAATGAAACACCACTTCTTGGAAATATAGTAAACTTACAGAAAAACTAGTTGTAGTTGAAATGGATACCCACGGGGATAGAGATAGGTATGATGACTACGATGAGGATTACGAGGCAGCAAACAACCTCACCGTTTTTGTCGCCTCAGCGGTTCTGTTTCTCGTTGGGACATATGAATCAATGGGTGGAAAAGCGACTGAATTCTTCGAAGATCCGTGGGTAAACACGTATACAGCTGCTGTTGAAGGATTGACTAATGTAGTATTATTTGGAGATCCAGCAATTGCAGTCCCACTCTGGTTAGTCATCATAATAGACTTAGTTATCATCAAAGCCCTGCTTAAAGTGTGATTTTCAGCGAGTTGAGTGACACTTCAAACACCTGTACGGGGAGAAACAATACAATACAATTTCCAACGGGTTGGTGATTGGAGTTGTCCCCCACAGGGCACTGGATTAACAACAGTGCCGCTTTGTGGGCGACAGTCCACTCCTACCACCCTCGTTGGTGGTGTGGGAACAGGCGTGTGACACGGGAGGTGGTGCAAACCTCCCACCCCACGATATGATTAATAATTATATAAAAGTTATGCTTAATTAGTAACATAACTCTCACACGAACTGCAAAGCGGATACCCAGAGACAGTTGACCTGTGAGGAAAATACATTATCGTCCTATTCGCGTAGACAATAAATCACTGCAGTTCGAACTTCCTATAACTTAATGCCCGGACAAAACATTCAGAGAAATGGTCGGCAGGAAATAAGAGGACAAACAGTAATGGGTAACCGCCAGATTACGTTGACAGATACACATTTGTTAGTATCAGATGAGCAAGGACAAGGACATACAGTGATTAATGAACCAACTCCAAATATTGATGGATTCGGATCAAAGATAAAACGGACACAAGAAAAATTGTATTATTCATTGTTTTGCTTAGGTGTTGGTATTATCTCACTTCTTCTCATACAGATCCTCAGAGTGACTGGGTTTGGTGGGTTCATAGCAGATATAAGTTCAACGTCAGGTATTCCGGGAGCAGGAGTAATCTCTGTAATATTCACTGCATTTCTTGCAGGTCTATCTCTGTTCGCTGTTGGATTGATTATGACAACTGTAGCTATGTTTATGCTCTTTGTATGGTATTTGTATCTGTGGAGAGAATCTGGACAGCCATATCTCGTCATCCATCGTGAATTGCGTTCAGATTACGAAATAAAAGCACCAAGTGAAGAGGAAGCAGTTAGTGTGAGTACAAAGTTAGATAACTGGTTTGCCTGACCACAGAAAAAGTACCGACTCACTGCTCACGACTAGAACTAGCGTATCGAAGAACAAACCAGATGGGAATGGAAGTTGCAAGTATGAGAAAAGCGAGACCAGCTATCCAGTTCACAGCATCAAGATACGCATATGCGCCTCCCATCATACCTCTCGTGGCTAGCAGGAGAACTATAAGAAAGACGAAAACAAGGATAAAGCCGACTGCACTTCTGGTATGTGAATCACCCATTTCTATTACCTGCTAGTTTGATTTCTGATTTCATAATTTTGTCTGCTTAGTGTGAAATTGCAGCAATGATTCAAACGCCGAGGATCACTCTTCGGCAGACCTTCTCCATTCTTTCCGCCGGTCTTCAGCTGTCCGTCCTGTCGCAGCGTACAGGAATTCGTTTTTTGACTGTATAGCTTCTGCAGGGTTAGCATCAGGGGGGAGTTGTTTTGGGTGTGATTCAACGAAGCGGACAGCAATTCGAGATTTTTGCCGGGGGTAGGAGACTTTTCCGGCAGCTACACGTTTCAATCCGTCAATACCGGGGTTGTCAAGAATGTGGATGGTCGTTTCTTGTCCGTCAATAGTAAATGTTGCTTGATTTGTAACTGTGCCAATGAAGTGTTCTTCAAGGAGGGATGGAATGTCATCGATACGGTCATCAATGTATTCTCCTTGTTTTAGCCGGTAGACTTTGAAACGGTCGTCATTCATCAGATTAGTATTGTGGGGGAAGTAATTTGAGCGTTTTCCAAGGTGGTAGAAGTGGTTGTTAAGGGGTTGTAGTGCGTAGTATTATTCAAGCGTGTGGGACAATTACATCAGTGAACCGGTACGGATAGAGTTTGAAGATGGTAGTGAATTTACACTGCCTGAAGTATGGGGTGATGCCTTTGAAGAACAGTTTGCAGATCGAATGGATGAAGCAAAGCAGTATGTAGCAGATTTGACTGCAGACCATTTTGAGAGGGAGACAAAACCTGATAGAGACGAGCCAGAGTTGTCTGTCTCGTGGGATGAAGATTTGTATGAGCTTCCTTCGGATGTCCTTGCAGATGAGTACGAAACACACGCGGATCTCGCGCCAGAAATCATTTATCCACATCTCAGTGAACGAATTGCACAAATTGCCACTCGTCGAATAATGTTTCAAGATGACGAAAAGAATAAACCTATGTTTTAATTCATTCGCAGGACAATCGAGGGTCTAACAGGGATTGACCCCGAGGTTGTTGACAGTTGAGTTTAACTGTACTATTCAGAATCAGAAATCTTTGAGTTCTTCAGCGAAGAACCGTGAAATGGATACTAAAACCCAGTGCATAACTATTGGGAAAAGAATTAATTGTACCGTTTGAATTGTACTTGGAATGATAAAGCCAAAAATGCCAAGGACAGACATACTTACCAAAAACAGTGCGAGTCCCTTCATTACCGCAGTGATGTATTCTTCAGCAGAAACAATTCTCCAAATAAGTACAGGGTCAAATGTATCACTAATAGTTCCGACTTGAGCGTACACAAAAAGAGGGGCATAGAAGAAGTACAGATATGCAAACACGTATAGAGTGCCGATAAAAGAGACGATTTCTTCTCCGATTAAAGAAACTATGGGTGTAAAGATAATACCAAGTGCAAGAAGAGGCCCTACCATCCAAAGAAGACTAATGAATAGCATTTTCGCGCCTTGAATAATCAATAAGTGGATTTTTTCGAAACTCGGTAGTTCCTCTGCTCCGGCAAGGATTCTGCTGTGATACCCAAAAAGCAATATAAGCCCGAAGATGAACACAAAGGGCATAACAGAGACATAATTAGGGAAATACAACGGTGAGAGGAACGTTCCCGCAATTAATAGGTAGATACAAAGTGCGGCAAGGTTGGATTTTATCCACGAATCTCCAGTAACGGAGTATTTCAACGCCTTGAAAGACATCTGGAAGTTTGTTAGTGCTGACAAAGCAAAAACGTGCCCCGGTTTTCACCAATCGTATTCATCTTCGATTGCGGTTCCAATAACGTATGCAGCAGACATATGTAACCAAAACGTGGAAGCGAACATAGTTGGAGCAATAACCGCCATAACAGTGAACTGGATGTATACATCTGTTATGAAGAAGTATAAGACGAGTTCAAGGATGAGTACAGTTGAGAAAATAATGAAAAGGATCTTACTGATTACTGTGATGTACGCTTTACTGGTTATCAGATTCAATACAGGGAATTGGAACGCTTTGCGGAACGATTTTGTTCTTCCATAGACTGCAAGGGGAACAGGAGTAAAGATGATATAAACGACACTGGCAAGAGTAAACACATAAAGAATACCACCCGTCGAAAAGAACGAAAGGACTGCATATGATGGGACAAAACCTATCGCGACATACATAGAGACAACGGATAACGCCCAAAGTCCTCTGTCTACTGTATGGCTAAGTTGAAAGATAGAGGGGAATTCAGGAGGATCTTCCCCACGTGCGGCAGCATCGAATGCATCTGCGTAGTATGCGTAAAGGACAATGATTGGGATCAATAACCCAGTGGTAAAAGAAAGAATTGAACCAATAATAACTCTCCGCTTCCCGTTTTCACCTCGTAAAGGATACAACAACGCTTGCCGTACGCTTTTCATATGTAATTTTATATCAGTGTTCTGGGAAAGACTGTTACGGTTTCCACGTGTATCATTCAATAATCGACGGAGATGACATTTCCAACACCGTGTATTCCCAGAGTTGAACCAATGCACTCCCATCGAAAATTCGTTGAAGCGACAACCCCGGAATGCGTGATGGTAAATATTGTAGATGCCCGTCGTCTTGTCAAGCGTGGGGAAACTGCTGAGTCGTATTTCCCGGAAAAGACGGAAGTAATGGTGACTACAACGGTTGATGATAGTAAACTCAGAATGATTAGTTGGGAAAAAGAGTTGGAAATAATCCGTCAATTCTCTCCAGATTACCATCTTCCAACTGATTACGCTGTCTACCGTAGACAGCACCCTGATGAACGATTGGAAAACATCAAAAAGTGCTTGGATGGAACGCTATGGATGCAAGAACAACTCGAAGGAGATATTGAAATCATTCCATTATTGAAAGGACTTGAACCAAAAGAGCGTCGTCTGTGTTACCAAGTATTTGATAAGATGGAAACTGACAAAACAGCGTTATACGTCACTCAATACTTCTCTAGTGGTGACGGGAACAATATCACTCGAGTTGAAGAAATTACTGAATCAATCGGTGAACACACATCTCTTGAAGTACTTATCATCGGATTACTCTCACCCAATTACCTGTCTCGGTTGGATCCTTGTGTCACTGCAGCTGCTGGTCAGTACCAATGGAGGACACGCGTAACACCGACAAAACAGAATAAATTAGAAATCAAAGAAACGTACGACAATCTCCGAAAAGAGGTGACAAATTCACTCGGATAGATTATGGGATACGGCACAGATGGAAACAATGTCTCGCCTGATGGAAGTGATATAGAGTCCCGTGAAGCGGATGGAGTACAAACTGAAGAACTTGATGAATTCCTCGAAGAAATAAATGAGGATGCGGATCAGACAGTAATTGAAGAAACACTGATTGAGGATGGGGAAGTTCGTGAGGACTGGGTTGAACACACCTTACAGAATCATCCTGAATGGGAAAACGCAGAACTTGAAGAATTCGACAAACAATCCCTGCGTGAAGCTATTGATTTCCTCCGCACGTACGACTTTGATTCAGAACCTGATTACGACGACCCACAGAAACAACTTATTCACCGACTCAAGAATTTTCAACGCTCAAATCAGACAAGCTACTCGGATGAAGAATTAAACAATATAGCGTTCAAAGTAGCACGCATAACGAACCGTGGTCGTCGTTTTGATGCTCAACCAGCGGATGATGAACTCCTTTCAAGGAAGCAGATTGAACTCGTTACCAACCTCGCAATCGCACACCAGCCTCTGAAAGACCGGCCACAAGCAAACAAAGATGTTCGGCAACCAGTCATCAATGCACTCGGATATAAAGGAGAAGTCAACCAGAACGTCTTGAAAGCCCTTCCTGCACAACGATTCGATCTCAGAACGGGGAAGCAATCTGATACTTACTTCAATAACAAAATCAAAGTCGGTTATGATCCAACCAGTGAGAGACATAAAGAAACAAGGGTTTCTCTTGCAACCTATGCTGAACTTGCAGAGGAGGATGAGTACGACTCAGTTATAATGGGTGTTAGGTCATTCCGCGCTGGGGATATATTCGATGAAAAAAGTAACGTGAAAAATGAATACTCAGGAAATATAGCGGCTAATGTCAGAAATGCAGCTATCGACGGAGAATCAGTTCCAGAGTTGGAACGAACAAATGCAAAAGAGGTTTCAGATGGTGTGGTACTCATCGAGGAAGATGTGGACACGTTGAGTGACAAAGTAGAGTTTAGAGAAACCGTCAATAAAGGGGATTTCAGGGGAGAACCAGATTCAGTTCTCCCATCCGAAGAAATTGCTGAACGTCTTGGTGATGTCGTCGGGAAAGAAATTGAGGTTGTCCCAACAGAGGTAGAGCAAGGTGATTACACTCACTACTACATCGCTAGTGCACTTGGAGCGATAGATGACAACCCAGAGAGTGTGGATGATATTGATGCAGAGAAAATTCAGAAACTCGACGATGATATGAGACCTCCAGATATGTTATCTGAACTCATCGAGGTCAAACGTACGACGGGGTCAGGCGTTAACTTCGGTAAACATCATCCGACAGATCCAGAACCATTCGAGGATTACGACACAGATCTTTCACCAGCAGATAATAGGTACGTCGTCGCTTTTGCAGATCAGAAAGCAATTGATGAACCAAATAAAGCAGAGATCAGTGGTATCCTCATCGTACAAGGGAGACATACAGACGAAATTGCTACCTCGATAAACAAAGAAACAGCACGACAACAACGAGTCCCACGTGATGACTTAATCAGAATTGAAGACTTTGAAGAAGGTGAATTAAATACAAAACTGTAAACCACTCAAAGGACTTTCGTGAGATTCGTATAAAGGAGAGACTCACAGTTCCCATTCGAGGTCTAACTCTTTGACATCAGCATTTTCAACACGGAATAACTCATCCATCGACAGATCAATGATATTTGATGAGTCCGGTCTCCGTATCCCCAAAATAAATCTATCTTCACCGGGATCTCCTTCTGCTGTCGCACGGAGTCGAAAGTCCAACTTCTCTTCATAGATGATACGATAATGCACGTCTAACAACGCAAGGTGTTCTTCACCACGGAGATGGAGGATTGGATTCACTCCATTTTCACAATCAACAATGAATGCCCTTCCTGACTCAGTAACAGAGTTCATCTGTACGATGGCAGCACGGGAAACATCACAGGCGTAACGCTCTATCAATTCAACCGGTGACAACTCTCGGCTAGAACGGCTCTCAGCAGCCGCCTGTACGTACACATACTCTTTCCACCGGTCAACCCTGAAGGGTTCATCATCGGGAGAGAAAACCGCCACATCACCTTGTATGCGACGCTCAAATTCTTCTGCATCATCCTCCGTGTCCAATTCAAAATTGAAGGTCAACCAAACGGTCATACTCTCACTCTTACCCATATATATTACTCAAACCAATTTAAAACTTAGGGTTTACTGGAAGCGATAAGAAAAACATATCCAAGAAAGTTGACCGAGTGACATCCTCCCCGCCGTGAACGTCGGGATTCTCTCCTCGCAGAAAGATAGCTGTTTGAACTGAACTGATTCACCACCAACCCAGTAACCAAGCGTCTGAATCCGCAAACTTACTCCACATCTTTCTAAAACTTTCAAACTCCTCCTCACTCTGAAACGTGTTTTCAACGGTTGGATCAGTCGGGTCAAGCTGTTCAAGTTTTTTAGCAACTGCATTTACATCCTCGTTCTCCATCCGATCCGTGTAGAGACTTTGGCCAGTCGTTTCAGAAATAAACGAATTGTATACCTTCCCCCTGAAAGAATATGGGCCGTGCCCACTGAACATTCCACCAACGAGATGATACTCTTCATCAAATAACACGGCTTCGGGACAACCTGCCTCGGCTACAACCCACGCCGGAACTGCTTCTTGGTCATCCTCGATTTCGTACACATCTTCAATTTTTCCATCGTTATGAGTTTCTTTTGACCACGGAATTTCTTCCCCCTGGTTCAAGACCAGACACGTCTTCTATGTCGAAGTACCAGAAATTATCGAGTCCCATATGGGTCAATTTGAATATGTACATAGTAAAATGTTTTGGTTAATTAAAAAGGATATATTTTGTTAATGTGACGAGAGTAATTAATAACATCTCTAACCCTTTATAAAGGGGGTAGTTTCATATGTTTCATATGCTCCATTCCTTTATATAACACACACCCCCGTCATTTCATATGTTTCGCGGAAAACAAGGGGTGGGGGGTCAGAGACCCAAATTTTGAACAAAGTTGAATAAAACACTCATTTCTCTTTTCGAGGAGAGAATTTGGTCGTTCACGATTGAAGGTTGTCACCTTACAATTCTGTTTACAGAAATCGAAGAGAAAGCCCACGAGCTTAGTCGTGGGAGAAGTCACACAGAATACAAGGATACTGTCCCAGGGTTTGATCCCGGGGTAATTCACTTGATCTCAATTAGTAGAGTAGAATGAACTCGTCAGTGTGTGATGCTACTTGAGATGTCGAGACGAGAACCCCGTTTGTTGGTTGTTTTCCCGTTGTTGGACGAAAGAAATCTCGTTCAGTGCCATAGAGAAGTCGGGAAGAGTTGTAGGGAAATCGTCCTAATTTATCGGTCTCTGTAGTACGTTTGTTTTGTTTGTTAAGACTAGCTAGTCTAGTTATATGTTAGGGGTGAAAATAAGATAATACAGGAAATATACACGTGCAAAAAACGCTTGCTCGAACCCCACCCCTTATTTTCGGGCTAACATATGAAATGACGGGGGGGTGTGTTATATAAAGGAATGGAGCATATGAAACATATGAAACTACCCATTTAATACTTTGGACATATGAAACACTTGAAGCGTTACCCCTAAATCGAATCGGCTATGAACTAACCAAAGTGAGTGGATGAGTCTGCAGGATTTCACACGAGATGAACAGATTTTCTATGATGAGTCTGTTCTACGTGACAGCCATACCCCGAATCAACTTCTTGAACGGGATGATGAATTGAAACAGTACCAACACGCGTTAACCCCTGTAATCAACGGGGCACCGCCAAAAAATATTTTTCTGTACGGACAGACAGGAGTTGGAAAGACTCTCTCGACGAGGATGGTATTAGAAAAATTGCAGGAAGATGCAAAGCAGTATGAGGATGTTTCAGTGGAGGTAGTCAACGTGGTGTGTAAGTCGCTTACATCTTCATATCAAGTTTCTGTTCGTATTCTTAACAAGTTACGTCCTCCGGGTTCAAAGGTGGCAAAACGTGGGCACGCTGCAGGTGATATTTACGATATGCTGTGGGAAGAGATAGAAAGTATGGAGGCAACACATATTCTGTTCGTGTTAGACGAGGTGGACAGCATTGGAAGGGATGACGATATTCTCTACCAGTTACCTCGTTGTACTGCAAACGGGAGTGTAAACGGGACAGATGTAGGTGTGATAGGTATTAGTAACGATTTTAAATTCCGTGATAATCTTTCTGCGAGAGTGAAAGACTCCTTGTGTGATGAAGAGATTCATTTCCCGCCATATGATGCTAATGAGTTACAGACAATTCTGACAAACCGTGGAAAGAAAGCGTTCGTTGAAGGGGCTTTGTGTGAAGACGTTGTTCGCCTTTGTGCTGCCCACGCTGCACGTGAGTCGGGTTCAGCACGCCTTGGCTTACGCATTCTATACAAGGCGGGAGATCTGGCCCGTGAACGGGGAGACAACTCTGTAGAGGAGCATCACGTAAGAGATGCAGTGGAGACAGTCAAGCAAAGTCGTATTCGAGATGAGTTAGAAAGTTTACCTACACATTCACATCTTGCCCTGTGCTCGTTGTTGGATTACGCTGAACGGAATGAAACCCCGGTGAAACGCAAACATATCTACAACACATACAGGAAGTATGCACAGATGCTTGACCTTGACGTGAAGACAAATCGAACAATCCACGACCGTCTTTCTGATCTTTCGCTGAAAGGATTTGTCACTGCTCGTGAGCGAAATGAAGGAATTAAAGGTGGGAATTACTATGAATATGACTTGAACATTGACACTGGGCTTGTAAGAGATGTACTGCAAAGTGATGACCGTGTAGGGATCCTTATTAATTGAGGGCTGCTCAAACCGTTGAGTCGGGACATATTCATACTGTCAGGGACTTATTTTTTGTTGAGCCATCGATGATTCGCAATCCAAGAATGCATATGATTTCTCCAGACGGAGAGACAGTGTTTAGACAGTCGTGTAATGACGGGAATATTATTCCAAAAGAAGGTGAGATGGTCATTCCACCAAAATCAGAGGAACAATTCCGCGTTTCCAGTGTTGAACACGTTTTTAGTGCGGCTACTGATGTTGATGATGAAGACGTGTTTGACCACGACATTTACGTGGAAATGGAGGATCCGAGTACCAGTCCGTCAGAGTAGTATACCTGAGTTACTCCACTGAGTCTCAATCACGTCTTTTTTGAGTGGGTGATTTTGTGTGACAGTTGCTTAACAGCATATGACCTTTTAGCTTCCTTCCCATAGGAACATATGTGATCTCGGAAGTAGTCAAGACATTGAATGAATACTACGGTTCAGAAACAGCAAAAGCAACATACAACACGGTTGAAAATGGTGTATATCGAGTCAATCTACCTAATGGAGAACCCGGTGTGAATATGTCTCGTTTCCTTCGAGAACGATTTGCCAGCGGGACTGAGTTCACGGAGTATGAAAAAGAAGATGCAACGACGTGGATTGTAGAGTCTCAATCGTACTAATGTGGTTGAAAGAAGCATTCGTCGAAGTTGAAAGAGAGTCATCTTCTCTTCGAGTAGACATCTGGCTGGATAATTCACACGTTGACAATTCGAAGATTCGTTCTCGAGTACGTTCCCGGGATAATTGTGATGTAAGATCTGTTCTTCAAGGTACTAAGGTGAAAGCAACTGGCCATTTTGTCTGGCCAGCTGGTGGTGTTGTTCCAATACTCAATCTTGAAGATGG
>LKMJ01004682.1_pt1 | contig 12916 bp, 14 predicted proteins | sample 643391 | NCBI WGS metagenome assembly LKMJ01 (sample SAMN04112250, study PRJNA286221) | soda lake metagenome | biome: soda lake; feature: Kulunda Steppe; material: water; isolation source: sample PL-Br10 brine of Picturesque Lake | place: Russia: Kulunda steppe | collected 2010-07
AGATGGAGAAGATTCTGTCTCAGGATATATTGTAATCAAGAATCAGGAAGAGGACTTGTTCGGGTTCGATCAGTTTGGTGAAGACGGAGAGTTCAACATAACAGGAGTGGATGAAGCAGAAGAGTACAAAATTTTCATCAGGACTGAAAGAAGAGATCTAGGTAATTTAGTTGATGAAGATGTAAGATTTGGTTCTGAAGGGGAAACCTTTACAGCCCCACCTAATGTAGGACAGAAGATCGACGTCTCTGTGATAGACGGTCAGGGAATTCCTGTGGATGGAGCACATGTTATCAGCTCGACGGACAGAGATGTGACTGAAGAAGGAGACGTAGTTCTAGACAGGCATAATGTAGGAAAAGTGGATGTAGAGGTCAGGAAAGACGAGTTCAGCTCAGAGATCAAAGAAGTAAACGTAGAGGATCCTGACAGGCTGGGAGTCGATGATCTAAAAGAGGTCGAAGTTACTGTCGAAAGACCTGACCAGAGCCTTGTAGCAGATATACAGGTGAAAGATACTGATGGAGAGCCTCTAGACAGTACTATGTCTGTAATGAAAGGAAATGATAACAACCAGAGAGGGAACGACCTGACAGATTCAGAAGGAGAAGCTGAGATAGGTAACCTGGTAGAAGGGGACTATGAATTTGTGTTAGCTGTCGGAGAAGATGAAACTGTTTCCGAAAGTATAGGAGAGATTGATGCGGGCGAAACCTATGAAGAAATTGATTTAGGAGAATACGAAGCAGAGATCGAGGTGACTATAGAATGAGAAAGTTATTTCTGGCTGTTCTGGTGTCTTTTATCTTTATGGTAGGAGTGTCTGCCGAAGGTCCAGATGCGGTTATACAGCCAGAAAATCCTGATGTAATCATACTAGACGAAGACAACGACTACGAATTTGAGAGGACATACGATGCATCGGAGTCAGAAGGAGAAGATCTTTCATACGAATGGAATATCAACGGCGAGACCGATACAGGAGAATTCTTGAGTTACAACTTTGACAGGGATAGACCTGAGACCGTGGATATCAAGCTTACCGTGATAGAAGACGGAGGAGACCAAGACTTTACCGAGGTTACCCAGAAGCTTAGGGATGTTCCCGAGGTCGAAATAAACGATACCGATAGGACTGTCTCACCAGACACAGAACTAAGTTTTGAGGTCGAAAATTTGAGGAACGAATACGATGGAGGACTTGAGTTTGACTGGGAAGTTGATGGTTCGACAGTAGCCGAAGACCAGTCGGAGTATAGCCGTGAGTTCAGCGATACGAAAGACTTAACCGTTGTCGCTAGAGACGAAGCTGGGCTGGAGGGAACAGACACAGTAACTGTTACAGTTGAAGAGGCTGATTATCAGGTTGAGGAACTGGATGTAGACGATGAAATAGACACGGGAGAAACTCTAGAAGCTGATGTAACCTTGAACAATGATGGGGGTGCGGAGGAGAAAGAACTGATACTTGAGATAAACGAAGATGAGGAAGACTCCGAAGACATAGATTTCTCGGGCGAAGAATCGTTTACCTTAGAGTGGAATACCGACGAGGACGATGAAGGAGATACTGTAAAGGTGGATATAGTAATTGACGAAGATATACTTGACAGCGCTGAAGTCGACATTGTAGAATCAGAAGAAGACGAAGATGAAGAAGAGGAGAACGGTGAAGATGCGCCAGATGGAGGTCCTGAAGGCGACGATGATGAGGATGATGAAAACGGAGATGATTCTGACAGTGATGAAGAGGATTCAGGTCCGGATATTCAGGTTACCGAGGTTATAGTTTCTCCTCCGGAGGTAGATATCGGTGAAGAAGTATCTATAGATGTAACAGTTGAGAATGAGGGAGATGAGACCGGTGATTACACTGTTGAGCTTGAGGTAGCCGGTGAGACTATAGAGGAAGAGGTCACTGATCTTTCCTCTGGAGGCTCTGCTGAGGTTCAGTTCACCAAGGAGTTTGTCGAGGCAGGGGACTTCGACTTTGATATCGGGGGTACGTCTGCATCGGTGACTGTAAACGATCCTACCGCTGATGACTCTGATGAGGGCGACACCAATGTAACTGATACTGATGATAGAGGTGATGAGTCTAGAGATATTCCTTACCTTTTAATCTCATTTCTGATAGTAATAATCGGCTCTATTATCGCTGTAGGAGCTTATCTTGCCACACATGATGAGAAGAGAAACAAGATAGCGGATGAGATCGCCCAGGTCAAGGAAAACTTTTCTTCTGAAGAGCAGGATGAAGAGGAAGAGTTTGAATGGGGAAGCTATGATTAATTAGGAAGCCAGTTTTTCAGATAGCAGTGAGACACAGAAGAATCCTACCATGGTCATAACTATCACTCCGCTTGGAGGAAGATCCATTTTGTAAGCCGTTGTTATCCCGACAACCATTGAAAGCACGCTTATCCCTACTGAGTATCCTAATGCTTCTTTAAATGATTCTGAAAACTGTAGAGCTGTAAGAGGAGGCACCACTATCAATGCTGTAACCAGTAGAACACCTACTGCTCTTATCGATACCACTACCGCTAAGGCCACTAATACTATGAATATGTAATGAGCAATCCTGTTTCTCTTACCTTCTAGCTTTCCGAGCTCTTGGTTAAAGCTTGAGAGCACAAGCTGGTCGTAGAAGTAGTAGACTGAAAGTATCGTGACTGAGAAGACTCCGAATATCACCCTTAGATCAAAGCCGGTGACTGTGAGTATGCTTCCGAAAAGGTATGAGAAGAGATCTACGGTAAAACCTCCTGTATACCCTATCATAACTACGGCGGTACCCATTCCGGCCGACAGGATCAGCGCTATGGCGGAGTCGCCGTATGCCTTAGCACGTTCCATCAGTTCATGTATCGCTATGGAGCCTCCGGTCGCCACTATAAGAGCTGTGACAAGAGGGTTTGTTCCTGTCAAAAGTCCGGCTGCTACCCCGGCAAATGATGCATGTGCTAATCCGTCTCCTATTAGGGAAAGCTTTCTCAGCACGAGGAAAAGCCCTAGAACCGATGTTATAACTGATATCATTATGCCTGCGAGGTAGGCGTTCTGCATGAATCCTAACTGTAGTATATCTATCATTTTATCACGAATGGTGGATGTGTTTGAAAGCTTTGAACTCGTCGCCGTAAGCGGTCTCCATCAGATCAGGTAACTCGTCCGTGCTTCCGATACAGCACAGCTCTTGGTTTATCAACGCGACTTTGTCGGTTTTATCGGATACAACCCCTATATCATGTGATACAAACAGCACTGTAAGGTTTTCTTCCTTGTTCAGTCTATCGATCAGGTTGTAGAACTTTTCCTGCGCCTGGACATCTACTCCGACGGAAGGCTCGTCAAGGATAAGGATATCAGGATCCTTCATAAGGGCGAATGCTGCCATCACCCTTTGTTGCTGTCCTCCCGACAGCTCCACAAACTTCCTGTCTAGAAGCTCCTCTATCTCAAGCTCTTTTAGAAGCTCTAGGTTCTCCGGGTTCTTTCCTCCTATCTTAAGAATTTCTTCTACAGTGGCGGGAAAATGCGGGTCTCTTTCGTACTTCTGTGGAACGTAGCCTACAACGTCTTGGTATCCTTTCCTCTTTCCGTCTACTTTGATGTCTCCGGAGTCAGGCTGTTCCAGACCTAGTATCAGCTTCATTAAGGTGGTTTTACCGGAGCCGTTAGGCCCCACGATCCCTAGGAACTCTCCTCTCTCCACGTCCAGATTTATCTCTGAGAGCACTTCTTCATCAGAGTAGGAGAAGTTTAGCTCCGAAATCTCTATTACTGACATTGTAAAGCTATCTCAAGGTTCTCAAGGTTTTCGTACATCAGCTCTACATAATTTTTATCGTCTGTAGTTCCTTCTATTGAATGAAGTACGAGCACCTCTGCCTCTATACCTTCTGCGATCGCATCGGCGACTGAGGAGTCAGTCATGGAGTCATAGAACACATGTTGGAGATCGTTTTCCTCTGCCTGACTCTGTAGCCTTTCTAGCTCCTGTGCTGTGGGCTCTGTCAGATGTGACATTCCTGTGATAGGTACCTGTTCAAAGCCGTAGTCCTGTCCCAGGTAGCTGAAAGCAGAGTGGGTGATAAGAATCTTATCTCTTCCACAGTCTGAAAGTCTTTCTGAGAACGCTTGATCTAATTCTTCAAGCTCTGAGACAAACCTATCCTCGTTCTCTGTATAGCTTTCCTGGTTCTCTGGATCTACTTCTCTGAGCGCTTCCGCTATATCTTCTGTGATTATCTCAGCGTTCTTCGGGGAAAGCCAGTAATGTGGATCGTAGTTACCGTGGTCGTGATCATGTTCATCGTGGTGCTCATCGTGATGTTCGTCATGGCTTTCTTCATGATGTTCTTCCTCGTGTCCTTCAGAGTGTTCTCCGTGTTCTTCTTCCTCGTGGTGATCTTCTTCGTGCTCCTCGCCGTGTGCTTCTTCCTCATGATGTTCTTCTCCGTGGCTGTCATCAATCTCTATCAGATCTATCCTCTGAGAGGCGTCCACTACTTCTACATCGGAGTCGATTGACTCTACAACTTCGTCCTCCCAGGCTTCAAACTCTGCTCCTGTAACTATAAAGATATCGGCGTTGTTCAGACGTTCGACGTCCTGGGGGGACAGCTCAAAGCTGTGAGGGTCGGTTCCTGGAGGTACTAGAGAACTGACTTCTGCGTTCTCTCCTGCTACCTCTCCTGCTATATCGTAGAACGGGTAGAATGTAGCGACAACATCTACCTGATCATCTGATGTTTCAAAATTATCATAACTTAAGGCAAAAGCTCCTATAACAACGAAAACTCCTACAACTAACATAATCTGTTTTTGTCCTATGTCTATGTTCATAATATCTAACACCTTATTTAATAAATTATATAAACAATAATATTTGATTTATAATATTTTAATAATATTTGTTAAGATATGCCTGTCGTAAGCATTTCACTTGACGAAAAGCTGTTGGAAAAGCTTGAAAACCTAGAGCAAGAGTACGGTTTTTCCGGAAGAAGCGATGTTATCAGAACAGCTATAAGAGATTTTATAGCTGAGAAAGACTCTCTGGAGGATATGGAGGGTGAGAAGACAGCCGTAATCAATGTTAAACATACGGATGACGCAGGCTTAGATATACATGACTTTCAAGGTCTTATACGTTCCCAGCTACACGACCACGATCAACAGGGTAACTGTATGCAGGTTTTCATAGTTGAAGGAGATGTAGGGAAGATCCAGGAGCTTAAGAACTCGCTGGAGTCTGAGAAAGAGGTAATAAGGGTAGATACATCATTTGCTTAAGATTCGAAATTTCAATCAAAGATGTAAATGAATTTAAGTTGTAGAAACAGTTCTTATTTATGAAACTAGCACATACAATGTTGAGGACAGGATCTCCTGAGAAGATGATTGAGTTTTACGAGGAAGCGTTCGGCTTTGAACTGAGGAGGAAGTCGGAAAAGGACAGCTTTACGTTATACTTTCTAGGTCATCCTGAACAGACCGCTGAGATAGAGCTGACATACAACCACGGAGAAGACGACCGTTATGAGAAAGGAGAAGGATTCGGACATATAGCTATCCATACAGATGAAGGCCAGTCTCTCCAAGAAGCTTATGAAAAGGCGGTTGAGGCCGGTGGCGAAGATTACCGACCTCCGGAAGAATGTCCGGGACATTACGCGTTTGTGAAAGATCCTGAAGGGTATGAGGTAGAGATACTCTCCAGATCTGCCTAACTCATCTTTTTCTTCTATTACTCTATAAAGTTTAGCTAGCCTGTACTTATCAAACAATTACATATGTTTTCTAATATAATCATATTAATCTATTATTTCTTTCCTATAAGTTGTTTTTAACAAATATAAACAGTTAAAATAGCTTTATTAATAATCTAAAGATAATTAAACCCTGTGGCTTCTAATGGCCGCATTTTCCCGATACTCAGTTCGGAAAAACAGTCACGGGGACGATGATCCCCAAGGGTTCCCTGTTAACTCCTAAAAAAACAGGATTCGATTAAAAAGGAGGTGAACTATTATGAACAGAGAAATTTTGATCTCTTTGCTAGCTATTGGCCTTGTTGCATCAGTTACCGGAGTCAGTACAGTTGCTGCAGGCAACGATTACTGGAACGGTGACGATAAGGAAGACCAAGTCCAAGAGGATCAGCAGAAGATGGCTGAACTGAAGGAGAAGGTCGACAAGAAAGATGAGAAGCTCAGCGAACGGTCTGAGAAAGTAGAGAAGTATAAAAACAAGTACAGTGACAAAGAAAGCGACCTGGAAAAGATCAAGACAGACAAGTCTGACCTAGAGAAGGAAATGAAGTCTCACAAACAGGCTTCAGACTACAAGAAAGACGAACTTGACAGGTTAGAAGATCTTTACACAGAGAAAAAGAAAGAAGCTGACTCTTTTAAGCAGAAGTACATGACGCAGAAAGAAAAGACAGAAATGTACAAGCAAGAAGCTGAATCATCTCTAGATCACCTACAGTCAGGTGAGGTAGAGTACAGCATCGATTACAGAGAGAGTCACAAAGACCACAAGCAGCAGTCAGACTCATCAACAGACAAGCAGCAGAAAGATGATTCCTACAGTGAGAAAAACAACACTAAGGATGATTCCAAAGCTGACTACAAACAAGACTCTACAGAGAGAGAAGTAGATGAGAAGCAGAAAGAAGGAAGCAGTTATGAGAAAGGAGATGAGAAATACCATTCAGAGTCAGATGAGTCCAAGAAGAGTCACAGTGAGTCAGAGTCAGACAAGAAAGGAGAAGAGAAAAAGTACAACTCAGACAAAGAAGAGAAGCAGTACGAAAGTTCTGAGCACAAAGAAGAAAAAGAAGAGCATGAAGTAGAAGAAGAGGAAGAAGAGGAAGAAGAGGAAGAAGACGACAAGAAATCAACTAAGTAAGCTCTTTACACGCCTTTCCCTGGGTAAAACCGGGGAAGGTCTTTAACTTATAATTTGAGGACTAAAAATGAAATCTACAATCTCTGAACATTGGGAGAAGGCTGCGTGGGCTACAATTGTTTTACTTGCTCTCCCTTACGTAGTCTTGACTGTTCCTCAGCTCTTAGGCCAGGAAGCTCATGTGGTTAACTCAGGATCGATGGAGCCTAATATGCCGGAAGGGTCCCTTCTATTCACCCAAGACCCCCAAATCCAGAGCCTTTCGGAAGGAGATGTGATTGTTTTCAGGTCGGACCATCCGAACATAACTGAGGAACTAGTCACACACAGGATAATATCTGTGGATGAGGGAGAGTTCACAAGGGAGTTTCAGACGCAGGGAGACGCTAACCCTGACCCTGACCCTGGTATGAGATCGGCGGAGAGCATTACAGGACTGAGAACACTTCATATACCGCATCTAGGAAATATAATAAGGTTCACTCAGAGCTTCCCTCTCTATATATTCCTTATAAGCATCCCTGCGATACTTCTAGTACGGAAAGATATCAAGAGACTTGTGGAAAACATGGGTGGACAAGAGGACTTTATGAGGGATGAGTATGTCGAAGAAGACGATAATGAAGAAGATGAGGGAACAGAGTTCAACGGTGTAAGACTAAGTTAACGAAAGATAATATACATTATTTTGTATTTTAACTTTCAAAATTTTATTTAATAGGCTAAAAGCCTTATTAATATCTTATGAAAGATAAATACTATTTTAATGGTTTCCTAAATGCTAAAACAAGCTTTAAAATTTCAGCTGTACTATTTGTCTTACTAGGATTATCTATGGGTGCGGCAGCTTTTCAGCCCGAACTATCTGATAAAACCGGTTCAGATATAGAACTACCTGAAGAAAAAGATATACAACCTCCTGAGCAAGACTCTGAGGGTGTACAACATGGTTACAGCGGTAATATTGACGATCTGGATGTTGATTTCTATGTTGATATAGCTGATCAGCACCGAGATAACCGTACTTCTGAAGAGAGCACTGCAGATAATGAATCAACGTCCTCTGAAGGCTCGGACAGTAACGTTGGGTCTTCAGGAAGTAGTTCCGGATCTTCCTCTTCCGGCTCTAGACATACATATGAAAACTCTGAGACAGAGGCAGAACAGTTCGGATTTTCAGCACAGCTGGACAGGTCCCAAAACAACGCTACTGTTACTGTAAACGTCACTGAGCCCGTCAATCTTACGTTTATGAGGGATGGTGATGAAATGGCCCAAGAACGCATAGATGGAGAGTATAGCTATCCGTTCGAGCTAGGTAATGAAACGGAAGAAATTTCAGTGGTATCGAATGAAACGGAGTTGGCAAGCTTTACAGTCGAGCCTTTATCTGAAGAACCACGGCCACAGAATGATACAACTGATAGTATGCCGGAAGGAAACTTCTCTCTATCCGAAAATCAGACGGAGCCAGGTAATAGGGCCACTGGAGAGTTTAGTTCAGGATTTCCGGATTTCATCTCCGAGACTTTTGAAAGACTTAACAACAGGATGGATAAACTACTTGGTAAATTTGAAACTGGATTTGAAGGAATCTAACTCGGATAAAGCTACATTATATCACATACATCGTTTAAAATACGTTTAGCTGGAATAAAAGGTTTTTATACTGAACGAGAATCTTGATACAAGGTGATACAAAAATGGTATTTGAATACGCAAAGAAGTTCGCAGGAGGCGTCAAAGAGAAGGCAAGGGATGTAAAACATAGGTTAGGTTATGGAGAGAAGGATGACATAACTGAGATAAACGATAGGACGGAAAATATCTCTAAATACGAGAGTAAAATCAACAACGATCTGTCCGAGATCAATAGGAGGTTTGAGTCTAAGAGGAAGAGAGCAGAACAGAGACTCTCTGAGGTCGACAAACATCCGGCTTTGAACCAGTACGGAATACAAGACAATACCGTTAAGTTGGGAGGCGGCAACTCTTTCTATGAAAGACTGTTTAACGACGGTGCTGAAACCATTCAGTTAGAGTCAAAGACACTTTTAGATTACGTCGATGAGCTCAACCATGAGATAGAGATCAGGGAAAACGAGATGGACCGCTGTATCAACTCATTAGAACAGGTAGAAGGCTATACTATCGGCGAAGTCGCGGGTATAGAATCCGATCTTGATGAGTATACTGAAAACACCTTAAAATCTGTGAGAGCAGACAGCATATTTGCTGAGAGAGGTGAAAAGTTAAACGATGAGATAGATGCCTTACAGCAAGAGCTGGTCTCCACTGTAGACAAATATACTGAAAAACTTTATAATGAGGCAGTAGACATGGCAGACGACCTTGGTGGTATGAATAGGTCAGAAGAAGGAGAGTTTGATATACTAAGATCATTGGCCGACTCCAGGTCATCTGTTATGGATAGAAGCAGAGGATCGGGGTCATTAGGAAGTTCAAAAGTTCTGGATGAAAGCAAGAGAGCTCTAGAAGCACAGTCAGGACTTGTTAATGAGTATATGAATGAGTTGGAGTCCTACCAGGATGATATAGAGACACTATACAGAAAAGCTGCAGGATCGGTCGACAACCATCAGCTAAAACCGGTTGAAGAACGGCTAGATGCAATTGATAAAGGTCTAGACGGCCTCTCGGAGGTGGTGGATGGCGAAGAACATCCCACTGTAGATGATGCCCTTGAGAACACGGTTAGAAGAGGGCTTGGCGGTAGCAGGAAGAACTCCTACAGAGAACCTAGAGCCAGAGCGGGTGGTATTTAGATGAGTGACTCTCCCCGCCCCGAAGACTTCACCGGAGGCGGTTCTGATGATGGTGAAATCTTCACCACACGTAGAAAGCTTCTTGCAGGCGCTTTAGGAGGGTCTGTTGCAGGAGGTTATGGCCTATCCAGGTTGTACGATTCAAGAACTGATGAAGATCTGGAATGTCCTAGCTACGGAGTCAGGGATGATATTGCCCGTGAAAACAACTTGATGGAGTTAATAGAAAACATTGAACCGGACGATGAAGGCTATCACACGGTCTCCTATGATGAAGAGAATGATAACTGGTATATCCAGAGAAGTTTTATAGATACGAACCTTCAGTTTGAGAGAGATGATATCGATGTAGATGACACGGCTATGGAGAGAATACTTGAAAGAGCGGAAGGCGGGGAGTACGAATGGGGGGAAGAAATCCTTGAAAGATGTTGACAGAGGTATAAAAGATGGGTAAATCTCCTGATCCGACGGATTTCACAGGTAAGAAAGAAGATGACCAAAAGATAGGACGGCGAGATTTGCTTAAAACAGCTGCTTTTACAGGTCTAGGATCCTCTATAGTAGGTTCGGCTCTTTACGGGTATAATAACGAATCTGAACAAGAGTCTGAAGATCCTGAATCTGTTCTTCCTCAATCTGAATCTAGTTCTATAGAAGAAGATACGGTTGATCACGATTTAGAATCTGTATTTGAAGATCTGAACAATATCTACAATAACTCTGATGCTGTAATAGGTATAAGGGAGAACGGAGATTTTGTATCCTGGAACAGCGTAGATGGTAGCTTGGATGAGCAGGATCCTGTATCCCTTTTCGACTCGGAACGGTTCGGTGATTACGAGGAACATCCGATCGAACAGTTCTATCCTTTGATACACCAAGGACAAGAAGAACAGATTGATGGAGATATATACCGCCGTCTCTATGGAGAGGTAGAGACTAACAGACAGTATAAAGAGGTTACTCTACATGAGCTAAAGGATGGGCTTACAGAGTTTGGCTCCGAGAAACTATTTTCAGACTACTTCTTCAATGACAGTTATGAAGGAGATCCCCAGCTCAGAGAGGAGTGGAGACAGATTTTCCAGGACGGAATAGAGGCTGTAGAACATTACCAGGATAAATTTGTCTAAAAGCTTTTAGAATCCAAAAATTACTGTTACAAGCCCTGTAGCCACTAGCACAAGAGCGGTGTGAAAAATCAAGGTCCCGGCAAAGGAACATACAGCGAAAACCTTTGTATCCATGTTGTGAAGAGCTGCCGGGATTGTTAGAAAACCTCTGACTCCCGGGATCATGTTGGAGGCAATAACTGCGTATCCGCCGTATCTTTCAAACTTATCTTCCGCCATCTCCCATTTTCTATCGGATATCTTCTGTAGCCAACCTAGCTCCTCCAAGGCGCCTTCTCCTCTGGATTTTACAGCTTTAAATAATATTATCTGGCCTATAGTAGAGCTTACAGATGTTATACCAAGTATTAATATAAAGTCCCGAGATGCAGATGCCAGAATCACTATTATAGCCGGCAGTATAAAGTCTGTAGGTATCATCTTGCCGATAAGTGCTCCTTCTAATGCAAATATCAATGCCAACATAGGAAGCCCAAATCCAAGGATCAGCTCTATAAAGAAAGACTCCATACAGCTACCACGCCAGTGAAGTTTTGAGAGCTGTTTTAAACCTTTTTAGGTTTCTCTCCATTATCAAAGAGTCTTCAAGAGCTGTAAAAACTGATAGTATCAAAGCCAATCTGCTTAGTTTCTTATCTGACTTTTTATAACCGTCTAAGAACGGTTTAAACTTCCCGGTCTGTCTAACGCTGGAGAACAGTGTGAGCTGGTCGAAAAGCCTAACAACTTTGTTCGCATTGATTACCGAGTACTCATGGTCGATGAAATGTATTTCTCCTTCGCTTACACTCACATTTGATACTTTGAAGTCCTTGATAACTGATCCTTTCCTGTGGAGCTTAGAGCTGAAATCCCCTAACATTTTTCCTAAATCTTCGGCTTCCGATTCTGTACAGTTGGTAAGAAAGTTGAAACCGTCCTCACCTTCGACCTTCTCGAACTCCATGAAATCTTCTCCTTCGGTCACTACCTCAGGAGCGCTGTAACCTATCTCTCTTATCACTTCTTTCATCTTCCTCTCATTCCTCATCCTGATATCTCTTGTTACATAGTAGGGGAGCCCTTCAAAGACCGTAGTGATGGAGTTCAGGATGCTTGACCCGGGGTATTTCGGAAAGATCTTTACCACGGTGCCCCGATCAGTGAAGTAAACTTCATTGGTTACACCTTCATCCGCTGGCTCAGCATTTTCTAAAATCTGTTCCAGATCTTCCATAACCTGTAAATAGGAGTCCGGATTAAAAAGTGAAATGTTTAGACCTCAATCTCATTGTTAAGGTGGGGGTGAAGGCTAGAGACATCTTACAAACCACATATCTTCAACCTGTTAATATTTCTATCTGGTCAAATAAACTCACATACTGTTCTTACTCGAAATCAGAGACTGTCTGCAACTGCGGAAAATCTTACAAGCACTCAGCTCACGGCCAGCTTCTCTAACTCCATTCCTGTCACATCCTAGAAACCTCATTATGTTGGAAATCGGATGGCAGGATCTGTCTCAAACCTTGGTTTATACTCACACAAACTATTGTTAATAGATAACGAACATTCAAATGTTTTTAATAAGTATTGTTATAACTATTTAGTTAATTATTAGAAAATGGGTGTTTATCTCAAACGAACAACCTACGGTATGCCGTGAGTTTAAATTCGAGAAGGCCTCGTTAAGCACATTATCTGGGCTGAATGTCGGTTTAGAAGTTATAGTCTAGGTCTGCCAGAGATTTAATTGACGGATCAGGCTGATTTTAAGCTTGGAAACATTACTGATAAAATTATACGGGCAAAAATCGTTTCTATGAGCTTTGATATCTCTGAAAAAGAATGGAGGGCTTCGGCAAAACAGCTGGATTATGTAAAACATTATGCTCCGGAATATATAGGTAAGAACTATGACTGGGAGGTATACCAGCAAATATTAATAGCTAGTCTAAAGGAGTCAACTAAGGTACAGATATTTGCTAGGCCATTCAAATCCTTATATGAGCTGGAAGAAAAGTATGAAACTATTGACGATATAGTTCAAGAGTTTGAATCCGACGATAGATCTAATAATAGGCTTGTTATAAG
>LKMJ01004684.1_pt1 | contig 12909 bp, 10 predicted proteins | sample 643391 | NCBI WGS metagenome assembly LKMJ01 (sample SAMN04112250, study PRJNA286221) | soda lake metagenome | biome: soda lake; feature: Kulunda Steppe; material: water; isolation source: sample PL-Br10 brine of Picturesque Lake | place: Russia: Kulunda steppe | collected 2010-07
ATCAAAAATGCGTACGTTTGATGATTATCGATGGAATCGGCAAGTATGATGTGCTGATCGTCTGGAGTGACCTCTGGGAGAATCGGGTCAATCGGTTCGAGCTCGTACACGTCAGGCTCGGTCTCTTCAACAAGCGTGTCGCTATCAGCGTATGATGGGCCGCTCCATACGTGAACGGGGACGGTATCTGGAGTATCGTGTTCGGTCATGTGAATCACGCACTGGAATCGCCAGTGCACAGTTTCGTATGTACGTCTTTGCACCGCACGTAGGAAATAACTCGGGAAGTGGATTTGGTGTTAAATAAGCCCGTTTGTGTCACTTGGTTTCTCAACGGTGAGCGGTGCTGTAAGGTCAACTTCACCACGAGAAATAATCGTTTGCGAGTCAACGTTCACCTGATGTAACAACACGGGTGTATCGTTCTCTTTCGCGGTCGTGATCTCTTCAATCACGCCATCGGTAACGTGGAGACCGTCGATCATCCAGCCTTCGAATCCATGTTCAGTATCAATGCCGAATACCCAGACCTCATCAGCAGCATCGATGTACTGCTTGTTCATCCGGCGGATGTCTTCCCGATCGACCGTATCGAGGAGCCAGAACGGTCCAGCGTACGGCGTTAACGGTGCGTACCCTTGAGAAATAACGAATCGAAGGATGTAATCATGGGCGAAATGCAGGTACTTCGGAATCGCGGTATAAACAAGTGTGTTACTCATAGGCAATCACTGTACAGTGTACTGTTACTCTCGACACGGTTTGAACGTTTGGAGAGTCCGTGCACTATTCGGCAAAGGCTGAATCGGTAGCAACGACGGTGTTCCTGCAAATGAGACGGCGTGGACGTTAGGGAGAGATATTCTGCGTGAACCGGTTGTAATCCTGTGGGGACATGAGACGCTTGAAGCGTTCAGGGGCGTTCGGGCCAGACGGGTCGTAATTATCTTTCGAGTACAGAATCAACGCAGCGAGTTCATGCTTACACAGCGTTGAAACGGGGTTCTCATGCTTTGCTGGCCCGACGCAGACCGTTGTGCCACACCAGGGAACGAAGGGGTAGATACTCCCGGAGTCTGAAGAAATACACACGGTCAGCGTGATCGGTGTATCGTATCCGAACTTCGAAATATCCATCCCTGACAGGTACTGACGAGTGATCTCATTACGCTCTAACAATGCATCCCGGCCAGTGACTTCTGCATCTGCCTCATCAATCACGCGAACGGTTCGGAATTCAACACCATCCCGAAGCATCGACGACGCACGATTCACCTTATTCCGAAGGGTGCTGAGAATATCATTCTCATACCAGTGTACACGTCGTTCATACACACGCTTTTCCTCATTCAACGCTTCTTGGCGTTTATCAGCGAGGTTGTGAAGTTCATTCGAAAGCCACGGATCATCAGAGGCATCAATCCGATCGCGGTTCACAACGAAATCAGAGAAGACGTGTTCTTCTTCGTATTCACGTTGGAACTGAATGGCTTTCTCAGCGAGTTCAAGGCCGCTGTGCTGACCGCCGAGTGCGAATGCAACTCGAAGGAGTTGTTCAACACTACTGACGGTATTCGGGGAATTTTGCCCGGTGACTGCATCGTCAGAGAATTCATCTGACGAGGGGTGGTACGCTCCGGCTGGCAGGTCGATACTGGACATGGTTTCTGAAAGTGTGGACTGTGATTTCGACATCGTGACTATGGTAGGTGCATAGAGGTATGCTCTACGCACCGAGTTGGTTGTTGTGTACTGTGTGTAGTACTGTACTGCGCTCACCGCATGTGTTAGCGCAGACGCGGCTGTACCCTATACGGTGTGTTGTGAAACCCGGGATTCTGCCGTGATTACGTGCCGTGAGGGTTATGGCCAGAGGCCACGAAGATCTTTGGCTTCACTGACGCGAGAAAGCGCAGTGACATACGCGGCTTCACGCCATGGAATCTGTTTTTCTTCGGCGACTGTGACGAGTTCATCCCATGCAGCAACGATCTCACTTTCAAGTTCATCAGCGACGGTCTGTTCAGACCACTTCCGCCGATTAATATCTTGCAACCACTCGAAGTAACTGACGGTCACACCGCCAGCGTTCGCTAGAATATCTGGAATGACCGGAATCTCACGTTCAACGAAAATCGAGTCAGCTGCAGGCGTTGTCGGGCCGTTCGCCCCTTCAACAATCATGTTAGCAGCGACATCGTCTGCGTTCGCTTCCGTGAGAACGTTCCCAAGTGCAGCGGGAATCAGCACATCAACATCGAGTGTTAGTAACTCGTCGTTCTCAATGATCGAAATGTTATCACCGGTGAACGTGGTCACGGCTTCTGGCTCCTCGTCATGCGAAGGAATGTCGGTAACGGGTAACCCGTCAGGGTTGTACACTGCACCGTTCACGTCACTTACAGCAACGATGTGTGCACCCCAACTATCTAATTTCCGAGCGGCGTTCGCACCGACACTTCCGTACCCTTGCACAGCAACGGTAACACTGTCAAGCGGAATATCATAGTATTGTAGAGCTTCACGAGTAGCGATTGCTACGCTTGCACCAGGGGCTTCTTCCCGGCCGTAACTTCCGCCAATCACGTGCGGTTTCCCAGTTACGACACCCGGAATCGTGTCGCCTTTATCCATACTGTACGAGTCCATGATCCAGGCCATTGTTTGCGGGTCAGTTCCCATATCAGGAGCGGGAACATCTTTCATCGGGCCGATTGAATCACTAATCTCGTGAGTAAATCGTCGTGTTAACCGTTCTTTTTCGGTTTCACTGAGGCGTTTTTCGTTTACACGGACACCGCCTTTCGCACCACCGAATGGAAGATCCATCAACGCGCATTTCCACGTCATCCACATCGAAAGACCAACGCATTCATCCCGTGTGACGTGCGGGTTATAGCGAAGACCGCCTTTGTACGGCCCGCGAACATCGTCGTGCTGTGCACGGTATCCGGTGAAGATTTCAACTGATCCGTCGTCCATTTCGACCGGGACAGAGACTTCCACCACACGCGTTGGGTACTGTAACCGGTGCAGGACGTTCTTATCAACGTCTGTGTGATCTGCTGCGCGGTCAAGTTGCGTTAACGCAATCTCTAATGCCGGTGCAACTGACTCATTATTTTCTTTGATCGACTCAAGCCGTGGGATATTCGTTGTTGTCATAGTGTGGTTGTTCGCATCGATGAATGTGTTACAGTTTCGTTTCGTATCTAAGCGAGGCTGTCACTCTAACGAGTTATGCCTGCCTTGGAGCCCGTTTCCGCAGTCTGGACAGCCCCCTGGATGTGATTTGCTTGTTACGATTGTTCCGCATCGTAAACACTCATACTCGTTCATGGGTTCATCAGCAGTATCATCTGATGACTCTGTTGCCATACTGAATCGTAGAAAACAGGTAGATAAAAACGTGATGGAACACCTCGTCAGAACGGGATTTGCATCGTCATCTTTTCGAGTTGTTGTTCAAGTTCATCCTGTGATGAGACGGTTGTGTGAACATCGTAGAACTGTTCTTGCCGTTCGATGTTTCCACGGCGACGGGTGGACGTATCGATTGTGATCCCCATCACTGGCATGTGGCATTTTCCGAGTTCATCGAGGTACCGGTCTTCATCGTTCGGAAGCCCGTCAGTAACGGAAATCATAACGGGGAACTTACTCGTGTTCTCCATTCGTTTCCGTGCGATTTCAATCACATCAGCGAGCGGTGTTCCACCACCGGTTTCCCCGGACGTAAGATCGCCTTTTGCGGCTTCCAAATCAACACCGAAGGGCGAGATAACACGCGGGGTATTCCGGTACATGTCGATGACGCAAACCTCAATCCCGAGGTCTTGCATCGCCAGTACGTACCTGGTTAGGGCAGCTTCAGCCAGTTGAATGTCTTTCCCACCCATCGACCCGGACCGGTCAAGAACAACGATCACAGCGTACTGCTTTTTGTTCCCAGGATCACGCTGTTTCATGATGTTCAACTGTTTTGATTTCACAGCGTGTAGACGCCGGGAATCAATCTGTCCCTTCACACGACCACGCTTCCACGAATCACGACGCGATTTCTTCAATCGCTTCGCTAGGAGTCTCGCAGTTCGCTTCCGTGCATCAGCGGCTTCACTCCACCGGGAGTTCGTCGTGGTTCCATCCGGCTGGATATTGAACTCAATTTGACCGATCCCACCACCGCCAGCGTTATCAGAACCATCATCAAGCGAGTCAAGGAACCGTTGGAGCTCCTGCTCAGCCTGATTCAGTTCCTGTTCTAACTCACGCTTTTCCTGATCGACTTGACTCTGCTGACTATCAATCAAGTCAGGGTGCGGTTCATACGGCTCTTCACCGTAACCGGGCGGCGTCGGTGTCGAAGGACCAGAGTCCTGGTCCGGTTCAATCATCCCGGAATCCGAATCAGACTCTTCACCATCACCGGATTCAGAATCACCGCTTTCAGCCTCATCATCACTACTGTCAGTAGTATCCTTATCACCACCATCGTCGGAACCGGGAATATCAGACTCGTGATCCGAATCAGATTCTTGACCATCATCGTCACCGTCACCGTCAGCGCCAGTGTCTTCTCCAAGATCATCACCAGCATCATCCTCACCGACATCGTCTTCACCAGAATCGTTCCCGGCATCTCCACCATCACCGTCAGAATCACCGGTTACATCATCACTGTCTTGCTGTTCACCGTCACCATCACTGCCGGTATCATCATTATCATCACCATCAGCGTCACTCCATGCATCTTCGTCTTCGTAATCAAAGAGTGAACTTTGACTTTCACCCTCATCACCAGCCTGCGACTCATCACCGTCACTGTCACCGTCAGCATCAGCACCAGTATCAGTATCTTCACCACCGGTACCATCAGTGTCTTGCTGACCATCACTATCAACACTGCTGTCAGAATCAACACTATCACTGGATCCGTCAGCACCATCTTCACCATCCTGTCCAGAATCAGTGTTTTCAGACGACTCACCGGTCTCTCCGCTTTCAGAACCCTGTTGCGAACTCGTCGGATTATCAGCATCAGATCCCTGCTGACCACCCGACGGATTCTCCATCTCAGGGTCATCACTCGACCCACCGGTCTGGTCACCCGTTTCCCCATCAGACGCATCCGACTCACGGTCAGTGTCTGCATCCTCGAAATCAGCAGCCGACAGGTTCGCTTTCGGCTCAGGATCAGACGCCGTTGGAATCGCCTTCTTCACACGATCAATCAAACTCATACCGAATCACCCCCAATCACGGGAACCCAGGCATGGCCACAGGATTCACACTCGAACCCGTTGACCTGTTCAGACTCACCGTACCTGGCTTTCGGCTCAAGTATTTCAATAACATCACTGCCAACATCCACAACCTTGTAGCCGTCCTGTTCAATCGCTTGAACCGGAACGTCACCAGTTGTTTGAACGCGGAACCCGCAAAGCTCATCGTTCGAGACGAAGGTAATCGATCCCACCCACGGCGCGGTGAGTGAAAACGGCGCGTTCACACGCGCAGCAATCATCCCATCAACAGTCTGGACAAGGCGTCCAACGTCAGTAGCCCCGCAATCAGGGCACATCATTTCCTCATCAGAGGCATCACCGCCCGCGCCAAGCTCTTCAGAGCCGGTCGATCCAGAACCAGTCGCACTATCGGTGTTACTGTTGCTATCACCGCTTTCCGAGGCTTCACCCGACGAGCCATCACCGTCAGCAGACGCATCACCATCTGTGCCGGATTCACCATCAACGTCTGGAGCGTCACTACTTTCAGCAGACCCGGAACTCTCACCAGTTTCATCACCGCTTTCAGCGCCATCGCTACCGTCAGAACCGGATTCACCATCACTGTCAACAGAATCCGACTCAACCGGCTGCATCGTCATTTGCGCGTGCTTCTTCGCAACTTCCTGCTTCGAATTCTGCTGGAGACCTTCAGCACGTCGCTGCTGTGCCGGGCCAATCTGATTTTCACTATCATCAGTCTGCCCGCGACGGAGCTGATCACGGTCGCTCGTATCAGCCTGTTCAACCTCTTCGACCTTCTGTTCGAACAGCGGGATAATCTCGTCCGTTATGAACCCGAAAATCCGGTCAGTCCGCGCCGCATTCGATGGGATAGTGAACGCATCCTCAATCGTCTGTCGAAGCGCAGGGTACAGATCCATGAAAATCTCTTCATGTTCGTCAGTAGCGAACTGCCACGACGGGTCCTCTTCATCGAGAAGTCGGCGTAACGCACCGGTGTTGAACTTCGCCAGATCCATCGCAGCCAAGTGCAGCGCCAAATCAAACGTCACGTTTTGCCGGCGTTCATCCGGATAGTTCTGAATGCCTTGTGCGATGAACGTCTCGTTTTTCACTGCAAGCCACTGCGCAGTCTTCGGCCCGCGTTCATTACGCAGCGCTTCTTCCATCGCACCGTCTTCGATCGCATTCCACAGGTCACGTCCAAGCTGTAGAACCATCGGTTGAATCGCCCGTGGGAGAACTTGGACTTCACTACGAAGTGCATCGAAATTCCGCTCGACCGATGGCTCATCAGTGTAGAGGTAGTGTCCGCCTTCGTGCTCAATCTCAGCGTAGTGCAGAAGCGCATAGAATACTTCATCATCCACGTCAGGGAACGGGTTTTCAACGTGCGTTGCATCGAACGTGGGGACAGTAATAATGGTTGGCGTGTCATCCTGCCCGTAGTTCTGAATGCTGGCGGTTTCAGCCGTCTCATCCAGATTCACTCGGATGTTATCGGCCTTCAGCATATTGTACGCGTAGGCTCGCAGGTTTTCTTGGCGTTCGCTACTCCTGCGAAGGTGCATCGACGTGATGGACTCACCGAGCGAGGTGTTACTTGCCGATGCGTTCGAGTTCGACGGTTTAACGGATACGAATTTATCTGACATGGATGACGGGTTGGTTGTTAGGAGTGATTTGGTTCACGTTGGGCACGTGTGCTGTGTGTGATGCGCGTCACTCCCCTGTTGACGCGCTGCATAGAGCGGGTAGCGGTCGCGGAAAGAGATGAGTCATCGTACGTTGCCCGCGACCTTGTCATTGTGACTGTACGTGCAGTGTTCAGGTGACTGTGATGTGTCATAGGTCGCGTGGCGAGTCTGACGGCAGTGTTCTGTGTGTTGTTGCTGTCACGGGCTGTAGGAACTGCGTAGTTGCCGCGCAGTCCGGTTAGTGGTATTCACCGATGATGTCCCCGCATTCCAAGCACGTCGCCTCTCCGGCCGTGCTGACGTTCGTGACGGGTCCGCAGTTCGTGCAGAACCATACGTCACTGGAAACAATCGGGTCTTCATCTTCAGGTGGGGAATCGTTGTTTGGGTTTTCCATGGGAAGTGTTACTGGCCAGTGTTAGTGGAACTGGTTATCGATAACATTCATGCATGCTTCTTCCTTGTGCATCGGGCCAAGCGACGCCTTGATACTTTCCTTCGTTGCACCGAGCAGGTCATCCGACCCATCGTACAGGTCGATGATCTGCAGGAGCTGTGTCGTTGAGATACGCGGGTACTCGTAGGACCCATCGGCGCTTTGCCGGAACTCGTTTGCTACGTCAACGAGAATTCCGATGTCATCACGATCGACAACTTGCCGGCCGCTGTTCACAATCTCGTCAATCAGGTCAATCTCATCATCCCGCTCAAGGTACGGGAGCCACAGGCTGTTCAGCCGGCGTTTGAACGCGCCGTTCAGTTCCTTCGCTCCATCGTACTCTTCAGTCGGCGGGTTCCGAGTGGTGCTCACCCGGAACTTGCTCGATGGAATGATGATTTTATCTTCTTCCTTGACGTGAATCTTCCCGTTTCGCTCAAGCGCTTGGTGGAATGCGGTCAGGATTTCTGCAGCCGCGGCGTTCACTTCCGAGATAATCAGCATGTACCCGTACTCACCGCTGTGCGGGAGCACACCGGGCTTGAACACGATTTTCCCGGAGTCATCAATCTGGTGCTGGCCAAGAATATCCTGGCTAATCATCGACTCGTCCATGTTAATCACGACAGTCGGACGGTTCGTCGCTGCACCAAGCACCCGGAGAATCGTGTCTTTCCCAACGCCAGCGTGTCCGATCAAGTCAACCGCGTAGTTGTCCTTTGCAAGGATCTTCGCTACGGCTTCTACGTCTTTCTCACCAGTCAGCAATTCTCGCGTCTTCAGCGAGGGGAATTCATCAAGATCCTCAATGAACGGGTGATCAACTTCAACCGGGGCTTCACTGGCAGCAACGATGTCATCAACGGACTGCCCTTCCAGCACGTCACCGACTTCGGAAACGTGTTCAAACTCTCGTGAGAGTGCTTCCGCGATTTCTAACCGGCCCTTCACAGGAACTTCATCTTCGAACGCGAGGTCAACCGTGTGAATGATCTCCTGAACGGTATCAGGAGTAACCGCGGTATCAGCGTGTGGTTTCACTGCATCAACAATCGTTTCTGCATCGACTGCCTGCTGGGAGAGCAACGGGTTCACTGCATCAAGATCGCGTGGGTGTTCAAGCGCTGCTTCGAGTTCATCAATACTATCGAACGTATCCGTTAGCGTGTCACGGAACCCGGTGAGTTGTAGATCATACGCAATGAGGGATTCCATCGCTTGCATCAATTCGGTCAGGTTCTCAGTATCCGTCACAATACCGTGCAGCACATCAAGCGAGAGCGTTGGGAGTTCCAAAACGGGGAGTCCGTAGATGTGTCGCGGCTCGCTGATTGCGTCGTATTCCGGGCCGCGTGGTTTCCCAGCTGGGATTTTCACATCAGTAATGAGGTGCGCGTCACCACGACCGTCTTGGGACTGGCCGTTCACATCGATGTGGTCCTGCATCTCCGCTTCATACGCTTCCCGGTGGATTTCTTCAATCGGGTCAATCAGGCCGCTGGCTTCAGCCTGAATATCCTCAGCAACAGTTTCCGTGATCGTTGCAACGGACGTAAGTTCGTCCATGTCTGCATCGTACAGGTCACGGAACGTGTTGAACCCGGCCTCTTTCAGCACGTCAGGCTGGTGATCGGTGAGACAGGAAAGTTCACTGAAGTCATCTTCACTGGATGACGCGCCGGATGCAAGGCCGTGAATATCGAAGTTCCCGTCATTCTCAGTACTCCCGGAATCATTTCCGAGGTTCGGTGATTCAAGCCATGCAGGATGCCCGCCGATCTTTTGGACACGGGTAATCGTTTTCTGCCCGAACTGACCATCGGAGATCGTGAAATGCCCGGGATTGTTATCGATTAACGAATCGAAATCATCACCGGTGAACGACGATATATCGCCATCTACGTCATGTTCACTGGCGAGTTCTTGGAGCTTTTCGAGCGTTTGCGTGCGAGCGTGCTGAAGCATCACACCGCCATCAGACTCTTGAACGAGTTTGTTGACGATGTGCGTGACAGCCTGCAACTTATCGGTGCTGGATTTGAACGAAATCTGCTGTTTCTGACTCATGGTTACGTGTGTCGGTATTCTGTGTTGGAATCGATGCTGTGGTGTGCGGTGCGTACAGTCACAATCGGTTCTCCCAGCAGGGCTGCGGTTCGACGCTGTTCACGTCGATGCGTTGTGTGTGACCTACTGGGCGTCACCCACGTGTTTACGCCCCCAGTGGTGCTGTGTGTAGCCGTATTCGAACGGGTGTGCTTAGGGATAGTAACCCCGGCTGAGTGATGTATACCTGTGGAATTCACCCGCAGCCCACCCGTAACTCCGAGTGACGGAGTACAGTTCTGTGCGGGTTGCGTAGCGGGTGGGAACATCGATTGTCTGTGTTGGTGATTACCTGATGGGGTGTTCTACGATGCGTTGCGGTGTGGTTACTCGTAGTTGAACAGGTTTTCTTGGCGTTGCTGCGCGATTTCGCGCTTATCGACGAGATTCAATTCGTCTTCCGTAGCGATCCCGTCAAGGTCAGTGATCTCATCGAATCCGGTGTTCGAATCACCGTCGAGGACCTGTGCACGCTTGTTCTGACCAGCCGATTGTTCCTTCTCAACTTCCCGTTCGTGTTCACGCTGGACGCGCTCGATCACGGTGTGCGGGGAGCGGAGAATGTTCGTTGCGATGTCAGCGTACGCTTTGAACGCTGCGCCAGTGTAATCCTCACCTTGGAACTCTTGTTCGAGAGTAGTAGACAGGGAGTAGAATAGCGTCCACATCGTGAACGTCGAGTTGCTTGGCGAGTGTCGTTTTGCGCGTTTAACCGCGCCGATCCCGTTATCAGTATCTTCGATGTACGTGTCCGGGATGTCAAGGTAAGAGTAGAACTCTTTGATACCGAAGTTGAACGCGGAGAAGTCGATCGTGGTAGCGGTAGCGAATTCAATGTCATCTACCAGGTCATCGGTCCAGACGAGCAGGTTTTCGTACTCTTTATCCCACCATTCTTTGATGGGCGTCCGGCCCTGTTTGCGTTCGTGTTCCGGGTTGTTGGGATCCCCAACGTGGCGTCGGGATCGACGGGCACCAAGGGAGTAGAATCGGACGTTGTTCTTCGGGTCGTACCCGAAGAGTTTCACGTCCATTGCGCGGCCACCGGAGAAATCGTACCCGGTGTGAAGGCCGATGTAGATCGGCGGGTCATCATCGTCACCGTCAGGGCGTTCGATGGCGTGGTCAGTGAAGAAGATATACATGTTGACGCGTCCGCCCCAGTCGGCGATGTCAACCCATCCGAAGATGGTGTCGTGCTCGCCTTTCTCTTTGAACGTCTTGTATGCGGGGAAGTACGCGTCTTTCGGGTTGATGATTGCGTACGAGTCGGTAGCAATCTGCCAGCGGAACTTGACGTTGTAACCAAGGGCAGCGAGTGCTTTCCGACGTGGATCGATGATGTCCTTGTAGTCGTGAACTGCGGTGTATCGGTCGGCGTGTGAGATGTCGTCCGGGTCAAGGGAGAGCTGGTCGGTGTCGATCCCGGTGACGTTGTTGATCGCGTCTACGTCGACGGTGCCGTCGGTGTTGACATATTCATTGACGGCGCGGAGTGCTCCTTCTTCTGCTTCGGGCAGGAGTTTGATGATGTCTGTGAAGGAGACGGCGTTCTCATCGTAGAATGGACTGGCTCGGTTGATGTGGTCTGGGAGCTCGGCGTCGCTGTGCGGTTCAAGGCCACGGAATGCGATTCGTTGTCGTTGTTCGATGAGGTTGTGAACTTCGCCGAGTTCAGGTTGCGGGTCGGGGTCCGTGGTTCCGGTTGAGGTTTCAGTGGTTGGTGCGGATGCTGTGTCTGACCGACTGTTCGGGGTGGAGTCAGTGATGGCTCCAGTGTCGGTGTCGTGTGCATCGCTGGATTGTGCAGCGCTGGTTAGGGAGTGTTGGTTCGTCATGGCTGTGTTGGTCTGTGTGGTGTCTGTTGAACGCTTCAGGTACCTTTTACCGCGTACCCTGGTGCGGTGCGGTTGCTGTGGTGGTTTGCGCCGGTTGAGGTGTGTGCCGCGTACGCGTTCATACGTTATACATAGCATCGGTATAAGTTAAGTGTATGGTATAATATCTTAATCTAATTCCCTAAAATATGGAAGGAACAAACTGTAGGAATATCAACACACCTCAACACTAACGGCACGCGAGACGTTCTCCATCCAGTACACAGAATATTAATCACTCAGGAACGCGTGAGGGAGCGGGGCCGGCCGCAAGCACTACTCAGAGCGCAGCCGGCGGCCCGTGAGGTTGGGGCAGGGACAGTAGTTGAGTCTAGGTTTGCATCCCCACTAACAACTACTGATAGTCACGCGAGTCAACCAAGTTGAAAACCAACGACAAACAAAAGAACAGTACAGATCGGTGAAAGAGACTATCCCCAGTCAGGGGACGACTGCCAATCTTCGATGTGGTCCTTTCCGAACGACTCTCCGAAGAACTTCCCGAAGCCCATTGGGTGACCGACGTGGAGATCGAACGTGACCTCTTGCGTTTCGTGTACTTCAGCCCCATCACTTAGTGCTTCGAACGTCAACGTGCAACTTGTCGTCTGCACTAAGTCGTCCTCGGACTCGACTTCGGACGGAGCGTTCAGGTTCGCGTAGTCGTCTTCAATCGCGTCTAACCATTCCAGGTTGAAGTCATCGGTTGTGGGGTCGAAGCCTTCTTCCTGTGCGTCACCAGCATTTTCATCCCACACGTCTGGTGAGTCGAACGTAATTTCAACGTTACTCCCGGTAATGTCACGCACGTCTTGGGCAAACCGGTTGTCAGCACTGCCGTTGACGCTGAAGTACCCTTCGAGTTGGAGTTCGTCGTCACTGACACCATTCAAGTCAACGGAAATTTCCATTCCGTTTCCGAGGGCAAATCGGCTGATGCTCCCATCTCCGAACTGCTCATACACGTCTTCACCATCTTCGAACTGTTCAAGATCGACGCGAATACCATCCTCATTAGCGAGAACTTGCCCTGCACCAACAGCTTGTGCAACACCAGCGGCTGTTGCTGCAATGAGTGCTTCACGCCGTGTGAGTTTGATATTCGAGTCGGGCACGCTATCAATGCTTCCGTGATCGCTGTTTGACTCATCGTCTGGGGGAGACTCGAATGCCATTGTTATATGAAAATCAACGACTGAGGAACTATAAAACTACGCCCGAAGTGTAAATCGCAGATTTACCATAATAGTCTATTGATCCCCGTTTCTTACAGTGAATTCCTGCATTTGACGTGAGTGAGGTGATAAACCAGCCGAACCAAGCACGGATATTTATATACTCCTTATCTAACTAACTAACTACGGTTACGGTGTGTTACGGTAGAAGAAATCGGAGTAAGTTACGGCGATGTCTTACAGCCGTCAACCTTCGATGATAATGTCGCCGCCTTCAATAGCAATCGTTCCTTCTTCATCGATCTGTTGTAAGATTTCATCATCGTCAGGGACAACCATTTCATCGAGGATGATTTGTGTGTCACG
>LKMJ01004685.1_pt1 | contig 12909 bp, 19 predicted proteins | sample 643391 | NCBI WGS metagenome assembly LKMJ01 (sample SAMN04112250, study PRJNA286221) | soda lake metagenome | biome: soda lake; feature: Kulunda Steppe; material: water; isolation source: sample PL-Br10 brine of Picturesque Lake | place: Russia: Kulunda steppe | collected 2010-07
ACACACACACACACACGAACCTTGTACATGGCCACGTGTACGAACACGCACACATACGCGTGCACCCCCCCACAGGGCTCCGGCTCCCTGGTGTCCGGCTGCTACGAGTGCGATGATGAGGGCGAGTCACTGGCCGAGCTGGGCAGCAGCTGCATGGCCGAGCTGCCTGCGCCGCCGCTGCTGTTTGAGCTGCACGTCCCTGATGTTGCGGCGCTGCACGCGCTGGTGGCGGACATCTGGAACCGCGACGAGTCGGTAGAGGAGGCGGGGGGCGCAAGCGGCGGGGCGCCGCCCCACCACCCGGGGAGTGGGAAGAAGGGCGGGGGCGGGGGACTGGGCGAGGGCCTCGGGGCTCTGTGCGACTTGGATGATTTGCTGCTGCTGGCGGGCATGCACTTGGAGGCGGGTGGGCCGAAGGCCACGACCATCAGGTGAGGGTCGAGCGGCGCAGGCAGCCTGGCCTGCTGTGTGTGTTTGTGCGGGTGTGCGTATATCATGTGCGTGTAGGTGTGTGTTTGATTGTGTATAGTTCAGCTTGCAAGGTCACGCCAGTTCCACATCGGCAGAACCACACACGCAGGGGCTGGCAAGCACAAGGAAGTTGTCGCAACGAACCTTAAACAAATGAATACGCACGCGCATGCACGCACACCCCTGTACATACACGCACGCGCGCACGCACACACCCCAAACGCATTGGCCTCCCTGCTGTTTGCGCACACAGCGACCTAGAGCACCAGCCCTGGCTGAGCCCGATCAAGTGGTGGCTTGACCACCTTGCCTCCATTGGCAGTCCCCCGCCAGCGCTGCAGCCGCCGCCGCCGCCGCCGTCACGCAACCAGCGCTCCTCCACCTCATCAGCCCCACCAGGTGAGCACCGCGCACACGCGCGCCCTGTGTTAATCTCTGTGTGTGCGCGCGTGTGCGCGCCTCGGGTTTTCACTCAGGTTGCTTGTGCCCTCAGAGAAGCGCGCTCATGTCAGCAAGTGTGTATGTGTGCACGCAAGCCCAGCACACACCCAGGACCCGGTGAGGCCGCGCTGCTCCAGCGCGTGCGATGTGTGCTTCGCTGAAACAGGCAGCCGCTCAGGCCTTTCCATGATGTGCATGTGTGTGCAGACGACGGCACCGACGGCGAGGTCGCGTTGCTCAAATGGGTGTACGGCAAGATCGTCAACACGCAGTCAGAGGATTTCCTGGGCCGCCAGCGCGAGCTGTACGCTGGGCGCGAGCGCGATGCCGTGGTGCTGGACCTGTATGAGGACCTGGCGTACGGCTGGCGCTCGCTGCAGGTGCGCGCGTTATGCTGTGCGCGTGGCATGGCGCACGCGTGTACGTGCGCACTATGTGTCCCCGCACTCATTTGATCTCGTGCCCTAAGCCCTGCCTGATCAGTGCTGAATGTGCATGCATGCGTGCGTTTGTGTGCACGCTTGCATGGGTGCTGCTTGCATGGGTGCTGCAGGGAAAAGTTGTGAAGAGGAGGGGGCGTTGAGTGAGGGTGGTGTGCGCTGCGCACTCGCAGATGTTTCAGGTGCAGCCACATGCGCGCGTTTTTTTGCGCTCAGCTGATGCTTTCGTGTGTTCTGTACATTTGTCCTCGTCGTCAGAAGTGTGTTCCGCGCGCACATCATCATCGTCAATGTGTGTGCCGCTGGTTTGTGGCTCCTGCAGGCGGCGTTGGACCAGCGGGCGCGACTGGAGGAGCTTCGGAAGGGCGCACGGGCACAGTTTGCGCTGGTGAGTGCAGCACCTGGCACCTGGCACACGGCACTAAGGCACAATTTGCACCGGCACACGGCACGCAGGCACAGTTGGCACTGGCAAGTTGCGCGTGCTCGCCTTTGCGAGTGCACACGCCTGTTTGTGCTTATCCCGCCTTCAGAGACAAGGCAGCGCCAACTGTTGATCTGCAATCCAGTTGTTGACCAACTTGACACATTGAGTTACATGCAAGCACGCGCGCGCACACACACACACACACACAACACACACACACACGCACAACACACACGTCGCTGCTGCCACTGCTGAGGTGCCCCCACCTCCACCTCTTGCTGACCTCCACCTGAACCCCCCCACTCTGGAACCCTCCCTCTGGCGCAATCATGTGTGAGTGTGTGCAGTGCAACACCCTTGTGTTTGTGCATGCAACATTCGTCAACGCAGGTCAAGCAGATTGAGGAGGAGGGACGGCACTGCAATGCTCCAGAGGCCGGCGAGTTCCTGGACGTCTTGCTAGCCAGCCACTATGCCAGCGCCACCAACGCTGCTGCAGCCGCCGCTGCCACCAACGCAAACGCGCACCCCGCCAGCGCCCCCAGCTCCAGCTCCCCCCTCGCCCCTCCCCCGAGCTTGCCCCCTCAAAGCGTAGCCGCGAGCGCCACAGGCGCCCCCACCTCCACCCCCACCCCCTCGCCCTCAGCGCCAGCCACCGCCGCCAGCGCGCCCCAGCCGCCAAAGCCAGGTGGGGGTGCAGGCCAGCCTGCCGCCACATTGCCTGCGGACGCCGCTGCTGCAGGTGCGCGTTGCGCTGCTTGACTGCTTGCAGGCAGCCGCTGAGGCCTGCTGTGCGGCTGCTATGCCCGAGGAATGGAGCAGGTGTTGTCCCTGACTGAGCTGCTTGGGCGCAGATGATGGGCTGCATCTGCACCCGCCCAGCTGCTTGCTGACTCGTGTGCCCCACCTGTGTCAAGTGTGCCAAGCATCGCTGACGCACAAAGTGCCTGAGTGGCTGCGTGCCCCGTTCTCTGAGCATAGCACTGCCACTGCCGCCAGCCCAGCGGTGAACTGATGTGCGCACCTCAACCGCGACCTGGGCACCACCCACCCCCTTCACCCCGCAGGCGCACGCGTGCGCAAGGGCCTGGCCACTGACGACACGCCCCGCTTGAACATGTGCGAGGCGGCAGTTGACGTCGTGCGCAGGTACGTCAAGGGTGCGCATGCGTGCGCAAACCCCGCCCTGACCACAGGGGGCTGCACCAGTGCGCTGCTTTCTGCCCTGTGGTAGCCGTCACCATGCGCAGCTAAGCTTGCGCACCAAAGCAGCCCGCGCGCCAAAGGGCACCCCCAACATCTGCCTTCCTCACACATGTGTTGTCACTGTCTAGTCACTTGCGCACGTGTGCGCACGTGCACACACACACACACATGCACACACATGCACGCGCGCACACAGACACATGCACACACATGCACGCACGCACACAGACACATGCACACACATGCACGCACGCACGCACGCGCGCGCACACATACATGCGCACGCACGCACATGCATGAACAGGGAGGCGCAGTGATGCACACCCCTCCCTTGTGCTGCGTGTGTGCTGCTGGACCTCGCAGGCACCCGGCCCTAGCAGGCGAGCCATCGCAACGGTACGCACGTGCGCTGCTGGACCGGGAGCTCGCGGCGCTGCTGCTGATAGAGGCCATGCTAGCGGTGAGAGGAGTGCAGCGGGCATGCCGAGCGCATTGTTGAGCGCATGTGCGCATCCACGTTGTCTGCTTAGGGCACCCTCGAAGCCTGGGTCGTATGACTGCGCTTGTGTGTCTGCTGTTGTGTTGCATGCAGGTACGCATGCATGCCCATGCGGTCGCACGCGCGCACGCGCGCACACACACACACGTACACACGCGTACACACTGGCGCATGCGTGCGCGCACACGTATGTGATCACACGCGCACACACACACACATGCACGCACGCACGCACGCACACACACACACACGCACACACACGCAAACACACTTGGGGCACATTGTGCTTGCAGGCGGAGGCCGACGAGGCGGGGCGTGCGCGCTCGGCGGCAGAGGAGGCCCTGCGCAAGCACCGCGTGGAGTCGCGCGAGGTGGAGGCAGAGCACAGCCGGCTGGAGGCAGAGGGGCCGGCCAGCCACCGCAAGAAGGACATGCTGGACAAGGCGACCAAGGAGGTGGGGGTGGGCAAGGCCCTGTGCTCTGCAGCTGCGAGTGCATACGTGCGTGTCAATGAGGGCTTCCTTTGTAGCTTAGGCAAGGGGCGAGCAGCTGGCTGGAAGTGTTTTCAAGAAGGTTGCTTTGCCTGCCAGGCAGTGTCCGGTGCAAGAAGGTTGCAAAAAGGTTGCAAGAAGGTGCAAGAAGGTTGCTTTGCTTGCCAGGCAGTGCCCGGTGCAAGAAAGGTGTTCGGCGACCCACAGGTGGCAGGCAGGGCCTTGGACAGAGCGGCAACCCAAATGGCAGGCAGGGGCTCGGGGAAAAAGAGAGGGGTGTGGGGCAACACCCTCCCCCTGTCCTTGATTGTGAGATGAGAGGGACAACAGATGAGCTGAATGGGGGGCCAGAAGGGGAGCAAAAAACAAAGGGAGCATTACAAGGGAGGGCTACTTTTGAGAGAGGCAGGGCCTTGGGGGCCAGAGTGGGTTTGCTAGTCAAGAAGGGAGGGGGGGAAACAAAGGATGGCATAATGCCGCGCAGTAGCGTACGGCTCCAGCTTGCCAGAAGCTTTGTGTGTGCACACATGCTGCTGGCGCCCAGGGCCAGACAGCCCATGCACTTCCTATTAGCACCTGCGGTGGGTGCCTCTGTGCAGGCTTGGGTGCGCTGCCCAAGCATGTTCTCCCCCCACCTGTGTGGGATGCCTCTGTGCAGGCTTGGGTGTGCAGCCCACGCATGTTGCCCACCCACTTGTGTGGGGTGCCCCTGTGCAGGCGGAGCACCGGGAGCGGCTGCAGGACCTGCAAGTGCGACTGAGCAGTCTCATGGAGCGCATCGCTGCAGAGGACGCCAGCCGCATCAAGTGGTCTGACAGGTGTGCGCGCGTGCATGTGCGTGTACGTGTGCTGGTGTTTGTGCATGTGTGAGCAGGCAACGTCTACAGATGTTTGCGCAAGTGCGTGCATGCGCATGTCTGTGCCACGCACTTGTAGGCCCAGGCCTTGCACACTTTTTCTCAATGGGGAGCGCAGGGAGGAAGAACAGGGTGCCTTGCAACCAGCAGTGCGTGGGTGTCAGGTGGACGTGTGCACGTGCGTGTGGCTGTGACTCACACGGTGTGAGGTGGACGCGTGCACACGCGCGTGGCTGTGACTCACAGGGTTGAGGTGGACGCGTGCACGCGCGCGTGGCTGTGACTCACAGGGTGTCGGAGGCGGAGCGCGACCTCAAGGCGGTGCGTGACCAGCTGCGCCAGCACAGCATGCGGCGCAAGCACCTGGAGGAGCTGTGCGTGCAGCTGGAGGCGCCCATGCCACTGGGGCTGCCCAGCCAGCAACAGCTGCTGCTGCTGCAGCAGCGCATGGCGCAGGTGCGCGCGCGTGGCCATGCACGCGGGTGGGCTGCCCTGTGGCATGGCGCCTGCGGCTCATGTGCCTTGAGGGAGTGCATGTGTGTGTTATGGGGCACTGTTAGACACACCTGTTTGGCACACACGTGGGGGTGCAAGACGTGCACCTGCAGCTCGCGCATTTGCATGCGTGGCGCGTGCGTGTGCACGCAGGTGTGTTTGTGTGTGGGTGTGTGGGTGTGTGGGTGTGTGTGCGTGTGTGTGCGTGTGTTTGTGTGTGGGTGTGTGGGTGTGTGGGTGTGTGTGCGTGTGTGTGCGTGTGTGTGTGTGCACATATGTGAGGCGCATGGTTTTGCCTGAACTTGCAAATGTGCCACAGCGCGCGCTCTGCTGTGCAGCGGTGCCACGCGACGGGAGGCTGCGCACGCACGCGTGCCGCTGCGCTGCTGTGCCCTGTGCTGCTGCGCATGTGCACACACACGATGCCACGCGTGCATGCCATGCGCCCTCGTGCGTTGCAGGGCAGCGCGGCTGTCGAATGTGGGGTTGCTAGGAATGCGTCCAGCTCTGCTGAAGCGCCGCCTGGCAGCACCCAGGCTGAAGCTGACACCCAGGCGGCTGGGCAGGCGCCCCAGCTTGATGTGGCTAAGCAGCGGCGGCAGCAGCAGCAGCTTGCGGATGTGGAGGCAGAGGTCGACGCGCAGCTGGCCGCCCAGGTGCGTGCCTTTCGTGCGCGTGCCTGCAAAGCCAGACAACCACGCTTGTGCGCACATGCATGACTTCTTGTATTGAATGGAAGGGCACAGTCTGTTGCTCTTCCTGCAGACCGCGTGTTTCATAGTTGTCCATCGCCAAATTTGCACCCTCATGACCATCTCATGGGTGAACTTGCCCGCATGGCCTCGTTGATGCCGCTCCATGCTGCACCAGTGTAACACGGCAAAGCTCGATGAAAATGAGCATGCAAGCGTAAACGCGCACGTACACACACACACACACAATCTATGCAGACCCCTGAGGAGGCTGGCGCTGAAGGGGGGGATGCCAACACCACCCGCGCCGGCAGTTCCCTGGTCCCATCTGCCGCAGTATCCTCATCTGCTACAGGTACGTGAGAACATGCATAGTGTGAGCATTGCATGTGTGTGCAGCGGTGGGTGCAACTTGCTTTTGTTGCTGCTGTTATCCTTGTTGTTGTCACCGCTCTTGCCGTCGCTGAAGCGCCCTCTGCTGCTGTGCGTTGATTACTCTTGACCACCCCTGCTGGAGAGCATCAGCAACAACGCCAGCCAGACTTCAGGAGCTGAAGTGATGGATGGCGAATAGAAATGTGTGTACTCGAATCATACTATCTGATGCCACAGCAGCTGTTTTCATGCACGCTCAGCTGTGCTTGCGTGGTCTTGTGCAGGCAGAGCACTGCGCCCGCTTGCAACTATGCAAGTGCTCCGTCCAGTGCCCCCGCCCAAAAGCGCGCGGGACAACGCACAGTCCACTTGTGTGCATGTTGCACCCCCAGAAGTTTTGCCCCTACGCTTCCGCATCACGCATCGCAGGCGGCGCGTGCACATCCACCACCCACCTCCTGCCTGTGGGGGGCGGGCTGCCGGCCATCCTGTGCATTGCCCAGACAGGCGCCTGCCTGGTGCCCCAGGACGCCGCCCATGTTGCAGGCCTGCAGCTTGGCGGCAAGGTGCAGGTGCGTGCGCGTGCGTGTGTGCGTGCTTGCAAGCATGTGTGTATGTATGTGCATGCGCGTGCCTGTGTGCGTGCGTGCGTGCATGTGTGTATGCATGCATGCATGTGTACAATGAGGCATGCATGTGTCAGTTCATGTGCTAGGGAGTTGGCAGTCGCGTGATGCATGCCAAATGCAATTGCCATGCGACGTGCATGTCTTGCCGCCAGTGTGAAGAAGAAGACAAAGCCACTTGGGGCTCCTGTGCTGGTGGGTGCATGCTCCTGCACCTACCAGTGTGCTCAGGCATGCACATGTGCACATGCAAATGTGCTGCCTGAGCGCGTGCTGCCGAGCAGCAGCACTGGAGCACGTGTGTACGTTTTCGCGTGCTGCTCTGTGCAAAGCACTGGCCGGGCAGCGTGCGTGTGGCTCGCTGATCGCGTGTGCGTGCTGTGCGTGCAGGGCATGGCGCTGCAGGGGCAGCAGCCGATGCCCACGGCGGTGCTGACGGTGGAGAACTGGCACAAGCAGCGTCTTGAGGTGCGTCCACACGCCTATCTGTGCTGGCCAGCCTGTGTGGCCCGTGGGGAGGGGGCGCGCCCGAGCTGCGGCGTGTGGAGAGGAGGGGCTAGGTAGCATACCCCATCCCTCACGCAGCCCGAACACTCGCTGGAGGCAGCTCCAGGGGTGAAAGCTGGCTGGTCAATTTTTATTTTTCGTATTGGGAGAATGGATGGGCAGGCAGGCCTCTGTGCAGGGCTGTCGGGCAGAGGGCCCTTAAGGGGGACTTAAGGGGGACGCGGTTGCTTAGTGCGGCAAGGACTCCTCCCCCTTGGAAGCGAGTGATTGGGTCAAACAGGCTCTTGCCAAGCGGTCAGCGTGTCTTTGACCCAAGCTTGCCCTCATGGGAGGAGCGCCATGCACCTCTGCTTGCCCCCCCCTCAGCCGCTGTGTCCTGGTCGTGCGAGCGCTCCCACTTCAGCCTGGCTTCCATCTTCCATAGAGGAAAGCGACGATCTAAGTAGCCTGTAAGGAGGTTGGCTTACGTGTTTAAACGTGGTGCAAGGCTATGGGTAGGATCCATTCCAGGAAGGGGATTGCATGCCAGGTGCGCAATGTGCTACCAGCTGGACCTCATGTGTTACCAGCTGGACCTCATGTGTTACCAGCTGGACCTCATGTGCTACCAGCTGGACCTCATGTGCTACCAGCTGGACCTCATGTGTTACCAGCTGGACCTCATGTGCTACCAGCTGGACCTCATGTGTTACCAGCTGGACCTCATGTGTTACCAGCTGGACCTCATGTCCAAGGGAAGGCTTCATGCCTCAGGGAAGAAAGGGGGAGGCGCTCCTGTGTGTGGACTGGCAGGCAGCGTCAGCAGCGTTCTAGAGGCAACAATCTGCATGAGGCTACACAAGTGTGGAAGCAGAGAGGTTTCTCCTCCTAGACTACATGGCGTGCGCAGCCCCTGGTCACACATGCTTGCGCGCACAAACATGCGCATACATGAACACACACACACACACGCACACACACACACACACATGCACGTACACATGAGGGCACGTGCCTCCCGCGAGCGCGCAGGTGCTCATGTACCGACTGATGTGGGTGAGCGAGGCCGTGAAGAGCTTCCAGGACCAGTACAGCCCCCACACAAGCACCCGCCACTACGAGCTCTTCATCAAGGTGCGCCATGCAGAGTTAATCAGTGGCCTGCCCAGGGATGTGCAGAATGAAGTTTTGCTGAAAGTCAAAACATGTTACTGGACACGAACATACACACGCGCGCGCACTCACGCCCACTCGCAGCAGGAATGTGTCCTCCCTAGAGCATCCCAAAATAATCGGCGCGCGCAGTCTCTATAGTCTCTCTCCTGTGCACGCACACATGCACACGCGCACAGGCACGTACATGCACATTCACACACGCGCACACAACCACACACGGACGCATGCAGGCCACAAATTGGGCCAAGTCGCTGGCGTCCGAGTATGAGGCCCAGATCCGAGGCTGGTACGCAGAGCTGGACAAGCTGCGCGCCAAGCTGCTGGACGCAGCGTGTGTGGACCTGGGGCATGTCATGGCGCAGCACGCGCTCGAGGTGGTGCGCAGGTGCGTGACGACGCAGCATGGTTGGCTTTCCCCGTTTTTGCGCTCTGCTCAGCCTCGCCGCTGCATGCAGCCAGCGTGCTGCCAACCCCTGGCTCCCCCGCGTGCAGCCCTTGCTCCTGCTGCTGCCCCAGCCTGAATGTTGCTGTGCTGGTACCGAGCTGTGTGTGTGTGTGCTGAGCATGTGCCTATGACGCTGCAAGCTTGCAAGTGGTGTGAGCGCAACCTGGGGTGAAGTGCAGGAGGCAGGGCACAGCTGTTGGTGTCTCTGTGCATGGACCTGTGCATGGACCTAGGTACGCACCTGGCATACATGCCTGTTGGTGTCTGTGCATGGACCTGTGCATGTACCTAGGTACGCACCTGGCATGCATGCCTGTTGGTGTCCCTGTGCATGGACCTGTGCATGGACCTAGGCATGCCTGCCTATTGTTGTCCCTGTGCATGGCCCACACACACGTGCTCTTGTTGCCCAAGCATGTCCGCGCGCACGCCCACGCAAAAATGGCCGGTGTGCGCAGGCGCATCGAGGCAGCCGCGCGCCTGGCGCGCGAGCATGCGTCCCAGGCGCTCATGCGGGAGCTTGAGCAGGAGGAGCTCAAGGGCAAGGGCACCAGCGCTGGGGCAGGCAAGGGGGACGGCGGGGGCGCGGCAAGCGCAGCCGCCAATGGAGGTGAGTGTGTAGGTTGGCGCTATTGGCGCTAGACGTGTGTATGCGTAGGTGTACTCTTGCGTGCATGCGTCTGTGCGCGTGCACGCGCATTTGCGTTTGCGCGTTCTTTTTGTCTCAAGCCCATGCCCCCTGCTGACTCCGCGCTTTTGTGCGCCCTGCAGGGGCCAAGGGCGGCGGCAAGAACGCCTCCAAGAAGCAGAAGCTGGCCGACAAGGCGCGCGAGAAGAAGGAGCGGGAGGAGGCAGAGCGGCTGGTGAGCGTGCGGCGGGGGTGGTGGGCAGTTGGTTGGGCGTGGTAGGATGTGGCAGAGCCACGGCCTGTGTCTGCGTGCTTAGCGGGCTGATTGGCATGCAACGGGTGGGATGCGGGGCAGCAGCGCCGCTGCTTGGCCCCGTGCGCACGTGGCGCGCTAGGGCCACAACCTTGTGTTGTGGCGCGCTAGGGCCACGACCTTGTGTTGTGGCGCGCTAGGGCCACAACCTTGTGTTGTGGCGCGCTAGGGCCACCACCTTGTGGCGCCTCAGCCCTCAGGGCTGCGGACCAGTGCCAGGGACTGGAGGACCACATGCCATTCCAGGCAGCTTGCGCTGCCCCAGGGGAGTGGGGGTGTCAGCTGTCAGCGTGTGTGGGTCAGCTGCCACCAAGGCAGTGGCAAGCGGTCAAGGAGGGATGAGAGCAGGGCAAGCCCATGTGATGGTGCTGTGCTGCCCGCGAGCAGCGCCCTTGGTGGTGTTTCTCGCTCGCTGGGCGTGCGGCAGCCCCCGAAGGCGGTCCTCATTAACGCGTCAGAAAGGTGTTCCAACCCGCGCCCTGGCCCGTCAGAAACGCAGCTCCAACAAGCGCCCTGTTCCTGGCTCGCTGCAGCTCCCAGGGCCGCCGAACCATCTACAGCCGCAGCTCTTTCATACGTAACTGTCTTCCCCAGAGACAGTCACACGTGTGAGAGCCGCGTCCTGCGGCCAGACAGCAGTGTGCTGCGTGCGGCGAGCAAAGCGGTGGGGGCCTCAATGAGCAGCGAGCCGTGGTCAGGGGTCTCAGCGAAAGGATATGTGCAGCATCATTGAAGAGATTTTGACAGGGAGAGGCAGGCGTTCATTGGGTGGGGGCCTCGATGACCACAATGCATCGGGGCTGTGGCAAGGATCAGTACTTCAATCGTGCAACATCATCAGCCACGGCAGTCACCACGAAGCAGCAGCCATGCATCAGTCCATGCGTGCTTTGCATCAAGGTCAAGCCATTTTGAGCCCCATCCAAGACTCAACCAACCCACTCCGGACTTGTTGTGCTTGCATGCACCACACGCAGTTGAGGCTGCCCAAGCCTGCCCTGCCCCATCCCTTGCCCTATTCACAGTATGCACAGCTGCCCTTGCTTGGGAGAGCCTTGCAGGCGTATGTGTGGCGCGCAGCCGTGCCAATTAGAGCTGATGCTCACCTGCAAGCGCTAAACCCTAACCTAGGCGCCAGGGCCCGTGGCAAGGCTGACCATGACATGCACGCACGCGCGCGCTCGTGCAGGCACGCCAGGAGGAGGCACAGGCGCGGCAGAGAGCGGAAGAGGAGGAGCGCAAGCGCCTGATTGAGGCACGGCGCGCGCGAGAGGCCGCCATAGAGGCAGAGCTGGAGACGAGGTGAGGGGCACGGCTGCGTACAGGTGGCGATGCATGCAGCTGCGCACAGGTGGCGATGCATGCGTGTGCCAAGAGCCTGGTAGGGCATCCTGGAGCCATCTTGCCCTCTGAGGGCACATGGCTGTGCACATGCTCGCGCGTGTGCATAATGCTTATGTATATGTATGTATATGTGCTTGTACACCTGTGAATGCACAAATCCACTGGCATGCTTGAACAGACATGCCTTCGCATGCTCATGCACATGCACACGCGCACACATGCACGCGCTCGTGCGCAGGCGCAAGGAGCTGGAGGCGCTGCAGCAGGAGGAGGCGCTGCGCGAGGCAGAGGCCATCAAAGCTGCGCAGGAGGCCAGCTTGGCCGAGGCGCGCGCGCTTGCGGCGAGCGCAGCCGCCGAGCACGAGGTATGTGTGTGCATGTGCGCGTGTGCAACATCCTGACGCCCGCACACTGCCCACGCCGGTCCCCGCATTCTGTCCTGCTCCTCTTGGGCTAGAAGCCTGGCACCACAGCATACGGAGCGCAATGCAGCGCTGCTGCGCAGTGTGGCTGCGCTGGCTCCACAGAGAGTGGCAGCGCTGAATCCGCAGAGTGTGGCTGCGCTGGCTCTGCATGAGTGAGGCTGCTCTTCCTGCAAGAGGGGATGGACACGTCAGTGCATGATTGCATGCGCGTGCTTGCGGTTGTGTAAGGGATGGAGCACAGGAAGCACGGGGCATGTTCGGTGCGGCACCACGCAAGAGGGCGCTCACGCAGCATCCGTACCACCTGTTGCCTTGCCCACGCTCGGTGGGGTGGCTTTACAGCTTTTGAGCTGGCAAGGCAGCGCAATCCACTGCTGGAGGAGGGGGTGATGGGCCAGCACGAAAGGATGCGCGCACTATGTGCAAACCCCCTGCCTACCACAGCTGCTGGGCATGCAACACACACGTGCGCACCCCTGCACTCAATACTTTGCAGGCCCGCCCCAGCCCTGCCACCGCCTCCGCCTCCGCCGCCGCCTCCGCCTCTGCTGCCGCCGCCGCCGCTAAGCTGGAAAGCACCAGCACTGCCTTGCACGCCAAGGCCGCGCAGCAGCAGCAGCCGCTGCACGCGGAGGCTGCCGCCGGCAAGCGGGCGGCCCCTCAAGTGCTGGGCGATGGCCCTACGCAGCCCAGTGGCAACAAGCGCAGCGCAAAGCGGCCAGCCGTGGCGGGTGCGGGCGAGGCAGGCGGCCAGGGCGGCGCGCCCGTCGCGCCCCCTGCAAAGCTGCCTGCCAACAGCAGCAAGCAGGCCCGCGGCGCGGCTGCCGTGGCCACGGGTGCGCAGGTGCAGCAGGGCGCTGTAGCAGCGCGCGCGCAGCCTGCAGCCAGCGCCCCAGCAGCCCACGCCCCGGCCCGCTCAGGCAAGCCATTGACAGGCGCCGCTCCAGGCGGCCCTGCCGCCGCTGCCGCCACCACCACCCCGGTCAAAGCCGCGGCCGCTGCCAAGCACGCCCCCAAGTTTGCGGTGCCGCTGGGCGCGAGCAGCCATGCCACCGCTGCTGCCGCCGCCGCC